>JAEEGF010361020.1_pt1 | contig 10419 bp, 9 predicted proteins | sample 9134171 | NCBI WGS metagenome assembly JAEEGF01 (sample SAMN16246542, study PRJNA631951) | gut metagenome | biome: gut microbiome; feature: rumen; material: AP-attached | host: Bos | place: Iran: Karaj | collected 2018-10 | reverse complement strand
GACTGTAGACAAAGTCGGTTTTCTGTCATCTTGAGCGGAGGCGAAGCCGAAGTCGAAAGATCTAAAGTCCTGGAGATACGAGTTTTTTTAGATCCTTCGACTCGCTGGCGCTCGCTCAGGATGACATGCTTTGGGGTTTGTCTACACATTGATGCGGAGGCGCTGCGCGCGCCTCCGCATCTGGGTTTTTATTTTTCCACAATGCCGCTGATGGCGATGATCTGGATCACCGGCTCCTCATCGGTCATGTAGCTGGGATCCAGCAGCCAGATTTCGCCGCCGCCCAGGCAGAGCCCCTGGCCGTTATAGAACATGTCATGGCAGAGCTCCTTCTCGATCTCGGCCCGGTCGCCCTCGGAGACGGTCTTGTCGCTCATGTAGCTGAGGAAGGCGTCCTCATCGGCAAGCTCGGTGCCGTTCACAGTGATGGGGTAGCGGATGAACTTGGACAGACCCTCCCAATCCTCCGCCAGGTAGGAAATGCAGATGTCGCGGGCGATGGCCTCCAGCTCTTCCCGATCCATGGCGGTGAAGCCGCTGTAGTAGTCGGGATCTTCGACCGCGCCGAAGGTGAAGGTGATCTCGTCGGCAATGTGCTCTTGCGCATCGTTCCAGGTCAGGGCGTTCTGCTCGGCCAGGAAGCTGACGCTGCCGCTGCCGTTCTCGTAGGCCACCGTCTCAGACTCCACCTTGCCGTCCGCCGCGTACACCCGGTCGACCCTGGTGCAGTTGTCGTAGTTCACGGTGAGGGTCTCGGTGTCCAGCCTGCCGCTCATGGTCCACTCGCTGGTCTCCCAGGCGCTGCTGCCCCAGACCACGGTGAACTTGGCGTTCTCCGCGCCCTCGCACTCCACCAGGATGCTGGGTCTGCCGCCATAATAGGTGCCGACGAAGTTCATCACCGGGTTCTGCCCGTCCTCCGCCTGGGCGGCGGGCTCCTCCACGACGACCTCCGCCTCCTCGGCGGGGGCGCTGCCGCCGCAGGCCGCCAGGGCCAGCAGGGCGCAAACCATCAAAAGAATCCAAATCTTTTTCATTTCGTTTTCTCCTTTGTTCTTCCTGCGGGCGTCTTGCCCCGTCCGCGCTGTGCAGTATAGCACTCCCCGGGGCGTTAAGCAAGCAATATCAGGATTTTTTGCGAAAATCGTGAAAAAACTGCTTGACAGGAGCGGAATTCTCGCGTATATTATTGGGGCGCTCCGAAGACAGCAGGTGGGTTCGCCCGTAAATCCTGCCGAGGACATCAACAATATCTTGATTGTTTTTGTGCCTCTGTGTCTTTTGATGCAGGGGATTTCTTTATGAGCGTGATCATTCGCAACCGGAGGTGAAAACACACATGCCCAACGCAAAAGTTCTGAGCGAAAAGCAGGCTATCGTGGAAGCTCTGGCCGAGCGTATCAAGAACGCCGAGGCTGGCGTCCTGGTCGACTATAAGGGAATCACCGTCGCCGAGGATACCGCCCTGCGTACCGAGCTGCGCAAGGACGAAGTGAACTACACGGTCGTCAAGAACACCCTGACCAGAAAGGCTCTGGATAAGCTGGGGATGAACGAGCTTGACCACGTTCTCAACGGCACCACCTCTCTGGCCACCGCCGAGAAGGATCCCATCGCTCCTTTCCGCATTCTGGCTGATTACAGCAAGAAGCTGGGCGATCGCTTCAACATCAAGGCCGCCTTCATGGAGGGCAAGGTCCTGAACGAGGCTGAAATCGCCGAGATGGCAGAGCTGCCCAGCAAGAGCGCTCTGTATTCCAAGGTTCTGGGAACCATGATCGCTCCGATCACCGGTCTCGCCGTTTGCCTCGGCCAGATCCTGGAGCAGAAGGGCGGCTCTCTGGAGACCGCCGAAGCCGCCGAGTAAGTCGGCACACACAAAAATCTTAACTGGAGGAAATTAAAATGTCTGAAAAAATCACTGCTATGATCGATCAGATCAAAGAGCTCACCGTTCTGGAGCTGTCCGAGCTCGTTCACGCCCTGGAGGATACCTTCGGTGTCTCCGCCGCCGCCGTCGCCGCTGGCCCCGCTGTCGCTGCCGGCCCCGTCGTCGAAGAGAAGACTGAGTTTGACGTTGTCATGACCAGCTTCGGCGCTGAGAAGATCAAGGTCATCAAGGAAGTCCGCGGCATCACCGGTCTGGGCCTGGCTGAGGCCAAGAAGCTGGTTGAGGAAGTCCCCGCCAAGATCAAGGAAGGCGCTTCCAAGGAAGAGGCCGAGGAGCTCAAGGCCAAGCTGGAGGCCGTCGGCGCCACCGTCGAGCTCAAGTAATCGAGCTTCAAACCTACAAAAAATCGCTCTCCCGTCTCGGGAGGGCGATTTTTTTGCTGTCTTGTTCGTCCCGCATACCGCACCTTTTCCCGATGCGGCTCCGTGCCCTTGCCTCCCCCAAAGGGGGAGGTGTCGCGGCGCGTCTCACGCAAGCGCCACGACGGAAGGGGTGAAGGACGTGGGAAACGAGCCAGAGTGTTGTCATTCTGAGGAGCATCCCGACGCGCGGAAAGCGCGCGACGTTCCAAGCTTTGCTGGCCGACGAAGAATCTCGCCGGATCCGACCTTGCGCTGGGGGTGAGATCCTTCGACTCCGCTGCGCTTCGCTCAGGATGACAGGGGGGGCGCGTTTCGGCGGGTGACCGGAAGTCGCCCCTACGGGGAAACGTCCATCTTCGCCGTAGGGGCGGGGCTTGTCCCCGCCCGGTTGTTCGTCCCGCATCCGGGTCGGCGGGCGACGAATCAAACAAACGCGGAGGGAAGGCGGCTTCCCTCCGGGCATATTCATGTTGATTTCAGCGGGTTCCAGCTCCCCCGCAGGTAGTAGACCAGAAACAGGGCGAAGAGCAGCAGGTTGTGGCCGATCATGCAGGCCCAGGCGGAGACCAAGCCCATCCCCAGCTGCGTGGTGCAGATCCAGGTGCCCAGGATGCGCACGCCCCACATGCCGGCGATGTTGATGACAAAGGGCACCCGGGTCTTGCCCGCGCCCTGCAGCATCCCCTCCACCGCGATGGACACGCCGTAGAAGGGCTCCGAGCAGGCCACCATCCGCAGCACCGTGCTGCCCAGGGCGATGACCTCCGGATCCTTGGAGAAGATCCCCGCCATGGCCGGGGCAAAGGCGAAGAGCAGGGCGCCGGAGAGGAGCATCAGCCCCACCTCGAGCAGCACGATCAGCCGCGCCAGATCCCGGCGGCGCTTCTCATCCCCCGCGCCCAGGCTGTTGCCGGTGAGGGTGGCGGCGGCCGCCTGCATCCCGTAGCCGGGGATGTAGAAGGCGGACTCCACGGTGTTGGCCACGGTGTGGGCCGCAGTGGAGATCTCCCCCAGGGCGTTGATCATGGCGGCGAAGGCCACATAGCCCAGGGAGGTTCCGAAGCGCTGCAGCATGTTGGGAAAGGCCACCCGCAGGCAGGGGCGCAGCACCGCCCCGTCCGGCCGGAGGGACTGCCCCCGGGGAGAGATGAGCGGGTGCCGGTAGAGGGCAAGCGTGATGGCGACGCCGCCGACGGCAAAGGCCACGGCGCTGGCCGCGGCGGCGCCCACCACGCCCCAGCCCGCGCCCCACATGGGAAAGCGCAGGCCCAGCACGCTCAGCTCCCGGCTGGGATAGATCAGCAGGAAATTCAGCGCCACGTTGATGAGATTCACCGCCAGCCCCACCCGCATGGGGGTGCGGCTGTCCCCCGCGGCGCGGAGGACAGTGCCGAAGATCACCGAGGCCGTCCGCGGCAGCATGGGCAGGTAGAGGATGAAGAAATAGCGGGAGGCCAGGGCCTGCAGGCCCTCATCCACCTGCATCCAGATCGGCACCTGCCGGCTGAGACCAAGGGTCAGAGCGGTGAAGAAGAGCCCCGTCACCAGCACCGCCAGCACGGACTGGGCGGCAGCCTTCCGGGCGCGCTCCCCCTCCCCGGCGCCCAGCGCCTGGGAGATATAAGCCAGAAAGCCCACGCCGAAGGCGGAAACGCTGCTGCCCACCAGCCAGCCCACGGTGGTGGTGGAGCCCACGGCGGCGGTGGCCTGGGTGCCCAGAGAGCCCACCATGGCCGTGTCGATATACTGCACCGCCGTCTGCAGCAGCTGCTCCAGCATGGTGGGCCAGGCCAGCGCCAGCACCGTTGGCAGCAGCGACCAGGCGAAGATTCGGTTGTCAGAGAGCCGCTTGGTCATGGCGCGCGTCCTTTCGGGTGATTTCGAGTATATACTACCACAAGGCCGTCGCTTTCGCAAGGGAAAAAGTTCCGCCGGGCGATTGATTCAGCCGAGGAACTCTGGTATAATGGCATGAAAACATAGGGGAGGAGCAGAGCCATGGCCCTGGATGCGGAGTACTTCGATTCGATCTATATCGACGTGGTGAAGAAAAAATACTATAACGCGGGCAAGGTGCAGGCGGTGTTTGAGGACATCCGCCGGCAGGCCGAGGCGCTGAACGCGGAGAACGAGAGCCTGCGCCGGCAGCTCGCTTCCGTGAACGACCGCCGGGTGGAGCTGGGGGACGCCCTGCTCTCCGCCCAGGCCGTGTACCAGGACGTGGTGGAGCGCGCCAAGGCCAGAGCCGCCGAGATCACCGACGCCGCCCAGCGGCAGGCCGCCGCCACCCTGGAGGACGCCCAGCGGAAGAGCGAGGCCATGCTCGCCGAGAGCCGCCGCCGGGAGGACGGGGCGGTGCGCCGGGTGGAGACCGCCTTCAACCGGATGAAGGAGCTGCACATGGCCAGCATCGACGCCCTGAACGCCCAGTGGCAGGACTTTCTCTGCGGCCTGGATCCGGAGCCGGAGGAGCCGGCCCCCCAGGCGCAGGAGCCGGATGCGACGGCAGCGGCCTGGACTGAGCCTGACCCGGAGGAGGCGCTCCAGGCGGATCTGGAGGAGAAGGTGGGCGCCATCGCCGACCAGGTCTTCTCCCTGGAAGAAGAATAAAGACATAAAAAGGGGCTGTCTCAAAACGTTACCCGTTTTGTCATCCTGAGAAACGAAGTGACGAAGGATCTCTTTTCTGAATGATTTCACGAACTTTCAGATAGGGATCCTTCGCTGCGCTCAGGATGACAGTACGTTTTGAGACAGCCCTTTTTTTGCGCCGGGGCTCACTTTCCCAGCAGCTTCAGATAGGCGGGGAGCTCCGCCTCGAACTTCACGCCGTACCAGTGGTCGGGGTCGCCCTGGGTGGCCTCGATGCACTTCACCGTGTAGTCCGCGGCGATAACGGCGGCCTCATAGGCGTCCCGCTCATTGAGCAGCGCCCCCACGAAGGCGGCGGCGTACACGTCGCCGGTGCCGTGGCTGCCCTTGGCGATCTTCCGGTGCTCGTAGTAGCGGCGACGGCCGTTTTCCTGCACCATCACGCCGGTGCGGCCCTCCCGGAAGCCCACGCCGGTGAGCACGACCGTCCTGGCGCCTGCGGCACTGAGCCGATCCAGCAGCTCGGCGATATAGGCCTCGTCGTACTGCTCCCGGTACTCCATGCCGGTGAGAAAACAGGCCTCGGTGATGTTGGGCAGGATGATGTCCGCCGAGAAGGCCAGGGTCTTCATGGCCTCCACATAGGCCATGTCAAAGGCGGGGTAGAGCCTGCCGTTATCCGCCATGGCCGGGTCCACGATGGCAAGGGAGCCGGGGGCGGAGAGGCGGCGGATGATGTCCCGCACATAGTCGATCTGCTCGGTGCTGCCCAGATACCCGGTGTAGACGGCGTCGAACTTGATCCGCTCCTTCTCCCAGTGATCCGTGATGGCGGGGATGTCCTCCGTCAGATCCCGGACGGTGTAGCCGGTGAAGCCCGCGGTGTGGGTGGAGAGCACAGCCGAGGGGAGGATGCAGGTCTCCTGCCCGGCGGCGGAGAGGATGGGCAGCGCCACCGTCAGCGAGCACTGGCCGACACAGGAAATGTCCTGAATCGTGAGAATTTTATGATAAGACATCAAAAACGCCTCCTTGACTTTTTCTGTAAGGCTATTATAATCGAATCTGACCATATTTGTATTGCCAGATTGTGCTTTTTTTATAATACCAGATCATGAAATATCAGATTCAAAAACACAGCGGACTCAGCGCCTATCTCCAGCTCTACCGGCAGCTGCGGGAGGACATTGTCTCCGGGCTTCTGCCCCTGGGGGCCAAGCTCCCCTCCAAACGCAGCTTTGCCGAGGGGCTGGGCGTCAGCGTGATCACCGTAGAGCACGCGCTGGAGCTTCTCTGCGACGAGGGCTATGTGGAAGCGCGCCCCCGCAGCGGCTTTTTTGTCTGCTTCGGCGGGGCCCGGGGCGCCGCCTCCCTCCCCCGGGCGCGCCTGGAGGAGATGAGCGTGCAGGAGGGGGCGCCGGAGGACTTTCCCTTCTCCCTCTGGGCGAGAACCATGCGCGCGGTCCTCTCGGACTACGACCGCCGCATCCTGAACCGCTGCCCCAGCGGGGGCTGTCTGGAGCTGCGGCAGGCGCTGAGCGCCTATCTGGGGCGCAGCCGGGGGCTCTCCGTCACGCCGGAGCAGATCATCGTCGGCGCCGGGGCGGAGTATCTCTACAGCCTCATCGTGCAGCTCATCGGCCGGGCGCGCCTCTTCGCCCTGGAGGATCCCTGCTATGAGCAGATCCGCCGGGTCTATGAGGCCAACGGCGCGAGGTGCCTGGCGCTGCCAATGGGGGAGGACGGCATTGAGAGCGGGGCGCTGGCCTCCTGCGATGCCGGGCTCCTGCACGTGACGCCCTACCACAGCTACCCCAGCGGCGTCACCGCCTCCGCCAGGAAGCGCCACGAGTACCTGGCCTGGGCCCGCGCCCACGGCAGCGTCCTCGTAGAGGACGACTACGACGCGGAGTTTGCCTCCCCCACCCGGCAGATCCAGACCATTTTTTCCCTGGATCCCGGCCGGGTCATCTATCTGAACACCTTCTCCAAGCTCCTGGCGCCCTCGGTGCGCACCGGCTTTCTGGTGCTGCCGGAGGGGCTGCTGGAGGCCTACCGGGCGAAGCTGGACTTCTACTCCTGCACCGTGCCGGTTTTCGACCAGCTGGTGCTGGCGGAGTTCATCAACGCCGGCCACATGGAACGCTATCTCAACCGCAGGCGGAGAGCCCAGCGGAGAACGGAGGAATAAACATGTTGTATTTTCTGAGCGACTACACCGAGGGGGCGCACCCGAAGATCCTGGAGCGCCTTGCCGAGACCAACCTCATCTCCCAGCCCGGCTACGGGGAGGACTGCTTCTGCGCCGCCGCCCGGGAGAAGATCCGCGCCGCCTGCGAAAAGCCGGGGGCGGACGTGTATTTCCTGGTGGGGGGCACCCAGGCAAACGCCGTCACCATCGCCTCGCTCCTGAACCGCTGGGAGGGCGTGATCGCTGCAAGTACCGGGCACATCGGCGTCCATGAGGCCGGTGCCATCGAGTTCACCGGCCACAAGGTGCTGGCCCTGCCGGGAGAAAACGGCAAGCTCGCCGCCGAGACGGTGCGGGACTATTGCCGGGCTTTCTACGCCGACGAGACCCACGACCACATGCCCTTTCCCGGCATGGTGTACATCTCCCAGCCCACGGAGCTGGGCACCTTGTACAGCAAGGCGGAGCTGGAGGCGCTGCACGCGGTCTGCGGAGAATTCGGGATGCGGCTCTTTGTGGACGGGGCGCGGCTGGGCTACGGGCTCATGAGCCCGGACTGCGACATGACGCTGCCGGAGCTTGCGGAGCGCTGCGACGTCTTCTACATCGGCGGCACCAAGGTGGGCGCCCTCTGCGGCGAGGCGCTGGTCTTCCCCAAGGGGGACATGCCGGCGCACTTTGCCACCATGGTCAAGCAGCAGGGCGCCATGCTGGCCAAGGGGCGGCTGCTGGGCGTGCAGTTTGACGCGCTCTTCACCGACGGGCTCTATTTTGCCATCGGCCGCCACGCCATCCGTCTGGCCATGAAGCTGAAGGCGGCCTTCCGGGAGAAGGGCTATCCCCTCTTTGCCGACTCCCCCACCAACCAGCAGTTCCCCATCCTGACGGCCGAGCAGCTCACCCGCCTGCGGCAGCACGCCGCCTTTGAGACCTGGGCGCCGCTTCCCGACGGGCGCACCGCTGTGCGCTTCGTCACCAGCTGGGCCACCCGGGAAGAGGACGTGGACGCGCTGATCGCGCTGCTGTAAAGGAGAAGGGACATGCGCGTATTATCCGGACTGGAGCCGCAGGGCGTCCTGCGCTTTTTTGAGGAAATCGCCGCCATCCCCCACGGCTCCCACAACACCAGGGCCATCAGCGATTATCTGGCGGACTTCGCCCGGGCGCGGGGGCTGCGCTTTCGGCAGGACGCGGCGGACAACGTGATCATCTGGAAGGACGCCTCCCCCGGCTACGAGGACGCCCCCGCGGTGATGCTCCAGGGGCACATGGACATGGTCTGCGAGAAGGCCCCGGGCTGCGAAAAGGACATGGCGCGGGAGGGGCTGGAGCTCTTTGTGGAGGGGGACGAGATCGGCGCCCGGGGCACCACCCTGGGCGCGGACGACAGCATCGCCGTGGCCATGGCCCTGGCGGTGCTGGACGATGACGCCATCGCTCACGGCCCCCTGGAGTGCCTCTTCACCGCCGATGAGGAGGTGGGCATGCTGGGCGCCCAGGCCCTGGACTGCGGGGATCTGAAGGCCCGGTACCTGCTGAACATCGACTCGGCGGAGGAGGGCGTGCTGACCGTGAGCTGCGCCGGCTCCGCCCGGATGCTCTGCACCCTGCCCGTCACCCGCGCCCCCTATGCGGGCACGACCCTGCGTCTGACCGTGCGCGGCCTCTTCGGCGGCCACTCCGGGGAGGAGATCCACCGGGGCCGCGGCAACGCCAACCTCCTGCTGGGGCGGGCGCTGCAGGCCGTGGCCGACAGGACGGAGCTGCGGCTCATCCGGGCGGAGGGCGGCAGCAAGGATAACGCCATCCCCCGGGAGGCGGAGGCGCTGCTGCGCGTAAAGGATCCGGAGGCCGCCCAGGCCGCCGTTTCCGCGCTGGACGCCGCGCTGCGCCGGGAGCTGCAGCTCACGGATCCGGGGGTCTCCCTTGCCCTGTTCCCCGCGGAGAGCGGGGAGCTTCCCATGACGGAGGAGAGCAGCCGGCGGAGCCTCTGCTTCCTGTTCTGCGTGCCAAACGGGGTGCAGAGCATGAGCCCCTCGGTGCCCGGTCTGGTGCAGAGCTCCCTAAATCTGGGGCAGCTGCGCACCGAGGCGGACAGCCTCCTGGCGCGGATCATGGTGCGCTCCGGGGTCAACTCCCTGCGGGACGAGACCGCCCGGCGGGTAGCCCTGCTGGCCGAGACCCTGGGCGGCCGGGCGGAGATCTCTACCGCCTACTCCGCCTGGGAATACCGGCCGGATTCCCCCCTGCGGGAGACGATGGTTCAGGTCTTCCGGGAGCTGTACGGAAAAGAGCCCCGGGTCACGGGGCTCCACGCGGGGCTGGAATGCGGCGTCCTCACCGGCAAAATGCCCTGGCTGGACTGCATCTCCTTCGCCCCGGATCTCCTCAATATCCACACGCCCTGCGAGCGGCTTCGCATTGCCTCCACCCAGCGGGTCTGGGCGCTGCTGCTGGAGACCCTCCGCCGCCTGCGGTGAGGATCGCGCTCGCAGCGGCATGCCCCCAATTTACGGTCACGTCGGAATTGACCCGAAAAAACAGATCGCCCCCAAGGGCGATCTGTTTTTCTGTTTGCTGTATGGTTTAGTCTTCGCTCGCGCTTCTCTCAAAGGACAGGCTGCCAAGGAATGCAATAAACTCCTCCTCGGCGTTCTTCAGATACGCCTCGGGGTCAAAATCGGTTCCGTAATCGGGATCGTCCTCTTCCATATCAGGATCGAGAGATGCGCTGGCATCAAATTCAATGCTCGCGGAAATAAATTCGCCATCAAAGCAGACGATGGCCCAATAGCTCACATCGCCGCGGTCGCTGACGCCTCTAAGGAAATAGGCCGTATAACCTTCGCCATTGAGGGTCTCGATCTCACCAAAAGTATAGTAAGTATAGGGATCTACTTCATTCTGCAGTTTTTCTCTGGCTTCTTCCTCGCTGTATGCATCGTAGAGCGTCCCAGAAATCTCTGTCTCATATTCAATGCTCCCGCTCTCAGACATATATTCTTCCGAAAACTCGAACCATTCCTCATCACTGTCCTGATCCCCGTTTTCGGCAAAGAACGCCGGGATCGAAGAAGCATAGAGCTCATAGCGGTAGTTATTCTCATCGTCTTCGTCGGTCGGATTGTAGAAGTTACCCTCCGCGCACAGCAGAACCCGCTCCGTCGTCTGGACGGGCTGCTCCGCTGCAGGTGCGGGCTGCTCCGCCTGGGCGGGCTGCTGCTCCGTTGCCTGTTCAGGCTTATCCGCAGTTTCGGTCTTTTCAGCGCTTCCGCCGCAAGCCGCAAGCGCAAACACCATCGTCAGTGCCAGCAAGAGTGCAA
>JAEEGF011038471.1_pt1 | contig 10420 bp, 8 predicted proteins | sample 9134171 | NCBI WGS metagenome assembly JAEEGF01 (sample SAMN16246542, study PRJNA631951) | gut metagenome | biome: gut microbiome; feature: rumen; material: AP-attached | host: Bos | place: Iran: Karaj | collected 2018-10 | reverse complement strand
GTAAGTGAAGTTGTATTAAATGAGGAATCTAAAAAAATGACTGAATCTGAAATGGACGCATTAGTTAATGATTTAGATTCTCAAATTTATAATGTTGTTGAAATGCTAGGATTAGCATCAATTGGTTGTACATTATCTAATAATGAATATTATGGTATGGATAATAATGATTTATCAAGCTTTGAAAATACAATTACTGTAACTGGTCCTTTATCTCCATATAAGATATATTTTACTGAACAAAATATAACTGAAAAGAATGTTGGAGAATCTAATTTTAAATCTAATTCTATAATTTATGGTAAGATTTCTGAAAATGATAATTTGTATGATTTTGTTGGTAATAAGGAATATAAAAATTCTAAAACAACATATTTAACAAAATTTGAATTAAATGATTTAGTTATAAATGTAGAAGAGGTATTTGGAGATAAGCTAAATGAATTTACATATACATTCTATAAGGATGATTTAGTAAAGAATATTTTTGTTAGACAAAGATTTTATGATGATGGTAATGTAAAATTAGAATTTAAGCTAATTCACACAAGAAATAAAGAATATTTAGATGATTGGTCTAAATCAACTAATATTGAGGTACAAACTAAGAATATTAAGAATAGTAATTCTATTGAATTTAAGATTGATTCTAGAGGCAATGATACTTTAATTGTAGAATTTAATAATTCTAATATTACCTATAGATTTAAAAATTCAAATACAGTTTATGTAAAATAATTGAAAATGGAGCTTTAAAACTCCATTTTTTTATTGAATGGTAACGATAACATAAGTAAAAATATTAAAAATGTAGTATAATCTATTATATTAGATTAATTGATAGTGAGGTTTCGATTGATGAAGAAAGAAAATATTGAAAATCAAAATATCGAAAGAGTTAATGCTGATATTAATAGTGGTTTAACTATAGATCAGGTTAACGAAAGAAAAGAAAAAGGATTTACAAATAAATCTAGTAAAACAAATGAAAAAACAATACCTCAAATTGTATTCCATAATGTTTTCACATTTTTTAATACAATTTTGTTAATTATCGCTGTGACATTTGCTATATTTATTATCTATCTATATGCAAGTGGAAATGGAGCGGTTGTTGATAAGCATTTTGGCTTTTCTAAATTCGGATTTTTACTTCCTGCCATTATGAATATTACAATTGGTACTATTCAGGAAATTCATGGTAAGAAGGTATTAGATGGCTTAAAAATTATTACAGTTGCTAAAAGCCGTGTATTAAGAGCTGGAAAAGAAGAAACAATAAATGCATCTGATATTGTAATTGATGATATAGTTTTACTTAAGGCAGGAGAGCAAGCAACAGCTGATTTTGAATTAGTTGAGGGCTTCTTGCAGGTTGATGAATCTAATCTAACTGGTGAATCAGATTATATTAAAAAATATCCTGGTGATAAAATTTTCTCTGGCTCATCAATAATTGTTGGTGAGGGTAAGGTTAGAACTACAAATGTTGGCGATGATACATTTGCGGCTGGATTATCCTCTAAGGTTAAGTCTATGTCTAGACATAAATCTGAGCTTATGACATCAATTATGAAAATAATGAAGTTCTTAGCTATATTATTAGTAATTGTTACTATTGTAATTATTTCTACATTGATTTATAAAATTTCAAGACATGGCAATGCGGCTGAAATTTGGGATGGCATGACAATGAGCTTAGATAGTCCTGTAACATGGGCTCGTATTATGATTACGGTTGGTTCATTCGCAGTTGGTATTATGCCATCAGGATTAGTTTTAACTACATCTGTTGCTCTAGTATTATCTATTGCTTCCCTATCAAGAAAGCAAACATTAATTCAGGAATTATATTCACTAGAGAATTTATCTAGAGTAGATATCATTTGTCTTGATAAGACAGGTACATTAACTGATGGTACAATGAAGGTTTGTGAAACAAAAAGATATACTCATTTAGAGGATATTTATGATAATATTAGAAATCTGCTTGGTGTAAGTGGTTCTAGAAATCAAACAGCAGAAGCTTTATTTAATGAATTTGGTGAGAATAAGGATGCTGAATATCAGGAATTGATTCCATTCTCATCAGAGCATAAATCATCTGGTTTAATTTATAAAAATGGAGATAAGTTATTATTAGGTGCTCCTGAGTATTTATTAGACAAGGATGATGAAAGATTAAAATTTGTTGAAGAAAAAGCAAAAGAAGGAAAAAGAGTTTTAGCATTCAAATTAAATGATCAATTATTAGCATTCTTTGTTATTGAGGATCAAATAAGAAAGAGTGCTAAGGAAACTTTAGCATTCTTTAAAAATAATGGTGTTACAGTTAAGGTAATATCAGGAGATAATCCATTAACTGTAAGTAAAATTGCTAAAACATGTGGTGTAGAAAATGCTGATAAGGCTATTTCTTTAGAAGGAGTTAGCTTAGAAGATATTCCTTCATTAGTTGAGGAATATACAATATTTGCTAGAGTATCTCCTGAACAAAAGGAAGCTATTGTTAAAGCCTTACAAGAAAAGAAACATAAGGTTGCTATGACAGGTGATGGTGTAAATGATATTTTAGCTTTAAGAAGAGCTGATTCATCTATTACATTTGCCAAGGCTACAGATGCTGCTAAATCTGTATCTGACGTTGTTTTAATGGATAATGATTTTTCACATTTAACTGAAGTAGTTGCTCAAGGTAGAAGAGTAATTGGTAATATCTCTAGAACATCTATTTTGTTCTTAATGAAATCATTTGCTATATTATTCCTATCATTTGCCCTAATAGCATTAAAGAAGGGCCAAATGTGGTATACAATTGAAAATGCTTATATGCTAGAATCTGCAGTTATTGGTACTGGTGGTTTCGTATTATCACTAGAATTTAGTAAACGACCAATTAAAGGCTCATTTACAAAGAATATTATAGCTAAGGGTTTAGCGGCAGGCTTGCTGGCAATGCTTGCGATTGTGCTTTCAATTCAAGCTTATACATTACCTTATAGTATGGGTATTGAGCCTTGGATTTCAGAAGAAAATGTTAAGACTATGGTTTCTGTTCTATTAACATTTGCAGGTCTTGTAGTAGCATTTACATTATGCTTACCATTTACTAAATATAGAATATTCGCATTTGTATTAATTATATTAACTGTAATATCATTAGCGTTTATGCTACCAACATCATTTGTTGGAGGTATGCCTACAAACGCTGCTATGTTTGGTTTTGATAGTTCTGATGGTCAAACTGTATTTGATTCACAATTTATGCATGAATTTATGCAGCCATGGAATTCAAAACCAATCCAAAATTTATTCAAGGATAAGGATAATTTCATAATCTTAGGTATATTCGTATTTGCTGCATTACCATTATTCTTCTTAACAATTGAATTTATTAATAAAAAGATATTAAAGAATAATGATAGTATTATTGATCAATTTATTAATGATCCAAAGAGATTAACTAAAAAGGAAAAGATTCTTGCTTGGAAAAAGGCTAAACTAGAAGCTAAGCAAAGAAGAATCCAAGATAAATTAAAGAATAAACAGTAATAATTATTTGAAATATCAAACTAAAAGTGTTATATTATTATAGGTATTTTAATAAGACAGTTCATTTGTACCATCCTGTCTATAAATAAAACTAGGACTTTATATGAAAAGTGTTTTTAAAGATGGGCTATTTTTTTGAATAACCCATTTTTTTAATTTTAAAAAAGGAGAAAAATTATGCATATTTTATCTTGTGAAGCATCATTTGATGCGGCCCATTTTTTAACAAATTATGATGGGAAATGTAAAAACATTCATGGCCATCGCTGGAGAGTAGTACTTGAAATTACTGGTGATGCTTTAAATGGAATGGTTGTTGATTTTAATATTATTAAGAAGGATTTAAAGGAGCTTTGTGATTATTTTGATCATAGCTTTATAGTAGAAAAAAATTCATTAGATGAGAATTTATTTAATTTACTAAATAATCAATTCTTATTAAGAGTAGTTAATTTTAGAACAACTGCTGAAAATTTTTCTAAATATTTTTATGATGAATTAAGCAAAAAATATAATGTATATTCAGTTTCTGTTTATGAAACTCCTAATAATTGTGCGAGGTATATATGCAAGTAATAGAAAAGTTTGTATCAATTAATGGAGAAGGATTGAAGCAAGGTGAGCTAGCTTTATTTATTCGCTTTGCTAATTGTAATTTAAGATGCTCCTATTGTGATACTAAATATTCATTTATAAATCCAGAATTTACAAATGAATCAATAGATGAAATAGTAGAATATGCAAAATCAAAAAAAATTAAAAATATAACATTAACTGGTGGAGAGCCTTTAATCCAAGATGGTATTAAAGAATTAATAATTAAATTAGCCAATAATAATTTTAATATTGAAATCGAAACTAATGGCTCTGTATCTATAAAAGAATTTTTAAATATTCCAAATGTTTCCTTTACCCTAGATTATAAATTGCCTGTTTCCTTAATGGAAAAGTATATGGATTTTAGCAATTATGAATTTGTTACAAAAAAGGATTCTGTTAAATTTGTTTGTGGCAATTTATCTGATATGGAAAGAGCATATGAAATAATTAAAAAATATAATTTAATTGAAAAAACAAATTGTTTATTTTCTCCAATATTTAATATGATAGATTTAAAGGAAATGGTAAATTTCTTAATTGATAATAATCTTAATGGAGTAAGATTATGTCTTCAAATTCATAAAATAATATGGGATCCTAGTGAAAGGGGTGTTTAATATGATAGATCAAAAAAGAATAGAAAATGCTATAAGAGAAATAATTATAGCCTTGGGTGATGATCCTAATAGAGAAGGATTAATTGATACACCTAAAAGAGCTGCTGAAATGTATGTTGAGCAATTCGAAGGTATGAATTATACAAATGATGAATTAGTAGATTTATTTAATAAAACATTTGAAAGAGATTATGTAACTGATTCTAAAAATATGGTTATAGTAAAGGATATTGATATTTTCTCTCATTGTGAGCACCACCTTGCATTAATGTATGATATGAAGGTAGATATTGCTTATATTCCAAATGGAAGAGTGATTGGCTTATCTAAGATTGCAAGAATTGCCGATATGGTATCAAAAAGATTACAATTACAGGAAAAAATTGGTAGTGATATTTTATATATTATGCAAAAGATTACTAAATCAGATGATATCTTAGTTAAGATATCAGGTTGTCATAGCTGTGTAACAGCAAGAGGAATTAAAAAAAGAAGTGTAACTGTTACATATTCTAAGCTAGGAAATAATATAAGTGATGGGGTATTTAATTAAATGAAGGCATTAGTTTTATTTTCAGGTGGATTAGATTCAACTACAGCCTTAGCAAAGGCTATAGATGAATATGGTAAGGAAAATGTTGTAGCTTTATCAATTTCATATGGCCAGAAGCATTTAAAGGAAATTGAAGCATCAAATAATATTGTCAAATATTATGGTGTTGAGCATATATTCTTAGATTTATCCAAAATATTTGAATTTTCAGATTGCTCATTATTATCTCATTCAAGTATAGATGTGCCAGAGGGAGATTATAAGGATCAATTAGATAAAAATGACGGTAAGCCACTTTCAACATATGTTCCATTTAGAAACGGCTTATTCCTATCTAGTGCTGCAGCTATTGCAATATCTAAGGGATGCGATGTGATTTTTTATGGAGCACACGCTGATGATGCTGCAGGAAATGCATATCCAGATTGCTCAGTAGAATTTACAAAGGCAATTAATGATGCAATCTATATTGGTAGTGGTAAGCAAGTTAAGGTGGTTGGACCATTTGTTAATATGAGAAAGGCAGATATTGTTAAATTAGGTACTAAATTAAATGTTCCATATAATTTAACTTGGTCATGCTATAACGGTCATGATAAGGCATGTGGTAAATGTGGTACATGCATTGATAGAATTAAAGCATTTGAGGCAAATGGATTAAAGGATCCAATAGAATATGAGGAGTAATTTATGGAAAGAGAAAAAGAAGGATTAAAAAATCTAGGTAAGAAAACTGATTATAATTTCGATTATAATCCAGGCGTATTAGAAAGATTTCAAAATAAGCATAGGGAAAATGATTATTTTATTAAATTCAATTGCCCTGAATTTACATCACTTTGTCCTATCACAGGTCAGCCTGATTTCGCAACAATTTATATTTCATATATCGCAGATGAATATTGTGTTGAATCTAAGTCATTAAAATTATATTTATTCTCATTTAGAAATCATGGTGATTTCCATGAGGATTGTGTAAATATTATTATGAAGGATTTAGTTAAACTATTGAACCCAAGATATATTGAGGTATGGGGTAAATTTTTGCCTAGAGGTGGCATTTCAATTGACCCATATGCAAATTATGGTAGACCAAATACAAAGTACGAGGAAATGGCAAATTATAGATTAATGAACCATGATTTAAACCCTGAAATTGTAAATAATAGATAGTTTAATATTCATTAAAAATGAAGTGCATCCTATCCAATACTGGATATGGGTGCATTTTTGTTTTTATGTATTATAAGAATTAATCTTATTTAAATTATTATATTGGAATTAAAATATGTTTGTAGTATACTACAAATGTTTAAGAAAGACGTGTTAAATCGCGTCTTTCTATGTTTAAAAAAAAGGTGTTAAAATGAATAAAAAATTTTGGAAAAAGGTATTAATTATTGGTTTACCTGTTTCAATTCAAAATTTAATAAATACGACAGTAAATATGGTTGATACATTTATGATAGGCTCTTTAGGTGATGATTATGTATCAGCAGTAGGATTAGCATCTAAGGTGTTTTTTGTTATGAATCTATTAATCTTTGGAATTGTTTCTGGATGCTCCGTATTATTAAGCCAATATTATGGAAAAAGAGATGATTCTAATTTAAATAGAACATTTGGATTTATGATGCTATTATCGTTAATTGGAAGCTTAATATTCTTTATTTTAGCTTTAACTATGCCATCTAATTTAATGATGATTTTTACTAAGAGTGATAAATTAAGAGAAATAGGAAGCCCATATTTAAGAATTGTTTCTATAAGCTATTTATTTACTGCGTTTTCTATGGCGGCTTCTGCCATGCTTAGATGTATAAATAAAACCAGAGCTCCTATGATTTTTACAACTATTTCAGTTTTAGTAAATGTCCTATTTAATTATATTTTTATTTTTGGTAAATTTGGAGCACCTGAAATGCTTGCAAGTGGTGCGGCAATTGGTACTATAATTGCTAGATTAGTTGAATTTATTTTGATATTATTATATTTAATTTTTGCAAAAAGAGATGTTAAATTAGATATTAAAGAAATGGTTCATTTTGATAAGGAAAATATAAAAAAGAATTTTAGATTTGCTTTACCTGTAATTATTAATGAATTAGGCTGGGGATTAGGTACAACTTTATATTCAGTTGTTTATGGCCATATGAGTGATGATGTTGTCGCTGCTATGACAATCGCAACAGCATTACAGGATTTAGTTTATGCATTATTGTTTGGTGTTTCAACGGCGTGCTCTGTAATTGTTGGAAATCAGCTTGGAGCTAATGAATTAAATAAGGCAGAGGATACAGCTAAAAAGCTTTTGATTTTTGGTATTGTTTTATCTGCTATATTAGGTTTAATTTTAGTTTCTTTAATAGAACCATATTTAATGCTATATAAGGCAAATGAAAATGTAATGAACCATATTAGAAGAATATGTATAGCCTATGCTATTTTAATGCCTGCTAGAACATTTAATCTAATCATGATTGTAGGTATTTTAAGATCTGGTGGAGATACATTATTCTGTATGATTATGGAATTATCATGCCTATGGGGTGTTGGATTAACCTTAGGTACAATCGGAGCTTTTGCCTTTAAATTAGATGTTTTATATGTTTATTTATTATTTGAAACTGAGCAAATTATAAAAATAATAATTGGTTTCTTTAGATATAAAAAGAAAAAATGGGTTAGAAATATTGCTTTAAAGGAAGCGTAAGATGATTATTTAGAATAATCGTCTTTTTTTCTATGTTGTGATATAATTCTATTAAAGTACTAAATTCTGTGTGAGGGTTATTATGGTATTATATTTTTCAGCTACTGGTAATAGTGAATTTATTGCTTTAGAATGGCAAGAGAATTAAATGATGAATCATTAAATTTATTAAAAAGAATAAAAGAAAATGATTATTCTCCAATTAATTCTCTTAAGCCATTTATTATTGTGTGCCCAATTTATGTTTGTGAGCCACCAGTCTTCTTAGTTAAATATTTAAAGAATGTAAAGCTAACAGGAAGTAAAAATATTTATTTTGCGTTTACTAGTGGTGGATATGCTGGTATTGCGGCACACTATGGTAAAAAGATTGCTAGAAAGCAAAAAATGAAATATATGGGTAGAGCTGAATTTAAGATGCCTAGAAATTATATTGCATCTAATGCTTATGCATTATTAGAAGAAGATGAAATCCTAAATAGATTAAAAAATACTAAAATAAAATTAAAAGAAGTTATTTCAAATATTAAAAAAGGAAATAAATTGAAGGGTAGACATATTTGGCTTTTTGAATATATTGTAACAATTCCTTTTGTTCCTATTTGGTCTAAAATAAAATTTAAAACAAAATCATTTTATTATTTAGATAGCTGTATTGGCTGTGGCAAATGTCAAAATGTATGTCCTTTAAATAGAATAAAGCTAAATGATTTAAAAAAGCCTGTTTGGGATCTTGAAAATTGTACTCATTGTATGGCTTGTATTTCTAATTGTCCAAAGGAGGCAATTGAATATGGAGAGATATCATTAGGTAAATATAGATATAAATTAAAGAATTATATTTGTAAAATAGATTAATTAGGTCTTTAGTTTGTTGAACTTTTAGTTTATTTTGGTATAATTGAAATATACATAACGATTGTTAGTAATTAAATATAATAGGTGAACTAATTTTTCGTTAAAACATTTAAAAAAGGAGATTTGATTATTATGAAATTATCACCACTTCAAAAGGCAAGATATCAATACGTTCCTAAGCTTCCTGGAATGCTAAGAAATGGTATCAATGAAATTTGTGTGAAAGAAGGAGAAAATACTGAATCTGTTGCTGACCAGGCTAAGATTAAGGCTTTATTCCCTAACACATATGGTAAGAAGGAAATTACTTTCCAAAAGGGCAAGAATACATCTATAGCTAAAAAGCAGGTTGTAGGTGTTATTTTATCAGGTGGTCAAGCACCTGGTGGACATAATGTTGTTTGTGGCTTATATGATGCACTTAAGGCTACTAATAAGGAAAATGAATTATATGGTTTTAAGGGTGGTCCTTCTGGATTAATTGAAGATAAATTTGTTGTATTCGACGATGAATTTATTGATCAATATAGAAACACTGGTGGCTTCGATATTATTGGCTCTGGTAGAACTAAGCTTGAAACAGAAGAGCAATTTAAGGTTGCATCTGAGGTTTGTAAGAAGCATGGCATTACTGCAATTGTAATTATTGGTGGTGATGACTCAAATACAAACGCTGCTGTATTAGCTGAATATTTCGCTGCTCATAAGACAGGTGTTCAGGTTATTGGATGCCCTAAGACTATTGATGGAGATTTAAAAAATGAGGATATTGAATGCTCATTTGGATTTGATACTGCAACTAAGACTTATTCTGAATTAATTGGTAACATTCAGCGTGACTGTAATTCAGCAAAGAAGTATTGGCATTTTATTAAGGTTATGGGTAGATCTGCATCTCATGTAGCACTTGAATGTGCTTTAGAGACTCAGCCTAATATTTGCTTAATCTCTGAAGAGGTTGCTGCTAAGAAGATGTCTTTATCTGAAATTGCAAATTATATTGCTGATTCAGTTGAGGCTAGAAGCAAGAAGGGTATGAACTTCGGTGTTGCTATTATTCCTGAGGGTGTAGTAGAATTCGTTCCTGAATTCTCTAAGCTAATTGCTGAAATTAATGAGCTTTTAGCTGGTAAGAAGGCAGAAGAATTTAATAAGCTTCCTTCTTGGGCAGAAAAGAATGAATTCATAAAGAAGGGCTTATCTAAGGAATCTTATTCTGTATTTGCTATTTTACCAGAATCTATTCAGCAACAATTATTCCTAGAAAGAGACCCTCATGGTAATGTTCAGGTATCATTAATTGAATCTGAAAAGTTATTTAGTGCATTAGTTAAGGATGTATTAGAGGAAAGAAGAAAGAAAGGCACTTATAATGGTAAATTTAGTGCATTACATCATTTCTTCGGCTATGAAGGAAGATGTGCATTCCCTTCTAATTTCGATGCTGACTATTGCTATTCATTAGGATATAATGCATTTATGCTAATTCAATATGGCTATAATGGATATTTATCTAAGGTATCTAAT
>JAEEGF010971350.1_pt1 | contig 10420 bp, 8 predicted proteins | sample 9134171 | NCBI WGS metagenome assembly JAEEGF01 (sample SAMN16246542, study PRJNA631951) | gut metagenome | biome: gut microbiome; feature: rumen; material: AP-attached | host: Bos | place: Iran: Karaj | collected 2018-10 | reverse complement strand
ATGATGTCTCTCAGTGCCTTGTATATCCTGTTGGCTCCTGGGAGAGACTTTCTTATCATTTCCCTGTCAGATGATTCACTTGGCATTTCTTCTGGGATGGCAGCAATCGTATCAAGAAGCATATTCATAGGCACATCCACTAATTCCACACCTAACCGTTGCTTCACAACGTCAACATCAGCACAGCTGGAAATCAGCCAGTCAGAAGGTTTTCCGATAACACCCAACCGACAGCCATTCATCTTTTTCCTCGCTCCCTCGACCTTTTCCAGAAGTAAGATTCGACTGGTGATATACTCAGGCCTGCCATGAATGATCTCCCCACAGAGATTATTCTGTCGGAGATATGAGAGAATCTCCATCGATGCGGCAAGTGAATTGCTCTTCCCGGAAGTCAACAAGTAGAAGGGACGGTCTGATTTCTCCCGTAATTTGGGTAACAGCCTTTTGAAAATGCCTTCCGTCCCACCAGTCCTTACAAAGATCAGGTTGAGTGTATGGCTTCCATAATCGGAGTAGTCGCTGCCCTTGAACAAATGGTCAATACCAAGACTGCCAAGAAAATCCTTGGTTACGGCATCGACAGCTTGTTCGTCGTGAAGTTCAGATGTCAGTGTAAATATAGCAGTTTGTACCATAAATTAAAAATATTTGAATCAACAGATGTAGCATAGCTATAGCGGATCTTGTTCAGTTGTAATGGTTGGCTTATCTTCAAATTGTTCCATTGTTTCTCCTAATCTTTGTTGTAAAACGGGGCAAATTTACTCATTTTTGATCGATTTTCAGTATTTTTGTGCAAACAATTAGGATTGTTTATGAATATGATAGAAATTCAGTCGAGTTTGCTTACGCTCGGGATTGCTCAAACATGTTTGGCTATTCTCTCGCTGAATCGTAAACTTCGCCAGCAATGAGATCGAAATGTTGGAATACTGGCGGTGTCGGTGCTAAGTCGTAATAGTCTATCTCGGCTATCGGCAGACAGAAGTATTCCATCTGGTCATAGCTCGTATAAAGACGAGGCAGCACGGGATTATGGTCGTATATCCATCGCTTCACGTCATCCTCGACGTTAAAGTTCACCATGCCTGAGCATCTAACGGAAATATTATCTGCATAGGCCAGTATCTCAACATTGGGATTCTGGCGTAACTCCCGATAGACTGCCTTTTGGGCAGAAGTGGCAAAGTAGAGCACATGCCCTTCTTGTTTCATGATCTGGAAGATGCGCAACTTAGGAAGATTGCCCTCGCACGTTGCAAGGGCAATCTCTTTGTGATCTTTCAGGAACTGAATTGCTTTGTCGAACATTGCGCTTACCATTTCAGTTCTTCCTGCAGGATTGTGCCATCGGTCATAGGACTGTCAGCCTCAGTGAAGGCATTAGCCTTGTACTGAATGCAGAGCATGGTCAGGTTCTCGCTGCCCGTGTTCTTCAGCGCACGCTTACCATCGGGAGCGACGCGGATAATGGTGCCTTCGCTGACAGGGAAGATCTCACCATCCACCTGATACTGGCCTTCACCCTTCAGGATAATGTACAGCTCCTCGTGAGTCTTGTGAGTGTGCAGGAAACCGCTGTCCTGACCAGGAACGAGTGTCTGGAAACTCAGCTCGCTGCCTGTTGCACCTATGGCCTGACCTGCAAACACCTTACCCTGAATGGTTACGTTGGGTCCCATCGGAAGCACGTGCTCGATAATCTCGTTCATCTTACCTACGCTTACTGCGCTGAAGTTCTTACCACTCTTAATTGTCTCAATCTGTTTCATAATTCTTATTCGTTTAAAATGTTATTTGTTTGATTTCGAGTGCAAAGGTACGACAAGTTTTTCATTCCCACAAGAAGGCACTTTATGGTGAGATAGTTACCAAAAAGTAGGAATTGTGATGTTATCGAACTTCTGCGAAAGTGGCGTTAACTTAGATTAACTAAGTAAAATTTGGTAATTCGGTAACTATTGGTTACCTTTGCGTTCTAATAAGTATATTATGGCAGATATCAAAGCAGAGTATTTAGCCTGTCCTATCAGGCAAGTAGTGAGTCGTTTCGGCGACAAGTGGTCCATGCTGGTGCTCTATATGCTTCACACCAGCGAGACTGGCGTATTGCGCTTCAATGAGATCCGTCGGCTGATGACGGACTGTTCCCAGAAGATGCTCTCGCAGACATTGAAGAATCTGGAGCAGAGTCACCTTGTTCATCGTGAGGTCTATCCGGAAGTTCCTCCCCGTGTGGAGTATTCCCTGACAGAGACAGGCAAATCGCTGATGCCAGCACTCACAGCTCTTATAGCCTGGGGCAAGGAGCATTTCAATGAAGTGGTTACAGATTAACATTTTGGCTATCAATGACTTTACGAGAACTCTGACGAAAATGCAGTTGCACCCATTGTTTTATGCATGGTTGCAAGCGTCCCCAAGAACTACTGCAAAATTAAATGGTTCATTTTAATCTTGCAAACGTTAATAAATCTTATAATAATCACCATTTTTGACAAAATGATGCCAAAATGAATTATCTTTGCAGAAAAACAGGAGGGGGAGTGCGCTGTTGCTTGCTTTTATAGGCTTTTACAGATGACAATTATTCAGCCTCCAGCTCCACTCTTTTTATTGTTGAACTTAAATTGATACAAAATGATGAACAAGCATTTCAGTGTAATTGTGATGATGTTGTGGAGTCTGCTCTATGCGACTTCGTGTGAGAAAATGGTGATCAGCGGGACAGACGGCCCTGATGATGCAGATGCCAATGTTGTGGTTCAAGTGATGAGTTTCGAACAGCAGCCGTTCCCGATGGCGAGTACCCGAGGCGATGTTGAAACGGCGTGTACAAGACTGAACTTCATTGTGTATGATGAGGCAGGCGAACGCATCCGGCAGGAGACGCAACTGTTAGGTGACGAAGGTTTCGGCATGGCTCAGTTCAAGTTGCAGGAGGGGCGTTACTACCTCGTGGTGTTGGCTCATAGTGGTAAGGGTAATCCCACCTCGACGAATCTGCATAAGATCGCTTTTACAAATAAGACAGGCTTTACTGACACGTTTCTTTATGCCGATAGTCTGTTGGTAGGAGAGGAGGAAGTGGATTGTGAGATCCAACTGAAGCGCATCGTGTCGAAGGTGCAGTTCGTGTTTAATGACGCCTTACCAGAGCGAGCCGACAGTATCCGGTTCTATTATGAAGGAGGCTCGGGCACCTTCGATGCAACCACTGGTCTGGGCGTCGTGAAGTCGAAGCAACAGCAGTGGTTCCCCGTGAGGCATGACGTGCAGCGTTTCGAGATCTACACCATCCCGCGAGCCGACAGCGACAAGTTGAAGGTGCTGGTAACGACCTATAGGACTACGGGAGGTCAGGTGGAGTTGTTGACAGAGCGGGAGATCAGCGATATCCCCATTCGCCAGAACCATATCACCATCTGCAGAGGCAGTCTCTTCAACGCCACAGAACAGCATCAGATCAGCATCGACATCGACACGACTTGGGATGAAGAAACGATAGATTTCTTTTTTTGAACATTTTTATGCGTTTTTTACTAAAAAAGAAGTATCTTTGCACCCAAGAAAACTAATTTTTGACTGTTATGATGGACAAGAAACAGGTGAACGACGTGGTGCGCCAGAACGTGGCGCTCTTATCGAAACTGTCTGAACAGGAAGTCGGTATGATGCCCGCTACAGAGGCGCCGTTGCCTTCTGTGGATCAGGTGAAGCAGATCATCACGCTGGTAAAGCGTATCATCTTCCCTGATTATTTCAATAAGCGTCAGTCCGACGAGTCGATCCGTTCTTATTATATCGGTGTGCATATGGAGGAGTTGGTGACGCTGCTGACGAAACAGATCGCCCACGGACTGCAGTTCTGTGAGGATTGCGAGGCCATCCGCACGAAGGAACAGGTCTATACGGAAGCCGAGCGACTGGCTTTGGCGTTTGTTGACACCTTGCCGGAGATCAAGCGATTGCTCTATACCGATGTTCAGGCGATGTTTGATAACGATCCCGCTGCTCCCAACTATGGTGAGGTGATCTTCTGTTATCCCTGTATGAACGCCATGACGCATTACCGTATTGCCCATAAGCTGCACGAGTTGAAGGTGCCTGTGATTCCGCGTATCATTACGGAGCAGGCGCACTCGAAGACGGGTATCGATATCCACCCGGGGGCTCAGATCGGTGAGTATTTTGCGATCGATCACGGCACTGGTGTGGTGATTGGTGAGACGACGATCATAGGCAATCACGTGACCTTGTATCAGGGTGTGACGCTGGGTGCCAAGAGTTTCAAGTATGATGAGCAGGGTAATATGCTGAACGTGCCGCGTCATCCGATTATAGAGGATTATGTGACGGTGTATTCGAATGCCTCTATCCTTGGCCGGATCACGATAGGACACCATTCTACGATCGGAGGTAATATCTGGCTGACGCATAGTGTGCCGCCAAACTCCAGGATCCTACAGTCGAAGGCTGTAGATGCCGGTTTTACAGACGGTGCTGGTATATAAAAACAACAATCCCCGCCAACCTGGCGGGGATTATTCGTTCCTATTTCTCTCTGACGAAGCGGACGGGCTTCTCTTTCTTCGCGCTGTCTGCGTCATCTACACTGCGGGTGCCAATATACCAGCTGTCATACCCCCAGTTGTAATTGCTCCAATTTCTACCAGAGATACGATACAACTCGAAATCAACGGGTTTGCCATTGTCGTTGATGGTACCATAGAAGCGGTCGTTGTTCAAGTAGTAGTCCCGGATCCTGATAGATGTGCCTTCTTCAACGAAATACACATTGATCGTTCCATAATCAACGCTCCACTCGATGTGGTTTGCCACGTAGTCCCAAGGGGCATCGCTGTAGTAGTCCACCCAGTAGCCTTCTCCACTAGAATAGGCGTAGGGGTTCTTCAGGAAGGTCACTTCTGTGTAAGTGGCATCATATACTCTTCCGTCATATCTGGTTGAGATATACATGTTTCCACTCCAGGTTCCCTCGAGGGTGTTTGCTATCCTTTCGTCCTCACAACTGGTCAGGGTGAACAGCGTGGTCATCATTGCGAATGCGTAAAGTAACTTCTTCATAATCGTAACGTTTTAAAATTGATTTCTGGTGCAAAGATAAGGAGAATTCTCCGCCGTAGCAAAAGAATTCTCCTATTCATGCGTAGGATTTTCCCTATTCTTATTTCTTCTTTCCGAATTCGGGGTCGATCTTCAACAAGGCCGTCACGATATAGGTCATACTGCAGGCTGCCACCACGATGAGGAAGAAGACGGGATAGCCGACTGCCTCCTGGAGAGCTCCGGCGAAAAGTCCGGGTATCATCATCGAGAGTGCCATGAAAGCGGTACAGAGTGCATAGTGTGCCGTCTTGTGCTCACCCTGACTATAATATATAAGGTAGAGCATGTAGGCCGAGAAGCCGAAGCCATAGCCGAACTGCTCGATGAAGACGCAGACATTGACGATAAGGAGATTGGTGGGCAAGGCATAGGAGAGATACACATACACGAGGTCGGGCAGGGTGATAGCCATCACCATGGGCCATAGCCAACGCTTCAGACCATCCCGACTGGCCACGATACCACCCAGAATACCGCCTAACGTCAGGCCGATGACACCTACCGTGCCCTGAACGAGTCCGTATTCCGCTGGTGAGAGCCCGAGTCCGCCTTGGGCTGTGGTGTCAATCAGGAACAGCGCGCTGACCTTTGCCAACAGTCCCTCCGGCATGCGGTAGAACAGCATGAAGCAGATGCCTGCCCACACCTGAGGCTTCTGGACGAATGTCTTCAGCGTATGCCAGAACTCCTGTAGGATCTGCTGACCGTTCATGCGCTCCATGCCTTTGTCCTCAGAGGGACGAGGCAAGATGTAGTGGTGCCAGAGCCAGAAGGCGATGAAGAGTCCTGCCATACCGTAGAACATGATACTCCACGAGTATTTGATGTTGCGTGTCACCACCTCGAGGTTACCGGCCAGCATTACCAGCAGACCCTGTCCCACAATCGTGGCGATACGGTAGAACGTGGAACGGATGCCCACGAAATAGGCCTGATCGTGCTCCTCAAGTCCGAGCATATAGAACCCGTCGGCAGCGATATCGTGGGTGGCACTAGAGAAGGCCATCAGCCAGAAGAAGGCCAGGGAGCCCTGCAGCCAATAAGGGGCAGGAATGGTAAAGGCCACACCGCCTAAGGCGGCACCAATGAGCAGCTGCATGGTGACAATCCACCAGCGCTTGGTCTTGATGATGTCGATAAACGGACTCCACAGCGGTTTGATGACCCATGGCAGATAGAGCCACGAGGTGTAGAGCGTAATGTCTGTGTTGCTCAGGCCAAGCCGTTTATACATAATGAGTGAGATGGTCATCACAGCCACATAGGGGAGACCTTCTGCGAAATAAAGGGTGGGCACCCAGGCCCATGGAGATTTTTTATTCATAAAGGCGTTTGATTTGTGCATTACGATAATAGAAAAGGAGGATCTCGTCGTAGGTCTTTCCCTGCTCGCCCATGACGGCAGCTCCTATCTGACAGAGACCGACACCGTGGCCCCAGCCCTTGCCGTTCAGGACAAACTTGTCGCCCTCTTTCACGACATCGAAGGCAGAGCTGTAGAGGTGGGTCTCGCTGAGGGCGCGACGGATCTCGAGTTCCTTGCCGATGGTCAGGGTCTTCTTTGTACCTACGATCTTCAGTTTCCAGATACGGCCGCTCTTGCCTCGGGCCACAGGGATGAGGTCGGTGATCTCGCCAAAGTCGTCCTTTAGCTTGCGGTTTACAAGCTCAGAGAGCTCTGCTTTTGTATATTCCACCTTCCAACGGTAGAAGTCGGGCGTCTCCTGATCGAAGTCGTTGAGCACCTGCGAGAGGATATGCTTGTCGCTGGTGTTGCAGTAAGGATCGTGGAAACTCACAAGATACGGCTTGGGTGTGTCTTCCCAGCAATACTGGAATTCCTCCGTTTCCCCGCCACAGCATTTCGAGAAGCGGGCGTCGCAGATCTCATCATCATAGGTGAGGATCTGTCCACGGGTGGCGCTGATGGCCTCTACCACATGGGCGTTGCTGGCCTTGGTGATACCCTGATAACGCTGACAGTGGTCATCGGCGCAGACATCGAAGATGGTATGATCCTCCCGGTCGTACCAGCGGATGATCTCATCGTCTTTCTTGATGAAGGAGAAGAAACCGTCGCTGCCGTTCTCGCGCTGCTGGCGCTTCTCCATCTGGGCGAGGAGCCACGAACGGGAGATGACGGCATGGGCCTTCAGGAACTCTAATGACGAGGTGGCCGACATCTCGCTGGAGATCACACTCGTCAGGTATTTCTCTACCGGCAGCTCGTTGATGGCTACAATCTTATCCGCCTCTACCACCAGGTGAAGCGTCCCCTCGAAGACTTGTGTCTCCTTGCGCTCCCAATGGAAGTTCACGCCGATGGTGACATCGTGGAGTGAGAACGAGGCATCGGGAGCCTGCGGGGTGAAGTTGAGTTCGCGATACTGTGTACCGCGCCACAGGATACCACCCTCGGAGAACTCCACCGTCTGCTCACCAGTAATCACCTCACCCTTGGCGATATACGGGCTGTTGAGGGTGAATGAGATCTTCTCTGCCGAGACGATACCCACATTGACATCAGGCTCTTTCGAAAGGCGTGAGGCAAAGGGAGCATTGAATGCCCTGACGGCACTCGACTCCTTGAGCTTCTGGACAACCTCCTGGAACTGTTCCTTGGTGAGCGACACCTCATTGAGTATGTCAAGTGCTATCTCTGGTGTCAGACGCTCAAAGTCTTCCTGTCTTGGCGTAATAAAGAGCCCTGACATGTCGAGGGCACCCGGACTGATGAGATACTGGTCGCTGCCTGTGGCATAATAGCAGTCTGGACGGTGTTTCCTTCGTGGGAAGACCACCGACAGGAAATCGTCATCATGGCGCCAGCTCACGATGTTCATCATAGGCTCAGTATCGTCGGCCTGCATCGGCAGAGCTTCATACAGTCTTAGGAACAGCTGCTCGTCACCATACTGAGAACGGCTTCGGATCAGCAGGGCAGGACAAGGATACTCTTCAATAACCGAGATGTCCTCGTGATCGTTGAGACTCACGATGGTTGTCATGTTCCGACTCAGTCGCTGCCATGACAACTGGATGGGCAACACGCCGCTGGTGCCTGCCTGGAAATGGGCATGATCGGGTGCCGACGCACCACATTTCGGACCATTATAGAACACCAGCATCTCCGGGTATTCCTCCAGCAGTTTATGGATCTGACCGTAACTGTTGTGGATCTGCTGCGGCTCGTGCTTCACGCTGGGAATGGTGAAGTGGATAGGCAGGATGGGGAAGGGGTTCACCAGCAGGTCGTACTGATTGTCGATGTTCTTCTTCACCTGCTCCTTCGGACGGTTCTGTTCGCAGAGGAAACAGGGCCGTGCTGCCACCGCCTGCTTGTCGATGCTGGCTCCTGTAGAGACGATGCGGGCGGGATTCCATTGTACCTGCATGGTGGAGGAGCCGACAGACAACTCACGGGTCTTCACGTTACGCAGTTCCCGGTAGCGGCTTCGGGCATCGTCCCATTTCTCCAACTGACGGTTGAAGAAGCGCTGCAAAGGCGAATCCACCATCAGCTCCTGACGTCCCTGCAGCATCTGCTGGCGTGCCAGGATCTCAAGCGTGCGCAGTTGGTCTTTATAGAGGTTGTTGGCGTTGATCTTATCGATGCTGAGGGCTGCGTCGCTGTTACCGCCCCAGCGGCGACACAGATAGAGCTCTGTGAAGATACGTCCGATGCGGTAATGGCGCGAGAAGATCAGTCCCAGCGCATAGTCCTCACCATACGAGGTGTTGGGGAATCCGATCTGTCGCAGCAAGGGGGTGAAGAAGGCACGGGGTGCCCCCAGACCATTGATGCGCAGGGCATTGTTGGGGCCGTTCTCATCGGTCCACTCTGCGTGGTCGATCAGTCCAGGTGGCAGGGTGTTCAGATCGAAGTCGCACATCCGGTAGCTGCCAATCACCATTGCCGCGTTCTGCTTATGGAAGGCATCCACCACCTGCTGCAGCGTCTTGGGTGAGGAGTAGAGGTCATCGGAGTCGAGCTGTACGGCAAAGCGTCCGCAACGGTCATCGTTAATCGCCATGTTCCAGCAACCGCCGATGCCTAAGTCGGTACGCTCCGGGATGATATGGATCAGTCGCTCGTCATGGATACCTTTCAACAACTCCGTCGTACGGTCTGTTGAGTGATTATCCACCACGATGACATTATATTTGAAGTTCGTCTTCTGACCGAGGGCGCTGTTCACAGCATCGCAGATGGTCTTCTCACGATTATATACGGGAATCACAACGGATGCCTCGACATCAAACTCCTGTTCGTTGAAGTCTGGCCTCCGATAATACGTGGGGTCGATCTTGGCGCCGATCTCAGCCAGATGGGCTGTCGCAGCCTGTTCCATCTCGATCTGTACCTCACGGTTTCGTGGGTTCACGTAGTCAAACTGCTTCACACCAGAGGCACGGGTGTCGGTCTCTTCCTCGGTATAGAGTTTCTCGTTGATGTGGAAGATGCGTCCGTTACGGCTCAGGAAGAGGCGCAGGGCATAGAGACCCGCATGCTGATAGGGGTGCTCCTCGGCCTGTGCGGCAAAGGCCTGCAGTAACGACGTCTTCACAAGGATCAGCGAGCCGAAGTCGAAGTCGTCGCGGATACTACCCAACTGATAGTCGATAACGGGGTGGGGCTTGCGCTCACCCTCGATGATGTCGAAGTGGTCGGCATATACCATCGCTGCATCGGCATCAAACGCCACGCGAACCAGACGGTCGAGGGCTCCCAGACCGATCTCCAAGTGGTTGGGCTTCGTCTGCAGCAACACGTAGTCGGCTTTGGCTTGTTCGGCAATATGCTTGAGTGTCTCACTACTGGTAAGATTACCAGCCTCCACCTGTTGGCAGTCCTTGAAACTGTCTGCCGCTTCGCCTGAAAGCGGTTCGGAGACTAACAGGAATATACGTTGGATTGACTTGCTGCCCCTCAACTGAGCCACAATCTGTTGGGTGACCTCAATGGAGCCGCAAGGCAAAAAACAATCAATTTTTTCTCTCATTGGGATTTGATTTCTGTTTTAATTAGGCGCAAAATTCGCAAAAAAAATCGAGAATACCAAATAAATAGGGAAAAAATTAATATCTTTGCAGCCAAAAAGAAACAGATGCAGCAGGAAAAGAAGGTTTTGCTTGGCATGTCGCTCGACGAACTGAAGGCTGTCGTGAAGGCACTGGGGATGCCCCAGTTCACGGCTGGTCAGATCGCTAAGTGGCTTTATCAACAGCACGTAACGCAGATCGACGAGATGACGAATATCTCCAAGGCGAACCGTGAGAAACTGTC
>JAEEGF010437683.1_pt1 | contig 10420 bp, 10 predicted proteins | sample 9134171 | NCBI WGS metagenome assembly JAEEGF01 (sample SAMN16246542, study PRJNA631951) | gut metagenome | biome: gut microbiome; feature: rumen; material: AP-attached | host: Bos | place: Iran: Karaj | collected 2018-10 | reverse complement strand
CGAAAAAGGAAATGATACTATAAGTACAAAGTATTATGATTCCAGAGGAAAAGAAGTTTCAGAACCACCAAAAAAGAATCCTTATAAACCTGATAAAAGTGATGAAAAAACGGAAGAAACTGCTTCAAAAGATGATAGTGAAACAACGCAGGAAACGGAGACAAATACTGATAAAGAAAAGACAACTGAAACAACATCTCTATCTTCTACTCAACAAAAAAATAAAGATATGTTAACTCAAAAGGGACCTGCGAAAGTTAATGTTGTAACTGAAAATAATGCTTATGGAGGTACAACAGAAACTTTTAACACTGGTGATGGTTACACGGTATCTGTTTTAAAAGATTCAAATGGTGAGGTTGTTTGTTATGGACGTTATAAACAGACTTCAAATGGTCTTCCTCCACTTAGTTCTTTTGGAGGTTCTAATTATACTCCATATTCTCCTTTTAATGGAGATCCGGCTATCCAGTGGTATGATGCTAATTATAATGTTATTCCTAAGATGCCAGTTAGTGCAATGAATAAATAATTAATAATAGCTTTATAATGATGTATGAAATGAGAGAGTGATTGTATGGCAACTAAATATGGAAAAATAAAAGAGTTAGAAACAGCTTTAAATAATGCTAAAAAACCTGCTAATAGTGTTTTAGAAAATACTACTGTAGATGCTTTAGAAAGTCCGGCTAGTCTTAGTAGTGTTGAATCAAAAGCTAGAGTTTTGAAAAATTTCGTTGAGGCCTGGATGGATTCTACTTATCATGATAGAAATAGTCAAGTCGAAAGAATGAAAGAGATAGATAAAATAATAGCTGATAAGAATATTTAAACGATAGAAAAGGTGGTGAAAAAATGTCGAAAGTAAAAGCTGATAGACCAACAATAGATACATTAATAAGTGATTCAGACACTTTACATAGTGAACTTGTGGATGCTGGTAATGCGTATGATGCATTTGTTTCTAGTGCTGAGGATGAATCTGGAACTTTTATGAATATTCTAGAAGATGTGTGTAAAACCCATTATAACAACTATAGGTCTGGATTTACCCAAGAAGAATTAGACGCTGGACAAGCAATGAGTTATAATGAATGGAAAAATAGTAATGAATCAACATATAAAGGTAAAATTCAAGAATTAATAGATGAATATAATAGAATTGCTAAACATATGTATAACAGTAATCACTCTAAGGTTACTGAAAGAGCCTCTGTTATTAATAAAGCTTGGACAGATGTTCAAACAGCAATTAATCATTTTGAGGAAAGCGCGGTTTCTTTAAGTGATGCTTTAGAAAAAGTTGAAGGGGAAAAAGCTGGAGAAATTGGTACTGATAAAATATCAGTTGAGGGAGTTGGAGATGTTGAAGCATTTGTAATAGATGTTGACGGGGATAAAATACCTATTGCTGAAGCTCTTAATGCATTTTATACTTATCAAGGGGAAACTTCCGCAACTGCTGTAGATATGGCTTCAGCTGGTAAGACTGAAAAAGAATTACAAGAAGCTTTGGATAATATAGCTGATAATCATAAAAAATTATTAAAAGCCGGTGCTTTTGGTATGGCTAGTAGTAAAGATTTGGAAAACTTTTATAAAAATAATCTTGAAGGAAAAGATGGATTGCCAAAATATGATGGTACAAAGAGTTTAGCTGAGTTACTTGCTGACCCTAGTGGATATAGAGACTATCTTAACAAGGGAACGGGAGGATTTACTGATGCCGACGATTCGAGGGCTGTGTGGATGGCTCTTACCGGTGGAGTTTTAGGCGGCTTCTTGAAAAACGGAGACGCTTCTCCAGATCCAGAAAAACCTGAAGATACTGAAAAAGATAAAGAAAAATCATGGACTGACGGAACTAGTCCAGGTGGTAGTGGACCAGGTGGAAGCAGTAATGGCGGAAGCAATAATGGTGGCGGAGGTAAGTTTAAAACTCCTGATACCGAGGTTGATAAAGGTAAATCAGATAAAGGTGAAAAAGGTGACGATAAAACACCTGATCTTACAGATTTAACTAAGGATAAACTTCCTAGCCCATTGACTGAGATTAAGAAAGATTATGATGCTCTTGCTAGAGAAAAATTTGATGAACAATTTAAGACTGAAGAAGAATATGCAGAGTATGTAATGAAGGTTAATGAAGAATTTGAATCGTTGACACCTGAACAATTATCTGGAAAACTAAAAGAATATGGATATGATGAATCAGAGATTCAATACTTATTACAACCTGAAAATAAAGATGTTGCAGCTACAGCTTATGCATCTGGTAAGTTAAATGCTGATTTAACAACTAGAGCAAATGAATTGGCTAAAGCAGATAATGTTAAAGATTTTGATACTAAGTATGATGATCCTATTGATAGACAAAATGATAATGAAAGTGATACAAGTTCATATGCATACTTAAGAGATGGTGACTTAAATGCTAATGTTTCACCAGTTAATTACAATAAAGATGTAAAAGCTGCTAAAGAAACATGGACGAAGTCACAAGAAACTTATACAACAGCTGCTACTAAAGCAAATACTGCGATAGAAAAAGCTAATTCACAAGCTGCTGAACTAGAAAAACTACAAAAACAGTATGGTAAAGATACTTCTAAATGGAAAGAAGCAGAAATTAAAAAATATAATGAGACTGTTGAAAAATATAACAAGGCAGTTACAGAAGCAATAAGTGCAAATAAAGAAGCAACTACTGCTAAAGCTTCAATGGATAAAGCACAAGAAGCATATACAAAACAATACAATGATTATCAGGATAAGATAAAGAAAGAAGCTAGAGATGCATATGCTCAGGGAAGACAGAATAATAACAATAATGGAAATCCTAGCGATGGTTCTGATGCTGGTAATGTAACAGATACTACTCCAACCGGAGAAGTTGATACTCCAACAATAAATCCTGATGGAAGCTTTACTATATAATAAGAAGGGAAGGAAAAGAAAATGAGAGAAAAATATTTACCAATTGGTACAGTTGTACTATTAAAAGGCGGAAGAAAGAGAGCTATGATTACTGGATTTTGTTCAGTAGCTCAAGAAAATCAAGAAAAGATATATGATTATTCTGGATGTGTTTATCCAGAAGGATATCTAAGTTCTAATCAAGTTTGCTTATTTGATCATGATCAAATAGAGAAAATTTTCTTCCTAGGCTTTGAAGATGAAGAAGAAAAAGCATTCAAAGAAAAATTGAATAAGATTGTTAGTTCAATTGAAGCTCAAGGAACAACTGATCCTGCTACTTCTGAAGCTCCAAGTGCTCCTCAAAGTCCTACAGAATTCGCACCATTTGCTTAATATGTGGTTTTAAGTACAAGTTTTAAAAAAACTTGTACTTTTTTCTTGCATTTCTTTTTAAAAAGATATATACTTAAGAAGACTTTTTACTTGAGAAAATTTAAAGATACTATTTATACCACTATAGGGGAATTCTCTTTTGCAATTTGCAAATTATAGTGGAGTTTTGTTATGATAGAAAGCGAGGGTGAAAAAATGGCAATAACTGGTAGAGATTTCAAACTTGAAGAAAGACGACTGGAAGAAGTATTAAAGCTGCTTGATGATAAGTTGGCGTCGATGGGGGCAGATATCTTCGAAGATGAAGACAAGTATATGGAATTTAGAAGATATACTTGGGATAATATGCGTTCAATGGATGTTCAAGAACTTAATCAAGCAAGAGCTGATTCGGAATTTGAAGCTAACAAAATTTTGATGAAGCAAGATTATTTTAAAAAATTGTTACGCATCAAAGATAATCCTTATTTTGCATCTGTTATATTTGAAGATGAAGATAAGAAAAGACTTAGTGTATATTTGGGACTTACTTATTTGAAAGACGACGATTATGGAAATATTATTTATGACTGGAGAAGTCCTATATGTAGTTTATTTTATGATTTTGAGGTTGGACCTTGTGCTTATGCAGCACCAGGAGGACCGGTAAAAGGAAAACTAATTAGAAAAAGACAATATAAAATAGACAATCGTATTTTAATTAGTGCTTTTGATAACTCGATGAATATTGATGATGATTTATTACAAGAAGTTTTAGCAAGTGATAGTAATAATAAGATGAAAAATATCGTAAATACTATTCAACAAGAGCAGAATAATGTAATAAGAAATGTAAGGGATAAGACGTTGATAGTATCAGGTATTGCTGGTTCTGGTAAAACCAGTGTAGCATTACACAGAATTGCATTTTTACTTTATAAGATTAAAAATCTAACAAGTAATGATGTCTTAATATTTTCACCAAACCAAATTTTTACAGAGTATATTTCCAATGTATTACCAGAACTTGGAGAAGATAATACTTTACAAACGACTTTTAATGATTATTTAACTAGTAGTATAGTTGAATTTAATTCAGTAGAACCTTTTATGGATTTTATTGGTAAGTATTACACAGAAAAAGTTGATAATTTTAAGCTTATTAAGTATAAACAAAGTGATGCAATAGTTAGGGATATTAATTTGTATTTAGAAGATTATATTAGAAAAGCTAGAGTAATAAGTGATTTTGTTGAGAACAAAGTATATACAGTATATAAAGATGAATTAAATGATTTACTACATAATAGATATAGTTCATTACCTTTCTTTGAAAGGGTAGATGAAATAGCTACTAAATTAAGTGAAGCTAATTATAGGGGAAGTAGTAAAAAGAGAGACACATATCGTAGATTGATATTTGAAAATAGTACTTTTAAAAAGGATTATAAAGATATTTATTTAGGTTTCTTTAGTAGTGATTTTTGTAAAGTAAGAATGGATGATAAAGAAATCAGGAAGTTTAATAATAGCAAAACAATAGGTTATGATGATGCTTTATTATTTGTTTACATGAAAGGAATATTAGAAGGTTTTCCTTATGAAAAGAATATAAGACAGGTAGTAATAGATGAAGCACAAGATTATTCATATTTACAATATATGATTATTAGTAGAATATTTAGAAATAGTAATTTTACTATTTTAGGAGATGTTAATCAAACTATTAATCCTTATTATAAATATGATAGTTTGGAAATACTTTCAGGTTTGTTTAAACAAAGTAAATGTATTAGTTTAACTAAGACATATAGATCTAGTCCAGAAATAATAGAGTTTACTAATAAGATACTTGGACTTAATCATGTTAGTGCAATAAGAAGGGGCGAAAAAGTACCGTTAATTCATCGTACTGACAGTGATAAATTATTAGATGATATTAAATATTTGAGAGAAAAATATAAATCGGTAGCTGTTATTACAAGAGATAATAAAACAGCTGAGAAGTTATATGAAGAATTAAAAAATGTATTACCAATTAGTTTATTAAATGGTAATATGGAAGAGTTTAATAAAGAACTTGTAATACTTCCTGCTTATTTAGCTAAAGGATTAGAATTTGATAGTGTTATAGTGTATAGTGATAAGAAGAGTAAATATGCGAAGGATGAGAAAAATCTATTGTATGTTGCATGTACTAGAGCGCAACACGAATTAATTGTCTATTCCTAGTTATTTACTGTTGACAATTGGGTTTTAATAATCTATAATCTTATTGTTATTGAACAGAAAGCGCTGTATCCACATCCACCTGATTGTAGTAGGTTACGATAGGTAAAGAGCTAATAAAAATTAATTATTTAATTTGAGCTTTTGGGTGGATACTATGTATTCGCCCTTTTTAATTATATGGAGGTGCTTTATCATAGCAAAGGATAAAAATGAAATGTTGATTAATGATCAAATTAAGGTTGTAGAATTAATGGTTATTGGTCCAAATGGAGAACAAATGGGAGTTAAGAAGTTAGATGATGCTTTAACACTAGCTAATTATGCTGGATTAGATTTAGTGTTAATGAATGGGTCTTCTACGCCTGCTGTTGGAAAGATTATGGATTATAATAAATTCCGTTATGAAAAACAAAAAAGATTAAAAGAATCACAAAAAAAGCAAAGAGAAAGTAACAAAAACATTAAGGAATATCAATTAAGTGTTGGTATTGGTGATCATGACTTTGAAACTCGTAGAAGAAATGCTTATGATTATTTAGTTAAAGGTCATAAGATTAAAGTAACTATTAGATTTAGAGGTCGTAGTTTAGATCGTCCTGAACTTGGTAAAGAAGTTATGCTAAGATTTGCTGATGAATTAAGTGAAGTTTCTGTTATTGAGTCACAACCTAATTTAGAAGGCCGTGTTATGATGATGATGTTAGTACCTAAAAAGTAGAAAGATAAGAGGAGAAGATTATGGCAAAATGTAAGCAAAAAACTCATAAGAGTTCTAGTAAAGTATTAAAAGCTAAAAAGAATGGTTCTATTGTTTATAAGAAATCAAATGGTAACCATAAGACTGCAAAAGATTCTGCAAAACAAGTAAGACAAAGAAGAAATAAAGGAGTATTAAATAAAGCTGATACAGCTCGTCTAAAAGACTTTATTTAATACAGGAAGGGAGATAAATTATGGCAAGAGTTAAAGGCGGAAACGTATCTAAAAATAGAAGAAGAAAAGTCTTAAAAGCAGCTAAAGGTTATTTTGGTTCTAAACATAGACTTTATAAAACAGCTCAAGAGCAAACTTTCCATAGTGGAGTATATGCTTTTAGAGATAGAAAAGCTAATAAAAGAAATTTCAGAAAATTATGGATTCAAAGAATCAATGCAGCATGTAGAGAAAATGAAATTAGTTATTCTAAATTCATTAATGGTTTAAATAAAGCTGGTATCGCAATTGATAGAAAAATGTTAAGTGCTATAGCTATTGATGATCCTAAAGCATTTACTAAATTAGTAGAAACTGCTAAAAAAGCTTTAGAAGGAAAAGTAAGTGCTCCAGCTAAAGAAGAAAAAGTAGAAGTAAAAAAAGAAGTTAAAGGAACTAAAAAGGAAGAAACTGATTATTCTAAAATGACAGTTGCTGAATTAAAAGAAGTTGCAGCTACTAAAAAAGTAGATGTTGCAGGCTTAAAAAAAGCTGAAATTATCGAGGCATTAAGTAAGTAATTTATTACTTACTTTTTTTGTGTTTTATTGATTTATTGGCTTGTTTTTAGTATAATTAAAAATGTATAATAATGGAGTGGTAAAAATGAGGAAGATAATGGCTTGTTTAGATGTCGGTTCTAATACTATTAAGCTTGTAGTAGGTGAAATGGTAAAAAAGAAATTGAATATTTTAGCTGCCTGTGATGTTCCTTCTGAAGGTGTTACCGATGGAATCGTTGTTGATCCAAATAAACTATTAAGACCACTACAAGAAGTTATACATAGATGTGAAGAAGTAATCGGACTTCCAATAAGACAAATGGTAGTAGCAGTTCCTGCTGTAAACGCATCTTTTGAGATAGTTAGTGGAACTGTTCCTATTGAAAATGATGGTAACTTAATAGAGGGAAAAGATATTATTAGGGTTGTTCAAAATGCTGTTAAATCTAGAAAGAAAAGCGATTTGGAATATATTTCTATGATTCCAACAAGTTTTTCTTTAGATGATAATCGTATTGTAAAAGATCCTAAAGGTTTAACATCTAAAGTGTTATCAACAAGAGGTGTTATTGTATCTACACCAAAAGAAAACTTATATCCAATACTTGCTTGTTTAGAAAGACTTAATATTGAAGTTGTGGATATTACTCTAACAACAATTGGCGATTACTTTGAATTTAAGAATAAAGTTTTAGATAAACAGGTAGGAGTTGTTATCAATATAGGAGATGCAACTACTACAATGTCTGTCTTTAATAAAGGGGTTCTTACAAATACTAAGGTTAGAAAAGTAGGAGGAGAAGACATAGATAAAGATATTTCTTTTGTTCATGATATCTCTTTAACTGATGCCAAGTATTTGAAAGAGAAGTTTGCATCATCTCATAGTAAGATGGCCACAGGAGAAGAAATTGAAGTTAATGATAGATCTTCTAAGAAAATTATATTAAGAAATGATGATGTCTCAAAAACCATTATGAATAGGGTTCAAGAGATACTTAAGATGTGTGCTAGAGAGATAAATGTCTTAACAAAAAAAGAAATAAGTTATATAATATTTACAGGAGGTATTACTGAATGTAAGAACTTTGACCTTAATTTGTATGATATTTTTGAAAATAATGCTATAATAGGAATTATTAAAGAAATAGGAGTTAGACATAATAGGTATAGTTCTTGTTTAGGAATATTAAAATATTATGCTTATAATGCAAATCTAAAAGATAAAGATTATTCAATTTTTACTATAGATGAACAACAAACGTTGAGTGGGGCAAATTTTGAAGAGCAAGATGCTAGTGTAATTGGTAAATTGTTTGGATATATTTTTAATGGTTGATAGGAGGATTTTGAGATGAGTGATTTAGAAAGAGATCAAATAGCTAAGATAAAAGTTATCGGTGTTGGTGGCGGTGGCTGCAACGCTGTTAATAGAATGATTGAATCTGGTGTTGGAGGAGTAGACTTTATTGTTGCTAATACAGATTTACAAGTACTAAATGTTAGTAAAGCTGAAACTAAGTTACAAATTGGAAAAAGTATTACTGAGGGACTTGGAGCTGGAGCTAATCCAGAAATAGGTCGTGAAGCTGCATTAGAAAGTAAAAAAGAAATTGAAGAATCTCTTGCTGGTGCAGATATGGTTTTCGTAACTTGCGGTTTAGGTGGAGGTACTGGTACTGGTGCTGCACCTATAGTTGCTGAAATTGCTCAAGAACAAGGGGCTTTAACTGTTGCTATTGTTACTAAACCTTTCAAATTTGAGGGTCGTAAAAGAATGGAACAAGCTGAAGTTGGTCTTGAAGAATTGAAAAAACATGTAGATACAATAATCGTTATTCCAAATGATAGATTAAGAGATATGATTGATAGAACTACACCAATCTTGGATGCGTTTAAAGAAGTTGATAATGTATTACGTAGAGGTGTTCAATCAATATCAGATTTAATTGCTGTTTCTGGTTTAGTAAACCTAGATTTTGCTGACGTTAAAGCAGTTATGGAAAATAGAGGAAATGCTATTATTGGTATTGGTATTGGTGTTGGAGAAGATAGAGCTATTGAAGCTGCTCAACAAGCAGTTGCATCACCACTATTGGAAACTACAATTGATGGAGCAACTGATGCTATTATCAATATTACAGGTGGTAATACATTAACTTTGTTTGAAGCTGAAGATGCTGCTGAAGTAGTTAGAAATGCAGCTAATACAGATATTAATACAATATTTGGTGCTGTTATCAATGAAAACTTAAATGATGAAGTTATTGTTACTGTAATAGCTACTGGATTTGATGATGCAAGAGAACGCATCAGTACAAGTGTAGGGGATGAATTACCAACAAATACATCTTATATGGATGAAGATGATTTGGATAGTGTAGATATTCCACCATTTTTAAGAAATAGAGACGAATTTTAATCGTCTTTTTTTATTGAAGTAATTGTGATATACTATTCTAGAATAGGTGATTAGTATGGCATTTATTAATGTAGAAAAAGATAGTACAACTGTAGTACAAGCGTCACCACAGCCTGTCGAATTAGACCAGACTGTTAATTTGAATGGGTTAAATTCTGTTAAGACAAAACAAACAAGAAAAGAGAAAAAAGAAAAAAAAGAAACTATTAAAGATTTGGGAATGTATAAAGGAAAATTAAAAAAAGAGATTAATATAGTTCCTGTTTCTGTTAATACTTTTATAAAAACCATTGTCTATTTATTAATATTTGCTTTAGCTATTCTGTTAGTATGTATATATGGTAATTTTAAACTAATAGTATTTTCTAATAAATTAACATTTACTGTTAAACAATTTAATATTGGTTTGATAAAATATTTTGGATTTCTAAGTGCTTTATTAATAGTTTTTTCATTAGTAGTTAAAAGAGCTATTAATAGATCTGTTAGAGGTAATTTTAAAAAGAGATATCTAACTAAGAAAAATATTTATATATATGATGTTATATTGGTAATATTAAATATTATTTTATATTTGTTATTAATATTAATATTCTTTGGTATAGTTAATTGGATTAATAAAGATTTAGGTATAATGCTTACTAATAAAGTACTTGCTGAGGGTTCGAAAGTGAGTTTAATTAATATTTTTAAATATGTTGCATTAATATATTTAGTTATTATGATGGTACTTAATTCTTTTAAATGTATAGATATTGTATATGCTAAGAATAGATTTATATTTGATGAAGAAATAAACACTTAAGTGTTTATTTTTTAGGTTAGTTTGGGATATTTATGATATAATTATGATAGGTGTATGTATGATGAATATATATGGTATTAAGAGAGAGGATTTAGAAGAATATTTCTTGAGTATTGGTGAGAAGAAATTTAGAGCTTCTCAAGTTTTTGAATGGGTTTATCAAAAAAAGGTAACTAGTTTTGAAGAAATGACTAA
>JAEEGF011226760.1_pt1 | contig 10421 bp, 9 predicted proteins | sample 9134171 | NCBI WGS metagenome assembly JAEEGF01 (sample SAMN16246542, study PRJNA631951) | gut metagenome | biome: gut microbiome; feature: rumen; material: AP-attached | host: Bos | place: Iran: Karaj | collected 2018-10 | reverse complement strand
CATCTCGAACGCCGTCGGAAAGGCCGTCGACAGGGCCGTCCAGCCCGCCGCGGATAAGCTCGCGGGAGCCGCCGCAGAAGCCGTCGACAAGACCGCCGACGCTGTGACACAGAACGTCAACGAGATCAACGCCGCTGTCGCGGAGGCTCAGGGCGTGACGGCGGAAGCCGCCGGTGAAGCCGCGTCCGCCGCGAACGAAGCCGCGAAGGCCGCCGGAGCCGCTCCCCAGGGCGGGCTTGCGGGCCTCCAGGCAGCCGTCGGCGCGTGGACCCAGAACGCCGCGAACTTCGCGACCGAAATGTCGAAGAACTTCAAGGAATGCCCCGTCTGCGGCGAAGTCTGCGAGGCGGACCGGAAGTTCTGCCCGAAGTGCGGCGCGAAGCTGCCCGACACGACGCTCGCGGAGGGCACCGTCTGCCCGAAGTGCGGCAAACAGAACACGATCGGAACGCGGTTCTGCTCCGAATGCGGAACGGTCCTCCCGGCGGCGGCGGAAGAAGTCGCGGCGGAGGAGGCCGAGCGCGCCGAACAGGAACGCATCGCGGCCGAGGAAGCCGCACGCGAAAAGGCCCTCGCCGAAGCCCGCGCCGCGCGCGAAGCGAAAGCCGCCGGGGCGAAATCCCCGCTGGACGATCTGAAGAACAAGGCGTCCTCGATCGGCAGCGACGTCGCAGATTCCGCCCTCAAGGCGGTCGGCGGACTGTTCAAGAAGTTCACGAAATAACGTTTCCACGGTGGGGCGGCTTTGCCGTTCCCGCCTTTTTCCTGTACCGATACACTGAAAGAAGGACATCATGCGTAAAAAATTCGTATCCGCGCTTCTCATGCTTGCGCTCGTGATCGCACTCGTTCCGTCGGCTGTATTCGCCGCCGATAAGCCCGCGCTATTCTCCGAGTTCCTGACGACCGGAAAGATCAGCGCGCCGGGAACGCCGTACATCCGCGTTTTTGTGGACGACAGCCGTACCTGGGGCGACGAACTCCAGCTCTGGACGATGCTCCCCAATGAGATCCGCCAGATCGCGGCTGCTGGCGAGAAATGGAACAAGGACAACCCCAACGGCGAAAACATGCTCCACAACCGGTTCGGCGTGGAGTCGCTCGACTTCTACATCCAGACCGATGCCCGTGTGGACGGCGGTTCGTGGCAGTACACGAGCGCGTGGGATTCGCCGGGAACCTTCTACAGCATAGGCGACATGGCGTATGACACCTACCGCGCCGAGGGCGATGTCGCCTGGAACAACGCGCTCTTCGACGAGCGGCTCTGCGCGCTCGACAACGACGACGCGAAGGAAGGCTTCCTCGGGAAGATGCTGACGTCGTACGTGAACGAATACGGCGATACGCGCTACCAGTTCGACCTCAAGAACCACACCCTCGGCGTCCGCTGCCGCATCATGATGCGCTACATCGATCAGATGGACGGCCAGGTCAAGACGCTCATCTCCCCCTGGTCCGCCGAAACGTCGATCGGCAAAAACGGCAATCAGAAATCGCTCGCGGCTCCGAACGGCATCGAAGCGCCGACGCTCTCCCAGTTCGCGCTGAACGTCCATAAGGACAGCGGCGAAAGCGTCTACGCCGACTATTTCATCACGATCCCGACGAGCGTCTACAACGGCATTCTGTACTGCGTCGCGGAAAAGAACATGTTCGAGCCGTATGAGATCGAGACCCAGATCCGCGTCGACGGCGGCCAGTGGACGGAGTTTACGATCGGCAACGGCGCCTGGATCTTCGACGGTCTGCGCGGCGGCGGCCCGTCTTCCGATTACCAGTTCACGAAGGACTCGAAGATCGAGATCCGCGCACGGCTCACGAATGACCTCGGTCAGGTCTCTGCCTGGTCGAACATCGTCGGCAACAACGCGACGTTTACGTCCTCCGAATGGGCGACGCCGTACCTGACCGCCGCCGACGAGATGGACATCATCCCGGATGAGCTCGCGGACGACGACCTCAAACAGCCGATCACCCGCCAGGAGTTCGCGAAGGTCGCGGTCAAGCTCTATGAATCGCTGAGCGGCAAGAAGGCCGCCGCCTACACCGGCAAGCCGTTCTCCGACACGACCGATCCGGACGTCCTCAAGGCGTTCGATCTCAACCTGATCGACGGCTACCGCAACGACAACCAGCCGCGGACCGACGTCGTCAAGTTCGGCCCGGACGATCTCCTCACCCGCGAGCAGATGTGCGCGATCCTTGCGCGTACGTACAAGAAGGTCAACTTCACCGGCTGGACGCTCGCGACGGACTCCAACTTCGACGCCCAGTTCAAGGCCTCGTACACCCGCACCCCGATCACGCTCGACAACGGCAAGAAGATCGACGCCTTCACGGATGAGAAGGACATCTCCTCGTGGGCGATGGACAGCGTCTACTTCCTCGTCTCCATCGACGCGATCAACGGCATGGGCGACGGCACGTTCGGCCCGCGCAACATCACGCCTGAACAGGTCGCGAACAAGGCCTGCAACGCCACCCGCGAACAGGCTCTGAAGGTCGCCGTCTGCATGGCCCAGTACTTCGGGCAGTAAGCCGCCATTCAAAACATCAGAACCCGCAGGATTTGCAATCGGATCCTGCGGGTTTTTCTATTTGCAAAGCAGTTCGAACATACTCCCTCTAATTTCCAGCAAAGTAAAATAATAGTTGCTTCTCGCGTTTGGTTAAGCTACGATGAATACGCAAGCAAAAAAACAGTTGACACGTCACGAATTCGTGATATCATACAGTCAGCTGGATGTGTGCCTAAAGGGAGGTTTTACGATGCCGGCATTGTCCAGATTTTACGGAATAATAATCCGTATGTATTATCAACAGGCAGAACACAATCCGCCTCACGTCCATGCTCTTTACGATGGAAGAATGGCCGCAGTCATTATTGAAACGGGCGAAGTGATGGAAGGAGTTCTGCCGCCAAAAGCGCTTGCAATGGTGCAGGAATGGATCCGCGTCTATCGATCCGATCTCCTGCAAATGTGGGAAACGCAGACTTTCAGACCGCTTCCCCCGCTCGAATAAGGAGAAGAATCTATGTTTCATAAGGTCAAAGCTGTGCATGCTCTTTCGGATTATTGTCTGAGCGTTCAGTTTGCGGAAGGCGTAACGAAACGATACGACGTAGAGCCACTGTTCGCGAAATGGGCACCGTTCCGGGCCCTGAAAGAATCCCCGGAACTGTTTTCCAAAGTTAAGGTCGATACGGGAGGCTACGGAATCATCTGGAATGATGATTTGGATCTTTCCTGCAACGAACTGTTTGAAAATGGTGTTATGGTCAAGACGCCGTTTGACGGCCTGATGGCCTTTACCGATGCAACACAGATCTGGGGGCTGAATGAGAGCACCCTTCGAAAGGCAATTTCCTATGGGAAGCTGATTTACGGAGTGGACGCCTGTAAATATGGAAATCAGTGGGTCATTTCCACAGAGGCGATGATTCGTGAATACGGGCAGCCGATGAAAAAAGAAACTCTTCAGGAAACAGACGCGGCAAAACAAGGATAAAACCTGTATGGATCTTTTGATCGTGTAGAAGAATTGACGGCTTCGCCAAATGAGTAACCACACTTTGGACAAAAACACCCCCGCAGAGCGTTTGAACGCGTTCTGCGGGGGATTTGTCATTTCAAGGGAAAACGTCGCTCAGCGGGGCTGTTTTCGGCCTCAGACGCGGCGCGGAAGGGCGGTCAGTCGAAGCGCTTGAAGACGGGCTTCACCGAGGGCTTCGGCGCCTCCTCGGCGGCGGGTTCCGCGGGCGGGTTCGCGGCCTCCTCGGCGGCTTTCTTTTCGGCCTCGAGACGGGCTGCTTCCTCGGCCGCCCTGCGCGCGGCTTCCTCTTCGGCCGCCTTTGCTTCCGCCTCGGCCTTCGCCTTCGCGGCGGCTTCCTCCGCGGCCTTCCGTTCGGCCTCTTTCACCTCGAATTCGGCGAGCGGGACGCACGCGGCGGCGCCCGGTTCGCTCATCGCGGCGAACGGCTTCGCGTTGCCCGTGTCGTGGTCCGGGAGCGGCGCGCCGCATTCCTCGCACATCACGTACGCGGCATCGTTCTCGTGGCCGCAGTTCGGGCAGACGATGCCGGGAAGGGCGGCAGCCGGTTCTTGCGGTGCCGTGCCGGACTGGTACTGGGCTGTAAGCGTTGCGGCGGCGACCGTCGGCGAAACGCCCGTAGACGCCATCGCGGCGTTCATCTGGGCTGCGAACGCCTCCTCGCCTCCGGCCGCTTCGATGGCCTGGTTCATCGCGGCGTCGACGTCGTCGAGCGAAACGCCCGAGGCTTCGAGTTCGTTGAACGCGGCGTTGGCCTCCTGCATCGCTGCGCCGGCTTCCGCCATCGCGGGGCCGATGTTCTGGAACGCGGCGATCGCTTCCGCGAGCGCGCCGCCGAGCCCGCCGGCAGCCGGTTTGGCAGGCGCGGGTTTCGCTGCCTCCTCCGTCCACGGCGCGTCCGGCTTCGCGGTTTCATCGGCTTTTGCGGCGGCGGCCTGTTCGGCCGCTTCCTTCTCGGCCTTCTTTGCCTCAGCCTTTTCGGCGATCGAATCGGCGACCTTGTCCGCGGCTTTCCCGACGGCGTTTCCGACGCCTTCGGCGACCTTGTTCGAAGCCTTGTCGACGGCGGACGAGACGGTCTTCTCCACGGCGCCCTCAAGGCTCTTCGCGAGACCGTCCACGAAGCTTTTCTTCAGATTATCCAACAGAGACATCATGCACCTCCGAAACGGTTATGACTGGCTGTCTTTTATTGTATCGGGGAAGGGCGAAAGCACAAAGCGAAAAATGAAAAATAGGACTTTCGGGGAAGTCCTATTTTTATTGAGAGGTTATTTTCCCGCGAAGAGATCTTCGGGGTAGAGTCCGGATTCCTGGAAGCCGCGGAGCGTCGCCTGAACGGGCGCGAGGTCCTCCTTGTACGTCACGCCGTACCAGCGGTCGTTCGTGCGCAGGACCGCGACGGTCGCGGCGCCGGCCTTGAGCTGGTCGGAGACGGAATCGGGGAGCAGATACTCGCCCTTGAGCGGGTTTTCGTGGAGCGCCTTGACGAGGAACGGATCGAGGCCCTTTTCGAGCGCGGTGAGGAAGTCCTTCGTAAAGCCCCACAGGTTCATCGAGACCGGGGTGTCGGGCTTGAGGCCGGAGTCCTTCGTGATCTCGTGGGTCTCGACGACCTTCGTGAGAAGGCCCTTCTTCACCTCGCAGACGCCGCGGGTCACGCCGCCGTTCTCGGAGAGCGTGTTCGCGACGTTGTAGGCCATCATGCAGTACTGGCCTTTCTTCGCCTTCTTCAGGAACTCGTACACGGGGCCGAACGCGCCGGGGCCGTAGTAGTCGTCGGAGTTGATGACCGCGAACGGGCCGTTCAGAACCGGTTTCGCGGCGAGGATCGCGTGGCTCGTTCCCCACGGCTTCACGCGGCCTTCGGGCACGCTGTAGATCGAGGGGATGTTGCCGACGCGCTGGAAGACGACACGGACGTCGTATTTCGCGGGGATCTTCGAGAGAACGAGCTCGCGGAAATCGTTGTAGATCTCGTCCTTGATGACGAAGACGAACTTCCGGAAGCCGGCGCGCTGGGCGTCGTAGAGCGAAAAGGCAAGGATCGGCTCGCCTTTTTTGCCGATCGGGGCGATCTGCTTCAGGCCGCCGAACCGGCTGCCCATTCCGGCCGCCATGATGACGAGGGCCGGTTTATCCTGATGGGACATAGGGGTCTCCTTTCGAAAAGGTGGAACGGGATTTGATAAAAACAGTATAGCACAAACGCGCGCGGTTTTGATACAATAAAGGCGCGAATCCGAAACAGACTTTTTGAACGGAGAGGACGTACGACATGAAGTTATTTGACAAAAACAAAGAATCCGTCACCCGCATCCTCGTCACGAACGACGACGGGATCGCCTCGGTGGGGCTTGCGTGCCTCGTGAAGGCGCTTTCGACGCTGCCCGAAACGGAGGTGTACGTTTCCGTCCCGGCCGTTCAGCAGAGCGGCATGAGCCACGCGACGTCGCTGAAATCCCACACCCACGTCGAGGAGGTCAAAATGGAAGGCGCGGTTCAGGCGTTCACCGTCGACAGCACGCCGTCGGACTCGTGCCTTTTCGGCCTTGAGCTCTTCAACCGCGAAGGGATCCACCCCGACATCGTCATCTCCGGCATCAACCACGGCTTCAACACCGCCGAGGACACCCACTATTCGGGCACCGTCGGCGCCGCGATGGAGGGCGTGATGGACGGGATCCCCGCGATCGCGATCTCGACGGAGCGCTTTCCGTTCGTCGACCGGCCGTACCAGCCGTCCGACTTCGAATCGGCCTGCGCGGCGGTGCTTCAGTTCCTGCCGTACGCGCTGAAGGCCGGAACGGAATTTATGTACAACATCAACGTCGCGAACGTGCCGCCGTCCGAGATCAAGGGGTGGCGCGCGACCGCGGTCGGCCACGTCCACTACGAGCTCCAGATGAAGGACGAGCGGGTTGACGAGAAGTCGTTTGACCGCTGGTACGAGAACCCGTCCCGCACGATGGGCAACTCCGAGACGCACCCCGGGACCGATACGGCCGCGCTCATCGACGGCTACGTCTCGGTCACGCCGATCCGCCGCGACTGGACCGGCTACGAGAAGATCCCGGAGCTTCAGGCCCTCGTCGAAGGCTGGACGCTCGGGGAGTAGGGGAGAAACGCGAAAACGGATGAAGATCCCCGCTCACGCAAAAATCAATCTCGATCTCCATATCCTCGGCCTCCGGCCGGACGGCTACCATGAGATCTCGACGGTCATGCAGGGGCTCGCCCTCGCGGACGAGCTGGAGGTGACGGTCTCCTCCGCGGAGGACGGAACCGGTTCTGCCGGCGGCGTTCGCGGAGGCGGCGCGCATTCCGCGCCGCGGATCTCCCTGACCGTCTCCGGCGCGGACCTTCCGTCCGACCGGTCGAATCTCTGCTGGAAGGCCGCCGAGGCGATGCTCGGCGAGGCCGTGCGGCGCGGACGCTATAGCGACAACAGCGGGCGGACCGGCTCTGCCGACGGCGTTCGCGAAGGCGGCGCGCATTCCGCGCCGCCGCTCCCGGCCGTCCGGATCGCGCTCGACAAGAGGATCCCGTTCGCGGCCGGTCTCGGCGGCGGCTCCTCGGACGCCGCCGCGGTCCTGCTCGCTCTGAACGAGCTCCTCGGCCTGTTCCTGCCGCTCGAGATCCTCTGCTCGATCGGAAAGCGGATCGGCGCGGACGTGCCGTTCTGCCTGCTCGTGAACGCGGGCGAGTGCGCGGCGGCGCTCTGCACGGGGATCGGCGACTTCATCGAACCCGTCCCCGCGAAGGAGCGGTTCTGCGTGCTTGTGAAGCCGGCGCTCGGCCTCTCCACGCCCGAGATGTACCGCGCGTGGGACGAGATGGGAACGGTCGCGACGAACGACTTCGAGCCGATCGCGCTGTACCGCAACCCCGAGCTCCGCGATCTCAGGACCGCGATCGAGGACGCATCGCGGATAGGCGATGCGTGCGGAGATTCCAACGATTCCGGCCCCGAAGCGCCGGCCGCTTCCGAAACGCCGGCTACCCGCTCCGCCGCCGCCCAGATCCAGATGAGCGGCTCCGGCCCGACGTTCTTCGCGCTCTTTGACGCGGAGGAGGACGCTTCGCGCTGCTTCTCCCGCCTCGAGGGCCGCTACCCGGCCGTGCTTCTGACGAAGACGCTCGCGTAGAACCGGTCCACCGGCCGGACGGGTCAGATCAAACATAACAAAACCCCGCACGGAGCGGGGTTTTTTCCTGTGCAAAAGAGCGCGCGGACCTCAGAAGAACGTCGCGACCTCCTCCTCCGGCGGGTCGGCCGGTTCGAGGGAGGTGACGTGGAGGATCGGGCCTTTCTGGCCGCCGTACGCGGAGCTCGCGGCGATCTCGATCCGCGCCGTGATCGTGTACCACTTCTTCGGCTCGGGCTTCTCGCCGTAGCGCATGCAGACGAGGCCGGTCCACTGGATGTCCTCGACGCAGCACGTCATCAGCTGGCGGCCGACCGCGAAGACGCCCTTCGGCAGCCTGCCGGAGTACGCGGCGACGGCCTTGAGCCGGACCGTCTTTCCGTCGTACTTCTTCATGTCCTCGGACATGTCGCGGTACCAGTACGCGTAGTCGCGGTCCCGGATCTCGATCACGTCGGCGTTGATGTCGAACGGCAGCGGATCCTCGATGTCGTCCGGCTCGGTGCGCCCGTCCGGATACTCGTAGAAGATCTGGGCCCTCCGGCTCGCGCCGCGGACGATCTTGTGGAACGCCATCATCTCGTAGTCGTCCGACCAGCGGTTGAAGACGATGACGTCGCACGTCGCGAGCTTGTCGTACGTGAGCTGGCGCATGTTCGCGTTGTACGAGAGATACGTCGCGGAGTCCGCGAAGCTGAACTCCTGGTAGACGACCCAGTTCTCCGGCAGCGCCGAAAAGAGGTCGTTCAGAAGCCACATGCCGTTGTACTCGATGACGGCGCGCTCGGCCTTGCATTTCTTCAGTTCGTTCTGGAAGAAGACGGGGTTCAGCTGGCCCTTGTCCTCGAGCAGGACCGGGAAGACGTTCTTCCCCGAGTAGCGCGACGGGTCGTACTCCTCGATGCCCTCCTCGCAGATCACAAGAAGCGTCCGTTCGCCGTTGTTGAACTGGACGTCCTCAAGCGTTTCCTGGATGAACTTCGTCTTTCCGGATTCCAGAAAACCCGTAAACAGGTATACCGGTACTTCTTTCATGGCAGTTTACAGCTCAAACAGCTTTTCGACGGCGTCTTCCTTCAGCTCGGCGCCGATCACGCAGAGCAGGCCGGTCGTCGCGGCGGGACCCTTGCGGACCTCGGCCTCGCCGGGGGTGAAGTCGAAGTGGAGCCACTCGCCGGTCGGGCTCTCGACGATGCCCTTCGCGCGGAGGATCATGCCGTACGAAGCCGTGTCGTTGAGCGCCTCGAGCTTTTTCTTGAGCGATTCCTCGTCATAGCGCTTCGCGGTCTCGCGGCCCCAGCTCGTGAACACCTCGTCCGCGTCGTGTTCGCCGTGGTGATGATGGTGATGGTGGTGGCCGTGTTCGTGGTGGTGATGTTCATGCTCATGTTCGTCGTCATCGTCATCGTCGTCGTCGTGGTGGTGATGATGCTCGTGCTCATGCTCATGTTCATCATCGTCATCGTCATCGTGGTGATGGTGATGATGGTGATGCTCGTGTTCGTGTTCGTCCTCGTCGTGGTCCTCTTCGGCCTCTTCCTCCTCGAGCTCGTGGACGTGGTGTTCGATCAGGGCCTTGAGGCTTTCGAAGAGCTCGTCGCGGCCGTCGACCGCCTCGAGGATCTGGAGGCCCGTCAGCTTGTCCCACGGCGCCGTCAGGATCGCGGCCTTGTCGTTATGTTCGCGGAGAAGCGCGACCGCCTCGGACACCTTCGCGTCGGAGAGGGAGCCGGTGCGGCTTAAGATGATGCAGTGGGCCGATTCGATCTGGTCGTTGAAGAATTCACCGAAGTTCTTCATGTACATCTTGCACTTCGACGCGTCGACGACGGTCGTCAGGCCGCCGAGCTCAAGATCCGGGGAGCCGGTCGCCATCACGGCCGCCGCGACTTCGGAGAGCTTGCCGACGCCCGAGGGCTCGATGATGATGCGGTCGGGGTTATAATCGCGCACGACCATCTTCAGCGCTTCCTTGAAGTCGCCGGTCAGCGAGCAGCAGATGCAGCCCGAGTTCATTTCGTGGATCTCGACGCCCGCGTCCTTGAGGAAGCCGCTGTCGATGCCGATCTCGCCGAATTCGTTCTCGATGATCACGATCTTTTGGCCTTTATAGGCCTCCGCGACGAGCTTGCGGATCAGCGTCGTCTTTCCGGCGCCGAGGAAGCCCGAATAAATATCGATTTTCGTCATAGCTTACGCCTTCTTTCGTTTGGTTTCGTCCGTTCCGCGCACAAAACGGAACGCTAACGTATAGTATACCCCGTTTTTCCGCCATTCACAAGCAAAACGCCCCGCGGAAGCGGGGCGCCTTGCGCAAAAGCAACTGTTTTCAACAGGAGGACTACCGGAGCACGAAGTACAGGTTCCCGTCCGAAACGCCGGCGGAGATGACGTCCGCGCCGCGGATCGTGTAGAGCTCGTCTTCTCCGTCATAGACGGCGAGACGGACCGGGTCGGACGCGGGGGCCGCGCTGTCCGCCGCGAGCCGCGCGATCAGATACCCTTCGCTCGCGTCCATGCGGACGAGCGGCGTCGTGCCGATGCGCTTCGACCCCTTCGCGGTAAGAACGTACAGCGGGCAGTCGTCGGTCCGGTAGACCCACTCCTCGTAATCGTTCACGCGGGACCGCATGAACCGCGTCACGCCCTCCGCGTAGTAGACCGTTCCGTTCACGACGGTGAACTGCGTGACGTAGACGCCGTCCGGGGAGAGCGTCC
>JAEEGF012148518.1_pt1 | contig 10423 bp, 12 predicted proteins | sample 9134171 | NCBI WGS metagenome assembly JAEEGF01 (sample SAMN16246542, study PRJNA631951) | gut metagenome | biome: gut microbiome; feature: rumen; material: AP-attached | host: Bos | place: Iran: Karaj | collected 2018-10 | reverse complement strand
GTCCACGATTTGCGCGCAGAGTTTCTCAATATACTCTTTCTCCCCGGCTGCCATCATTGCAGATCATCTCCACGCTTTATCCTTTATTTTTCTTTGTGTCTTCGTGCCTTTGCGCCTTCGTGTCGGCTTTGAACCTCGTTTTGTTCTTATTCCTCAAATCCCCAGAATTCCATGTTGTTGCGCCAGATCTGCTCTGCCGCTTCGTCGAGGCCGATGTCCTTGATCTCCGCGATCTTGCGGTAGACCAGCGGCACGTTGCAGGGCTCGTTGCGCGTGCCCCGGAACGGCACAGGCGTCATATAGGGCGAGTCCGTCTCGCACAGCAGCGACTCCAGCGGCAGCTTCGCGGCGATGTCGCGCAGCGCCTGGGCGCTCTTGAACGTGATCATGCCCGTGAAGCCGATCTTCCAGCCCAGATCGAGTGCCCGCTTCGCGTCGGCCTCGCCGCCGTTGAAGCAGTGCAGCACCGCGTTATCGGGCGTGCGCTCCGGCGTCATCAGCTCCCAGAAATCGTCGTAGGCGTCGCGCACGTGGAAGACGACCGTCCTGCCCAGTGCCTTCGCCGCTTCCAGCTGGGCGACGAAGCACGAACGCTGCTGCTCGCGCGTCGAGAAATCGTAGTAATAATCCAGCCCGATCTCGCCCCAGGCGCGCACCTCCGGCAGCTTCGCCAGTTCCATCAGCTCGGGCGCGACTCCGTCGGGCATCGTCCGCGCTTCGTGCGGATGCACGCCGACGACGGGGAACAGCCCGTACTCCGCGTACGTACGGCTCATCTCCACCGCCTCAAGGCTGTCGGCCAGATCGCCGCCGATCACGCCCATCTTCAGCACGCCCGCGGCACGGGCGCGCTCGAACACGGCAGCTGCTTCGTTTCTGAGGTCGGCGCTGTTGGGATGGCAATGACTGTCGATGTACTTCATCGTCTCTTCTCCTTCGATCGTCTTCCGAACGGACATTCACCGTGAAACAGATCAAACGCCAAGTCGGAATTCTTTTTCTTGTTTTCAGTGTATATTATAAGAATAAAAGCGCAGTTTTGCAAATGGAGAATGCCTGTTCGCGCGACAAAACGACAGTTCTGGTGTAGAATATCGACAGAACCGCAATCAATTTTATCTTCAAGGAGGAACCATCAGATGAACGAAGTCATGAAAGCCCTGCTCGAGCGCCGCAGCTGCAAGAAGTACAAGGCCGATCCCGTGCCGCAGGAGCTGATCGAACAGGTCATCGAGGCCGGACTGTACGCCGCCAGCGGCATGGGCAAGCAGTCGCCCATCGTCGTCGCCGTGACCGACAAGAAACTGCGCGACCGCCTCAGCGAAGTGAACGCCGAAATCCGCGGCAACGCCGGACAGGACATGTTCTATGGCGCGCCCGTCGTTCTCGTCGTGCTGGCCGACAAGAGCGTGCCCACCTGCGTGTACGACGGCTCCGTCGCGATCGAGAACATGCTCCTCGCCGCCCACTCGCTGGGTCTTGGCAGCTGCTGGATCCACCGCGCCAAGCAGACCTTCGAGATGGACGAGTTCAAGGCCCTGCTCAAAGACCTCGGCATCGAGGGCGAGTACGAAGGCGTGGGCAACTGCATCCTCGGCTACGCCGCCGAGCCCGCCAAGCCCGCCGCGCCGCGCCGTGAAGGCCGCGTCTACTGGGTCAAATAACAACGATATAGAACGATCGGGCCGGAAGCGCCGCATCATCGCCGCGCTTCCGGCCCGATCGTTTTTTCGGAAACGACTGTTTCCAAAGAGAAACGGTGTACAATATCACCATCTGAAACTCTTTTTCATCAGGAGGGGAAAGAATGACCAAGAGCAAAAAACTGTTTTGGGGCGCGTGGCTCGCGTTCTGCCTGGCGCTGATCGCGCTGACCTTCGCAGGCAGCTTCCGCACAGCGGACGCGCCCGATTACGGGAAGACGGAAAACTGGGCTTATTACCGCATCGGTGAAGCCAAAAGCGCCGACGTGTTCCTGATCTGCCCCACCGTCGACATGAAAGACGAAAACAACATGTCGATGAGCGACGAAAAGACGAAAACGAACTTCCTCGGCGCGCTCAACATGGAACGGGGCATTTATGAGCCTGCCGCAAGATTGTACGCGCCCTTCTACCGCCAGGCCGCGATGCGTGCCTACTCCCTGCCGGAAGCCGAGCGCGGCCCCGTCTTTGCAAAAGCCTATGCCGACGTTTCCGCCGCCTTCGTCCATTATCTCAAGCGCGAAAACAACGGCCGCCCCTTCATCATCGCCGGCTTCTCGCAGGGCGCCGACATGTGCCTGCGCCTGCTGGAAGAGCACTTCCGCGACGAAAAGCTGTGCCGCCAGCTCATCGCCGTGTACGCCCTCGGCTGGCGTCTGCCCCCCGAACTGACGCAGCGCTGCCCGTGGATCGTCCCCGCCCGCGGCGAGACCGACACCGGCGTCGTCGTCGCCTTTGACTGCGAAGCCCCCGAACTGACCGAAACGTTCATCAATCCTGCGCAGACAAAGACGCTCGCCATCAATCCCCTCAACTGGCACACCGACAGCACGCCTGCCGACGCCGCGCTGAACCTCGGCGCCTGCTTCACCGATTACAGCGGCGAGATCAAAAAGGAAGTCCCCGGGCTGTGCGGCGCGTATCTCGACGAAGGGCGCGGCGTGCTCAAAGTCCCCGGTCTCGCCTCCGCGGACTACCCGCCCAGAGTCCCCGGCCTGCCCGCGGGTTCGTACCACGTGTACGACTACCTGTTCTTCTTCCGCAACCTGCAGAAGAACGTCGCCGACCGCGTGAACGCGTATCTGGCGGCGCGGTGAAATACCGCCATTTCTGTAGATTTCTTGTATAGTGGCACCCGTCTCGACGATATGCCGCTCCGCGTGGTAAACTATGAACGGTTCCAAAATCCGCAAACGAGGTGAACGATATGAAAAAGTTTCTGCTGGTCCTTCTGGGCGTATTGCTGATCGGCGCGGGCGTTGCCTGGTACAAGCGCGACGCGGTGATCGGCATGCTGAACATGTCAAGAACGCGCGTCGAGGCGACGGCGTCGGAAAAGGACGTGCTGGGTCAGACGGCCAAAAACGGCAAGAAGATCCTGGTGGCCTATTTCTCGTGGGGCGGCAACACGCGCGGCGTGGCCCGCTCCATTCACGAGAAGGTGGGCGGCGACATCTTCGAGATCCGCACGGAAAAGCCCTACCCCGACGGCTATAAGGAAACCGTCGAAGCCGCCAGGGCCGAGAAAGCCGCCGACGCCCGTCCGGCGATCGCCGGCCCGCTGCCCGACACGAGCGGCTACGATCTGGTGCTGCTGGGCTACCCCATCTGGTGGTACGTGGAGCCGATGGCGGTCGACACGTTCGTGACGTCGGTCAAGCTCGACGGCGTGACGGTGCTGCCGTTCGCCACGAGCGGCACGAGTTCGGTCAAAGCCAGCGAAGAGCGCCTGCGCAAAATGCTGCCTGCGGCCAAGGTCGGAACGGGCCTGCTGGCCAACATCGAAAGCACGGTCGAGCCGTGGCTGAAAGCCAACGGGGCGATGTAAGTTTTTGATTCACAGCCCATACGAAGGCACAAAGACACAAAGAAGAAGCGGTCATATTCGGAGCTGAATATGACCGCTTCTTCTTTTTCAAAAGGCGGATTTGCCGCAAGGGTGGGCCTGTGCGGCTCTTTGGTACAACACAGAAAGACGGCTGCGCAAAATGCATTTGATTTGTAACGCTCATTGCAGTACAATAAGCGCAAAGGAGATGATACCATGTCTACCGCCACGATCAACGTCCGCATTCCGGCAGCCGAAAAATCAAAGGCCGAGGCCATCCTTTCCGCTTTAGGTCTGACGACGAGCGAAGCGATCCGCATGTTTTTCCGCCAAATCGTTTATACGGGCGGGCTTCCCTTTGAGCTGAAGCTGCCGCCAGAAACGCTGGAGGCCATGCGTGACGCCGAAGAAGGACGCGTCGAGCCGCTGACGATGGAGGAAATTCATGCCCAGCTCGCCGCGATTTCTTGAACAGACGAAAGCGTTCAAACAGGATTTCAAACGCGAGTGCAAGGGCCTTTACCGTCAGGTTCTGAAACAGGAATTCGAGCCGATTATCCGGGCTCTTGTCACCGACACACCGCTGGATGAAAAATATTGCGATCATCCTCTGTCCGGCAACTTCAAAGGCTTTCGTCTCTGCCACATCCGCCCGAATCTTGTCATGATGTATTTGAAAATCGACGACAAAATCAGGATCGTCCGTCTTGTTCGTCTGGGCGATCATCAAAAAGTGTTGAAGGTCGAATGAACTGTTCCGTCTCAATAAAAATCTCCCCGCTGTCCTCTGTGGAACAGCGGGGAGATTTTTGCGTTTTCGGCTTTACCGTTCCGGCTTGGCAAGCTGCCAGGCGTAGAGGACGGACGTGGTCACGCAGGCGGACGAGAAGCCGCCGACGATGATGCCGCACATGATGGCCAGCGAGAATCCGGCCAGCACGGGACCGCCCCAGATGTAGAAGGCGAGCACGGGCATGAACGTGGTCACGGACGTGTTGATCGTACGGGCCAGCGTCTGGTTGATGGAGTCGTCAAGAAGCTGCTCCATGCCGATCCTGGGCAGTTTGTGCCAGTTCTCGCGCACGCGGTCGAGGATGACGATGGTGTTGTTCAGCGAGTATCCGATCGTCGTCAGGATGGCGGCGATGAAGGTCATGCCGACTTCCTGCTGGAGCAGGCTGAACAGGCCGAGCGTGATCAGCGTGTCGTGAACGAGCGCGAGGACGCTGACGAGCGCGAAGCGGAAACGGAAGCGGATGGTGATGTACAGCAGGATGCCGGCAAGAGCGATGACGGAGGCGAGCACGGCCTGATTGCGCAGCTCGCTGCCGACGGTGGGGCCGACCATCTCAAAGTTGACCAGCTTGACGGCGCCGGTGTGAAGCGCGTCAACGGCGGCGACGATCTTGTCGCGCAGCTCGTTGGGCGTCAGCTCGGTGCTGCCCTGCATACGGATCATCACGCCGGTGTCGCTGTAGCTCTGGATCACGGCGCTGCCGTAGCCGACTTTGCTCATGGCCGCACGGATCTGGCCGACTTCGACTTTCTCGGGGAACTCCAGCTGGAGCATGTTGCCGCCCGTGAAGTCGATGCTGTAGTTGAAGCCGCGGAACGCGACCAGCGCGATGCTGGCCAGCACAAGCGCAGCGGCGAAGGCGAGCAGGGCCTTATAGTGACGCATAAAACGGAAATTGGCTTTCATGTTCTCCACCCCTTACTTGCGCACGAACGTCTTGCTGCCGGCGTTGACCATGAACTGGAGCAGCACGCGGTTGACGACGAGGGCGCTGAAAAGGCTGGCGATGATGCCGAGCGTCAGCGTCATGGCGAAGCCGCGCAGGGGGCCGCTGCCGAAGTAGTACAGCACGGCCGCGGCGATGACCGTGGTGATGTTGGAGTCAAGGATGGCGGTCAGCGCGTTGCCGAAGCCGGAGGTGAGCGCCGCGTTGGGCGTTTTGCCGGCGGCGGTCTCTTCCTTGATGCGCTCGAAGATGAGGATGTTGCTGTCCACGGCCATACCGATGGTGAGGATGATACCGGCGATGCCGGGCAGCGTCAGCGTGGCGCTGAAGGCCATCAGCAGCGCGAAGAGCACGAGCATGGTGCTGCACAGGGAAAGATCGGCGGTGATGCCCCAGAGGCGGTAGTAAACGATCATGAACAGGAACACGGCGGCCAGACCGACAAGTCCGGCGTACATGCCCGCCTTGATCGAGTCGGCGCCCAGCGAGGGACCGACGGAGCGGTTCTCAAGGATGGAGACGTTCACGGGAAGCGCGCCGGCACGCAGCATGATGGCAAGGTTGCGCGACTCTTCGGGCGTGAAGTGTCCGGTGATGATGGCTCTGCCGCCGGAGATGCGCTCGTTGACGTTGGGCGCGGAGATCACGGAGCCGTCGAGCACCATGGCCAGTCTCTGGCCGACTGTGGCCGCGGTGGCCTGATCGAAGAGCTTGGCGCCTTCGCTGTTGAACTCGATGGAGACGGCGGGACGGCCGAGCTGGTCGTGGTCCTGACGGGCGTTGCTCAGCTCGTTGCCGGTGAGCAGCACCTTGTCGAGCAGGAAGATCGAGCCGTTGTCGTCGGTCGCGGCGATCTGGCCGTCTTCGCCCTTGAAGTTCTTGAGCTGCTCGGCGGCTTCGGCCTTGTTCTTCTCCTGCTGCTCCTTATAGGCGTTCCAGCGCTCGACGGCGGCCTTGTACTCTTCGTCGCTGTCGTAGTTCTTGCGCTGCGCCTGGGGCGGCAGCGCGCCGGCGTTGTACAGCTCGCGGGCGACGCGGCGGAACTCGAGCAGAGCGGTCTTGCCGATCAGGCGCAGAGCGGCCTGCGGGTCTTCGACGCCGGGCAGGTCGACGATCATGCGGTCGACGCCCTGCTTCTGGAGCGTGGGCTCGGTGAGACCGTACTGGTTGACGCGCTTTTCAAGCACGGTGCGCAGGCGGTCGAGGCTGTCGGGCGTGATCGGAGCATCCGCGGTGCCCGTGGCCTGGAGCACGATGTGCGCGCCGCCGCGCAGGTCGAGGCCCAGATTGATCGAGCCGCGCAGCACGACGAACGCGGAAACGGCGATGACGGCGATCATCAAAATCAGCCGCCAGCGGTCCTTTCTTAGCATGTAGATTCCTCCTGAAATGCCGGATCAATAAATGCCGGATCACGAAAAAAAGAGGCGGACGGAGCGAGCCATCCGCCTTGCACAGGTGCGGTCGTTACTTCTCCTCGGCCTTGGGAGCTTCTTCGGCCTTGGGCTCCTCAGCCTTGGGCGCGGGCTTGGGCTCGACGGGGTTGATCTTGGAGCTGATGGAACCCTTCAGCACGCGGGCGGGCACGCCTTCGGCGATCTCGATGATGACGCTGTCTTCCTTCACGTCACGGATGATGCCGAAGAAGCCGCCGGCGGTGATCACGCGGTCGCCGCGGGTCAGGCTGTTGACGAGGTTGTCGTGGGTCTTCTGGCGCTTCTTCTGGGGACGAAGGATGAAGAAGTAGAAGATGACGACGAAGATGATCAGCGGGAAGAACGCGCCGAGCGCGCTGCCCTGGGGAGCGGCGGCGGGACCGTCGGCCAGAGCCGCGGAAGCGGAAACAAGAGCGAGCAGAGTCGCAAAGAGACTGGATTTCATGATGATACGACCTCCTGAAAAAATTGTTTTTTGTTTTTTGGGCAAAAAAGCCAATGGATATTGTAACACGGCAAAGCGTGTTTAATCAATCGCCGCGGAAACGGAGCGCGCGTTTTTCTTCTGCTCGGTCGCTTTGAGGCGGAAGAGCAGTTTTTCCAGTTCGACGAAGATGTCGACGTCGCGGACTTCCACTTCCGGCGGCGCGGTCAGCACGGCGGCGGAAAAGTTGAGCGCGCCGGCGATGCGTCCCGTGCTCACGGCTGCGTCGAGCACACGCTGCGCGGCGGACGCGGGCACGGTGAGGATGATCACGGAGATGTCCTTTTCGGCGATGACGCGCGGCATGTCGGCGATGTCGTAGCACTTCTTGCCGGCATAGACGCGGCCGACTTTGGCCGGATTGCTGTCGAAGACGGCCGTGACCTCGTAGTTCTCGCTGAGGAAGGAACGGTGGTTCAGCAGCGCTTCGCCGAGGCGGCCGATGCCGACCAGTCCGATACGCCGCACCTCAAACGGCGCGAGGATCCCCGCCAGGTCCTGGAGCAGCAGCGACACGTCGTAGCCGACGCCGCGCTTGCCGAACTCGCCCAGATAGGAAAGGTCCTTGCGTACCTGACTGGACTTGAGGCGGAGCATTTCGCCGATCTCCTTGGACGAGACGACGGGAACGCCCTCGTCCACAAGGCGCATGAGGAGGCGGCGGTAAGTGACGAGCCGCCCCACCGTGGGATCGGTGATCTGCTCCTTCTTGGAGGGGATCGGCGAGCCCATGTCGTTCACGCTTACGTGCTACTTGCCGGCGCGGAACGTCGAAAGTCCGGCGTAGGCAGCCTGCGAGCCGAGAGCTTCCTCGATGCGCAGCAGCTGGTTGTACTTGGCGATGCGGTCCATGCGGGCCGGGGCGCCGGTCTTGATCTGGCCGGAGGCGGTGGCCACGGCAAGGTCGGAGATGAAGCTGTCGTCAGTCTCACCGGAGCGGTGCGAGACGACCCAGCTGTAGCCGGCGTCGTGAGCCATGCCGATGACGTCCATGGTCTCGGTGACGCTGCCGATCTGGTTCAGCTTGATGAGGATGGAGTTGGCGGCGCCAAGCGAGATGCCCTTGCCAAGACGCTCGGGGTTGGTGACGAAGAGGTCGTCGCCGACGAGCTGGACATGGTCGCCGATCTTGGCGGTGAGCAGCTTCCAGCCGTCCCAGTCTTCCTCGTTCATGCCGTCTTCGATGGAGATGATCGGGAAGTCGGCGCACAGCGTCGCGTAGTAGTCGGCCAGCTCGGCGGGGGTGAACTCGCGGCCTTCGCCGTCGAAGACGTACTTGCCGTTCTTGAACAGCTCGGAAACGGCCACGTCGCAGGCGATCGAGATCTGCTTGCCGGGCTCGTAGCCGGCGGCGGAAATGGCCTTGACGAGGTACTCAAAGCCCATGCGGTTGCTGGAGAAGTTGGGAGCAAAGCCGCCCTCGTCGCCCAGTCCGGTGCTGAAGCCGTCCTTGACGAGGATCTTCTTCAGCGCGTGGTAGGTCTCGGCACCCATGCGCAGGGCTTCGGCGAACGTGGGCGCTCCGTGGGGCACGATCATGAACTCCTGGATGTCGAGGTTGTTGTCGGCGTGAGCGCCGCCGTTGATGACGTTCATCATCGGGGCGGGCAGCGTCTTCTTGCCGAGGCCGCCGATGTAGTCCCACAGCGGCAGGTCGTGGCTCATCGCGGCAGCGCGGGCCACAGCCATGGAAACGCCGAGGATGGCGTTGGCGCCCAGCTTGCCCTTGTTGGGCGTGCCGTCAAGCGCGATCATCGCGGCGTCAACGGCGCGCTGGTCGTCGGCGTCCATGCCGCAGACTTCGGGCGCGATCGCCTCGTTGACGTTCTTCACGGCGTTCAGGACGCCTTTGCCGTTATAGCGGCTTCCGCCGTCGCGAAGCTCGACGGCCTCGAACGTGCCGGTGGAAGCGCCCGAAGGCACTCCGGCGCGCGCGATCTCGCCGGTCTCAAGCGCAACTTCGACTTCAACGGTGGGATTGCCGCGGGAATCAAGAATCTCACGACCATGGATACCAACAATAGTGCTCATAGCAAATCGCTCCTCTCAAATTTGCGGCCGCAGACGGGCCGTTTAATCCTTCCAGGGATCCTCTTCGGGTTCGACGCGGCGTTCGCCCTTCATCTCGCAGGCGACCGTGCCGCGGCGGCGCAGCATGGCCTCGTCGTCAACGAGGACGGCGGCGGTGATGACGCGGCGCGGAAAGGCCACTTCGATCACGTCGCCGGCTTTCACGTCGCACGCGGGCTTGACCTTGCGGCCGTTCACCCGCACGGCGCCGACTTCGATCATCTCCTGCGCCACGGTGCGGCGCTTGACAAGCTGCGAGAGCTTGAGGAATTTATCCAGACGAATCACGGGTCTCACCTCTTTTTACACACATGTGACAGTTAATTATAGCAGGATTTTTCCTAAAAAGTTCTTTTTTCACAAAGAAATACACAAGGAAAAACGCCAAAATTCACAAGCATTTCGGCGGGACGTCAGTGCCGTTTCAGCTCGGCCGCCAGGCGCGCGTATTCGGCCATCTCGTCAGGGTCGGCCTGGCCGCGGAACATCATCTCGCGCAGGCGGGCGTAGCGGGCCTGTATGCTTTTGCGGCGCATTCCGGCGGCCAGTGCCTGCCACTTTTCAGCGTCGGTGCCGCTCAGCGTGTCGCAGAACGCGCCTCCGGCGGCGACGACGGAGAGCGGGAAATGCTCGCCCAGTTCCAGCCAGCGGCGTTCCAGCTCTTCCGGCGAACTGCCGGTGAGGAGAGCTCCGCAGATCTCCTTGAGCCGTTCGTCCAGAAACAGCCGCACGGTTTCACCCACGTCCACGCCGGTCCGCAGTTCGCGCGACGACCAGAGCAGATAAAGCAGGCCGGTCTCGGCCGGATCGCAGGGCGCGGACGAGCCTTCGTCGTCCAGCCCGTCGAGGTCGATCGTTTCGGGAGGTTCGTCCGCTCCGGCCATGCTCTCGGCGGCCTGCGCCGAAACGCGCCGGCCGCGCCGCAGCCGGTCGAGCTCGCCGCGCAACTGGTAATCGGGCAGCCCGACGGCGTGTCCGATCTCCTGCAGGTACGGCGCCAGTTCGACGGCGGAAAGCTGGGCCATACCTTCCAGCAGCTCTTCGGCAGCCTTCGCCTGGCCTTCGTTTTTCGCAGCCTTCTCAAACAGGCCGATATGATAGAGCACGAGCGGCTTAGCCTCTTCGAGCGCCGCGTCGAACAGTTCGTCTCCCCCCTCGGT
>JAEEGF010760499.1_pt1 | contig 10423 bp, 6 predicted proteins | sample 9134171 | NCBI WGS metagenome assembly JAEEGF01 (sample SAMN16246542, study PRJNA631951) | gut metagenome | biome: gut microbiome; feature: rumen; material: AP-attached | host: Bos | place: Iran: Karaj | collected 2018-10 | reverse complement strand
TCAGTTGTCCTTGACATAGCGACACTCCTTTCAATATAATAAATATCCACCTATATACATTATACAGATAAATGATGCATTGTTTTACGTTTAATATTTTTTTAATAAAATTATATAAAAAATGCATAAAACACAAAAAGAGCCATAGCAACTAGGCTATGACTCTTAAATCATGTTGTAAAGTATTAGTGGTGGAAGAGACGAAGTCCTGTAAATGCCATAACCATATCATGGCTGTTTGCAGCTTCAATTACATTGTCATCTCTTACAGATCCACCGGGCTGAGCAACATACTTAACTCCGCTCTTATATGCTCTCTCAATGTTATCACCGAATGGGAAGAAGGCATCTGATCCAAGAGCCACATCAGTGTTCTTATCAAGCCATGCTCTCTTTTCAGCCTCGGTAAATACAGGTGGCTTCTCCTTGAAGATGTTCTGCCACTTGCCATCTGCAAGAACATCCATATAATCAGCTCCGATATAAAGATCAATAGCATTGTCTCTGTCAGGGCGCTTGATACTGTCAAGGAAAGGAAGGTTAAGAACCTGTGGTGCCTGGCGAAGGAACCAGTTATCAGCCTTGGAACCTGCAAGTCTTGTGCAGTGGATTCTGGACTGCTGTCCGGCACCGATGCCGATCGCCTGTCCGCCCTTTACATAGCATACAGAATTTGACTGTGTGTACTTAAGGGTGATAAGGGCAATGATGAGGTCGATCTTTGCTGACTCTGGGAGATCCTTGTTGTCAGTTACTATATTTGTGAGCATGTCGTCACCGATTTCAACAAAGTTGTGACCCTGCTCGAATGTGACCCCAAATACCTGCTTCTTTTCGATAGCAGCTGGTACATAATTTTCATCAATCTTGATAACAGCATAATTTCCGCCCTTTTTAGCCTTAAGGATTTCAAGAGCTTCATCTGTATAGCCGGGAGCAATGATTCCGTCAGAAACCTCTCTCTTTACAAGCTTTGCTGTATCTACATCGCATACATCAGAAAGAGAAATGAAATCACCAAATGATGACATTCTGTCGGCACCGCGGGCTCTTGCATAAGCATTTGCAAGAGGGCTGAGCTCTCCAAGGTCCTCTACCCAGTATATCTTTTTCTCAATATCTGAAAGTGGTGTTCCTACAGCAGCACCTGCAGGTGATACGTGCTTAAAAGATGTTGCTGCAGGAAGTCCTGTAGCTTTCTTGAGTTCAGAAACAAGCTGCCATCCGTTAAGAGCATCAAGAAGGTTTATATATCCCGGTCTTCCGTTGAGTACCTCGATAGGAAGGTCTGATCCGTCCTCCATATATACTCTTGAAGGCTTCTGATTAGGGTTACATCCATATTTAAGCTGAATCTCGTTCATGATTTTTCCTCCATACATTCATGCATTCTTGTTGATGATGCGGCTTTCGTACTTGCCTGTTGCGATTTCAATATATCTGGTAAAAAGAGATACCTTGTTATCAGCGTTTAAAGCTTCCCATACATTCTTGGTGAAAGTATCGATATCGCCCTCGATATTTACGAGTGTAGGCTCTCCCTCGTAGGAAGGAAGCGGGTTGCCATCACCCATGTAAGTGTGGATGAAATATCCCTCGCCGGCCTTTGGGTTCTCATAAGTAAAGGTGAATCTCTGGCATGAAGAAGGATCTCCGTGGTTGCTCTTAAGGATTGACATTGCAAAGTCATATTTGCCGTCAGCAACGTTCATGATACCTGAAATTCTTGGTGTATAGTTAGGAGCATCAGGCTCAAACTCTCTGGTTCTGAGTGACTGTTCAAAGGTCTGCCCCTCTTTCATAAGGTCGTAGACTGTATCTGTCTGATCGCCGTTTGTAACGATGGTTGAACTTCCAAGTACTCTTACAGGTGCATAGATGATAAGGCTTGGGTCCTCCATCTTGGATGGGTCAAAAGCCTGTGTGCGGATTCCCTCACCGTCTTCTACAAAAACTCTGTTGCTTGAATTCTCACTTCTGCCCATGATGAAATATGCGCATGCTGCGTACTTTCCATCAGGTGTTGTACCGATCACGATGCCTCTGCCCGGGTAAGTTGTACTGCTGATCTCCTTCTGTAAATCTACCATGATTTCTCCTTTCAAAAATGCCCGCATGGCTCTGCTTCTGTTTCTGCGTGAAAAGCAGCACACGCACTCGAAAATGCTTCACACGCAAAAAACCGCCTGAGCATACCTCTAAAAAGCGGTTGCCCAGGCGGTCGACATTCAAATTATTAATCTGTACTCCCTCGTGGTTACCCACTCATCCGCCAGTTGTACAGACACATATAACATACAATAATCGGATAAAATTTTCAACAACAATCATTCGTTATCCTAAAAATCCCTTAATCAGAAACCTTTTCCAAAACAAAATCATCCACAGTTCCCCAGCTGCCTTTATTGCAGATATAGTGAACACCGATTACGACTTTGTCCCCTTCTCCAACCTTCAGATCAGGAATTTCCGGATTTTTCCATTCAGCCCAGTTTGTTACCATGAAGTCTGTCGCGAACTCTTTTCCATTTACAACAGCATAAAGCGTAAGAGCGCTGTCATCAGTCATATCTCCGCCCTGTGCAAAGCATGAGAGAGAATACGTACCGGCAGAAAGGCCTGTAATCTGCTGTTCAACCGTAAAGTCTGCACTTCCGTCTCCCGCCCAGAAGTGAAGAGCCTTTGTTCCTGAATGTGCATCGTCTGCCTTGTCTTGAAAGTCCGTAGGATCTGTGCCTTTCGCTGTTATCTTCCACATAGAAGTGTCATCATCTTCAAAGCTTGAATTTACTACCACATTTGGAAGGTTTACTTCCACATGACAGACAAGAGTTGTACCGTCGCTGGCTGTCCCGGTTATCTCATATTTGCCCTCTCTTGAGTTGTCTATCTTTGATATAGCATCCTTATCCCAGGTCACTGCAACTTTTTTGTTTTTTGACGTGTCATTATAAATAACATCCGTTTCGTCAGGAAGCTGTATTTCATCACCTGTCACAAAATACCAGTAAATATCCGGAATCGCATCTATCTTAAGCTCAGCGTCCTGACCAGTCCTTATAAGCTTAAAGACATTAAGTGAAGGCAGAGGATTACCTGCAAAACTAAACAGTGCCTGATTATCCCAGGAACAGCCTCCGTAGTAGAGCCCTGCGTCATCCGGATCATAATCCCCCGCAAAGCTGCTGGCCCAGCCACTTCCATAGGTCTCCCATATCTCTGAGTTGTCGTCAGATGCGCTTCCTACAGGGATCCATACTCCTTCCCAGTAAAAGACTCCCAGTGCACCTGCGGTATTTGCAGCATCCATGGTATCCCTCAGGATATTTGCCTGCCCTTGAACAGTGGCGGGATACCCCGGTACAATATCATCTGTTCCCGAAACACTGTTTCCACTGCCGTCTCCGTCTGCTGATGTGTAGCAGTAAGAAGTCTCAGCGATCACAACGTCCTTTTCATATTTCTCTCTGATCATTTTGACGACGCTCTGCATGTTTTCAAAGTCGCCGTCCCAGAACGGATAAAAAGATAATCCGATAATATCGTAGTCAACTCCGGCCAGGCTAAGGTTCTTTACCCTGTTCTCAACCTGGTCCATGTCCTCGATGTTTGTATAGTGGACAAGAATCCTGATATCCTGTCCAAGCTCTTCTGAAACCTCCCTTACAGCCTTGCTTCCTGCTGCCAAAAGAGCTGTGACATTTGCCTGAGAGCTCTCTCCCGACATTCCGTAATTGATCTCGTTTCCGATCTGTACCATGCCAACATCTACGCCGGCGTTTATGAGGTCTGTAAGACTCTCTTTGGTATAATCATACAGTGCCTCACTCTTTTCTTTTACAGACATACCTTCCCAGGCCTTCGGCACAAGCTGCCTCTTTGGATCTGCCCAAAAATCAGAGTAATGGAAATCTATACATACCTTCATCCCGTACTGCGTAGCTCTTTTGCCAAGAACAATTGCCGTTTCTACGTCGTTGTTACCGCCGCCGTAGCCATGCCCCTCTTCGTCGTAAGGATCGTTCCAGACTCTGAGCCTTATATAATTGACTCCGGCCTCTGAAAGTGTTTTAAAGACATCTGCCTCATTTCCGTCAAAGTCGTAGTATCTTACTCCGCTGTTTTCCTCAACAAGTACTGAAGAGGCATCCATTCCGCAGATGAAATCCTCCGAAAGGTTCTCTATCTTTCTTACAAATATCTGCTCTTCAAGATCCAGGTCATCCTGCTTCGTTACGCTTGAAACCTTATTCCTTGGTGCTGCAGGAGTTACTTTCCTGTCACTTGTATCACTGTTGCCATCTGCGGCACCTTCTGTATCTGTCCCGTCTCCGCTACTTTTCTTCTCTTGATCTTCATTTTCCAAAGCTTCAGCGTTTAGAGAATCTTCTGCACTTGCGGAATTATCTTCGCTCTGAGCAGTCTCTTTTCCCATGTCATCCTGAACCTTGTCGCCGCACCCTGAGATACTTCCCATTGTCAGCGCTGCTATTGCGATAAACGCTGCTGCTCTCAAACCAATATTTTTCCCTATCAATATCTTGTCCCCCTGTCATTTGAATTAGAGTCTAACAAAGATAATAACTCTTTTTCAAACTTTATTCCACATTCTTGAGGGCTTCGCTCATAGGAATTTTGCCAATCTTGCGGTACTCGATAAATGCCACTACGGCATAAGTTACGATTGCCATTATAAACATCTCCACATAAGCTCTTGGATCAAGCCATATTACCATCCATCCGCTCATCATCTGTTTTAACATTACTCTGAATATTTTTACCATGATTACGGATATCAAAGGATATGATATGAGCAGTGAAGCCACCACCACGATTGCCGTCGGAATGATATACAGTCTGGCAATCTCACCTTTTTTGTATCCAAGGATCTTGGCCATTGAAATAGCACCTGCATTTCTTTCTATGATCAGCTTGGATAAAAGATAGATAAGTACCACAAACATTATTATTGAAAATCCGTCCACAAGGTACATAAGTTTACCCATAGAGATCATCAGCTGTCTTGAGACTCTCGTAAGGGACTCCCTGTCAACCACTGTTCCGATGTACTTCTGCTCGATATCGGTTATTTCTGTATCAGAGAAATAACCGGCAAAAAACTCTTCGTCATAGCCGAGGACCTTGTTTAAGTGGCTCTGGCTCATGAACACGGCTATTCCACCATCATAGTGGTATATTCCGGTAATCTTAAAGCCGTAATACTTGTCCTCATAAGGCTCTTTCAGCGTAATAACGTCACCTGGGACAAGTTCATATTTGTCGGCATATGCAGAAGATATCAGCACCGTCTTGTCATCAAAGTCCGTCTTAATATAGCTGCTGTTATTCGCCACACCGTATATAGTCACATCCTCAACTCTGCTTCCGCCCTCTCCGATGGTTTTTAAGCTGTAAGCAGAGAATTTTTCGGCATCCTTATTATTTGTCTCGATCTTACTTTGGAGAAAAAGATAGGAAAACATTGCCGAGAGTTCATCCTCGTCATCAACTGCTCCGGCCGGAATCTGCAGAGTATAAGCATAATTTGCCAGCATATTTGTTGTTACTATCTCCTGAAAATGCACCAGCAGAGGCGGCAGCATCATTCCAAAAAATAACAGTATATTTGCGAAAAACAGACCAATAAACATCGTAATGTAACTGCTTCTGTTCTGCAAAAGAACCCTTATTCTGAATCTGTCAAAGAATTTTATGCTCTTTTTAAGCCTGATTGCTCTCTTTTGCTTTTTACCCGAAAGGTCTCTTCTAAGAAGAGAAAGTGGTGAGAGTGAGAGTTTTTTCCTCAGGGTATAATAAGTTACCACAACCATAATGATGATCGGGATAACAGTGGTTTTAAGAAAGGCCTCGGCGTTCCAGATAGTCACATAGGTAGGCAGTGAATAGCTTCCATAGTACATGGTTACGCACATCTCTTTAAATACTGTGTATCCGAGAATGTTGCCTATAAGAGCTGCAAGAAGCGTAACAAAAAGAGGCATCTCCATATAATGACGAATAAGCTCTCCCTCGGAATATCCTGATGCCCTTAAGGTTCCAATAACAGTTGCTTCTTTATGTATCGTATTGTTTATTGTGATTCCAAATACAAAAGCCATTATGATCATGATGATGTAGAGAAGAACTTCCATCATGGTCTTATCGCTTCCCATATCGTCTCCGGTAAATTTTATGGCCTGATTAAGGTATCTCGGAATAAAGTTTTCCAGGTCTGCTATCTTTGAGATAGCTTCCATCAGTTCATCCGATTTTTCTTTTTCCTCGATATCATCAACAGGGCTTTTCTCATACTTGTATGAATAGTTGTAAAAGACATTTCCGTCTGAAAGCTCGTCAAATCCTTCTTCAGAGACAATGCCCACTCCAAAAGAATCCGAGTCAAACATCATGTCGTTATTGCTGTAAAAAAGCGCACTGTAGTCGGAAAGCGCCACAAGAGCAGTTATCTCAAAGCTCTTTTTAGTCTTTTCCCCGCTTTTATCTACGATAGTAAGCGTGTCACCGACATTAAGGTCATTATTGTCAGCGTACATTCGGTCAATGGCAAGTTCTTGTTTATTCTCCGGAAGCCTTCCCTTCATAACACATACTTTGTCGACTTCTTTCCTATCAGCATATATCCTGAGTTTCGTGTCATTATCAAAGTCTTTTTCCACATAAAAGTTGTCATAGACAGTGACATTTTTCTTTTCAATAGCTTCCTTCTGCGCTAAAGTCAGTTCATTTTCAACTCTGAAGTTTCCATTCTCAATATTATATTTTTCAAAGCTATCATCATAAGCCTTGAGCATGCTGCTGCCTGCAACCAGAAAGCCGGATACAAAGCCGATTGACAGGATCAGCAATATCATCATCACTAAATATTTACCAATGTCAGACTTAAGATCCCTTAAAAGTCTCTTATTAAGCGGATTTCTCATATTTTTCCCCTAAAATGCCACTTACCAGTCAAGGTCCGCAGCACTTACTTTCTCCTCATTTCTATAGCTCTTTATGATGACACCGTCTCTTAGCTTTACCACAAAGTCAGCCATATTTTTGATCGCATCATTGTGAGTTACCATTATTACAGTATTTCCATACTTCTGATTCACCTCTTCAATGAGCGCAAGAATTTCCTTTGAAGTGTTGTAATCGAGAGCTCCTGTGGGTTCATCGCACAGAAGGATATCGGGATTTTTAACTATAGCTCTTCCAATAGAGCATCTCTGCTGCTGACCTCCCGAGAGCTGACTGGGAATCTTGTTCTGGTGCTCCTTAAGTCCAAGTGTTGAAATGATCTCATCAATGTCCAGAGGATTCTTTGAAAGATATGCCCCCACCTCGATGTTTTCTCTTACTGTCAGGTTTGGGATAAGGTTGTACATCTGAAAAATATATCCCAGGTGCTCTCTTCTGTAGTTTGTAAGCGCCTTTTCATCCATATCAGACATATTCTTATCTCTTATTCGTATAGTTCCGGAATCTGCTGTATCTATTCCTCCGATTATATTTAAAAGCGTGGATTTACCTGAACCTGAAGGGCCCAGAAGGACTACAAATTCCCCCTTTTTTACGCTGAGACTTATATCTTTTAAGACCTCAACCCTATTGCCATCGTCGCCATAGGATTTTTTTATATTTGATAATTCCAACATACCTGTTCTCCTCTCACACTTTTGTTAGGCTCTGCTAACACAAATAAGATATCACTTCTTTTTTTTCTACGCAAGTATCAGGATATGTCAAAAAAGATATATACTATAACCATGAACTGATATATAATGGAAACGTTTCCGGAACTATTTTTATATGGAGGTTTATTATGTCAAACTGGTTAAAAGATGCTGTTTTTTATGAGATTTACCCTCAATCCTTCAAGGACACGAACTGCGACGGAATTGGCGATATCAACGGTATTATCGAGAAGCTTGACTATGTGAAAGGGCTTGGCTGTAATGCTCTTTGGATCAACCCATGTTTCGATTCTCCGTTTAAGGATGCGGGTTATGATGTCAGAGATTACAAGAAAGTTGCTCCCAGATACGGTACAAATGCTGACCTGTACAGACTATTTGGAGAAGCTCACAAGCGCGGTATCCATGTGCTTCTTGATCTTGTTCCGGGTCACACTTCAGAGGAACACCCCTGGTTTCTTGAAAGCAAAAAGGCTGAAAAGAACGAATATACAGATCGTTATGTCTGGACCAACTGCTGGTTTTACGGCATTTCCGGTCACCCATATATAGGCGGAGAGGCTGAACGTGACGGCTGTTATATGCTCAACTTCTTTAAATGTCAGCCTGCACTTAACTACGGCTTTTTAAACAGAACAGCTGACTGGCAGTCCGCTCCGGATGCTCCTGAGTGCATAGCAACCAGAGAGGCTCTCAAAGATGTAATGCGTTTCTGGCTGGACCACGGCTGCGATGGTTTCCGCGTCGATATGGCAGATTCCCTGGTAAAAGAGGATGATGAAAACAAATCCGCTACCGGCGCCATCTGGAAAAATATAAGAGAAATGCTGGATAAAGAATATCCTGAAGCAGCTATCATCTCCGAGTGGTGTAACCCACAGCAGGCCTTAAAGAGCGGCTTCCACGCAGATTTTTACCTTGATCACCACGGAAACGGATATAACACCCTTCTTCGCGATCATGAGACCCCCGGAGGTGACCACAGCTTTCTTAAAAAGGACGGAAACGGCGACATCATGCGTTTCCTCATCGACTACCTTCCAAAGTACGACAGTACCAAGGATGATGGCTACATCAGCTTTATCACCTGTAATCACGACACTCCGAGAGCACGCCTTACTTTAGGATATGATGAGCTAAAGCTCGCCTGGGCACTGTTTTTAACACTTCCCGGTGTGCCATTCATATATTATGGCGACGAGATCGGTATGCGCTACCTTGATATTCCCACAAAGGAGGGCGGTTACACCAGAACCGGCACAAGAACTCCTATGCAGTGGGATAATTCCAAGAACCACGGCTTTTCGGATGCTTCAGCTGAAGACCTGTACCTGCCTCAGGATCCTGCTGCGGATGCGCCTACAGTTGAAGATCAGGAAAAAGACCCTTCTTCGCTCCTAAACGTAACAAAGGAGCTTATAAAGCTAAGGCACACCTATAAAGACCTTCAGGCCGATGGCTCTTTTGACGTAATATATGCAGAAAAAGAGCAGTTCCCATTCGTATACAAACGAGGAAATCTGATCCTTGCGATCAACCCTTCAGAAAATAAGGCCAGCGTGGCCCTCCCGGAGGAAGCATATATTATGACTGGCGACAACAAGGCCTCAAAGCTTACACCTGTATATTCAATCGGTCAGTTCAAGCAGGAAGATCACACCCTGACACTTCAGGGCCAGTCCTTTGTTGCCATGAAACTAGAAGGCTGACATAATTCATGTAAACGGCTCTGAAAAAACGTCCACGTCCCTTCATAAATGGGGGACATGGACGTTTTTTAATTACTTTCTTCTGCTTCCGCATCTTCTGTCGATGCCTTCTCTCTGATAGTAAGCACGCTTTTCTTCATACATCCTCTCGTCAGCGATTCTTTCAATTGCTGTTATTGTAGGATTTTCCACATCTTCGGCAGTAGCATATCCGACAGATACAGCAAGTTTCTGGACCATCTTGCCTTTCCAGCTTTCTGTCTTTTTTCTTATCTCACTCATGATAAGGTCAGGATGATCGGAAAAAACAATAGACTGGAATTCATCACCGCCCATTCTGTAAACTGTTCCCCTGTTTCCGATTGAGGAAACAAAACATTCTGCAGCTCCCTTAATAAGTTCGTCTCCGGCCGCATGACCAAGCGAATCATTTACTTCCTTAAGTCCGTTCACATCGGCCGAGAATATTACCAGATTTGAAGGTAGCATCTTTCCATTGTAACTTGCAACATCTTCATCATAACGCCGTCTGTTATAAAGTCTTGTGAGCTCGTCCGTCATGGATATACGTATGAGATTCTCTTCCCTGCGCTTTTCTTCATCAATGTTTGTAATTGTATATATGACAATATTCGGTATGCCGTCAGATGCCACGTCAACAGCAATATACTGGGCTCTGAACCATCCGTTTACAATATCAATAAACTCGCCTGTAATAGCCTTCTTGTTGGCAAGTCTGGATCTTAGTGTGGAAAGATTGGTAAATGCCATGAACTCTTCCTGCTGATCCGCAACAACTGTCTGCTGGAGTTGCTGATTCAAAAGCGTATGAGTCTGACGGTCCAGATCAATGCCGCGCTCAGTCCTCGTCTTGTCTCTGAGGGATGTCTCTGTATTGGTGGTAAAGTTAAGCATGTTGACTTTATCATAGATTTCAGCCATGGAATCAAGAATTTCCATTTTCTCTGTCGTCTCTTTGATCTGCTCGACTACTTCATTGTTTCTCTGCACCAGTTC
>JAEEGF011832666.1_pt1 | contig 10425 bp, 11 predicted proteins | sample 9134171 | NCBI WGS metagenome assembly JAEEGF01 (sample SAMN16246542, study PRJNA631951) | gut metagenome | biome: gut microbiome; feature: rumen; material: AP-attached | host: Bos | place: Iran: Karaj | collected 2018-10 | reverse complement strand
GATAATGACTCGAATCGGGTTGTAAGCTGTCTGCCTGTAAGTCTTTCTCCAGATGTACGCCCTCTACACTATAATGTGAAGGACCTTTGCCAAACTGATATTGAAGACCAGAAAAGGCAAGTATGCCTGCCAATATCAAGACGGCAACAATTCCGAACTTTGCGATAGTACTTATCTCCCGTTGCCCGACAGCCTCATCATCATCTTCGTTCTTCCAGTAATGCAGCAGTATGGCCGTCAGCAAGCAAGGCACGATGGCTATGGCCGCCCATACCATGCCGCCCATCATAAACCAAAGGAGCAGCTGATGAAACAGCGCATCGCCCAGCCAATCGAGGGCAGAATTTGAAGTTGGAATGAGCACGGCCAGCCAATACACACCTGTCAGCAAGAATGACAGACAAAAGGATGTGGCGAGCAGATGAAGGAAACGCCACGCGATGCCATCGCCCCTGTATCGCGTAAGGCTCAGGTATGCCGTCAGGGCCGCCACGGACATCACGCACAGATGCATGCCTACCACTGCCCAAATGCTCCTATAGTCGGTCAAACCCGCTATGAAACAAAATACCACGAACCAAACCTCTGTGATAAGAGTGGCTGCAAGAACCGCTTTCAGTTTACATCTATCCATTTCAAAACACTTTTAGGCTACCAGAATTCAAAAAAGGGAAACTCCTTCAATGTCCTGGCTCTATTACCGATTTGAAGTTAGACGAGCAGACTACCACTTTTCTACCCGGCACCCGCTTGTTCAGCCAACGATAGTCGTCAGCAAGGAGCTTGTCAACCCTTTCAGCATCAAAACGGTACGAAAGCGTAGCCGACTTCTTACTCAATGCCTTAATGTAGCGAAGCCAAATGGGATAATCCTCGCCCAGCAGCAGGCCGAAGCGCTTCCGTTCCCTCTCCATCATCTTAGCCGTTCTCTTGGCTTGCTGATAGATATTGATATCCTCATCCAAGCAATAGCGCTCCAGCGAATCGGGCAGGGTCGTTGCCTTGTACTCCGGCACACGATTAAGTTCCGGGCACCACGATGACGGAGAGGTGGAACAGTCTATTCCGTAGAGTTTCACCTTCGCCCTGCAAGTGTCATTATACGCTTTCAGGCCCTCGATGAAGGCTTTAAAGGCTGCAACATCCTCTATCTTATGACACGCGCCATAGGCACAAAATTCGATGCTCGACGATGGCACATCCCTGTCGCCCTGAATATACCTGTTACAGAGCGAACCTGCCATGGCATGCATGTCAACAAACACCGCCTGGATGCCCTCCGTCCGTATATCCGCCAACAAGGAATTTATCACGGAGCCATTAGGGAATGTATAGAACAGGTTCCCCTCACTCTCCGCCACCTTCTTTGCACTAATCTGCAACGGCGACATGGCACACATCACAAAAGCCAAAACAATTAACAAAGTTCTTTCCATGGTAATTCCCTATTATATTGCTTTATCACATCATCTGCCGCAAAATTAAGGATAATCCCTCATCTAAGCAAGGGATTAATATCAATTAAAAAACTTTAACATTTTTTTAAACAATTTCGCCAATATTGTTATAATTAATATTAGAATGAAGGAAACTTCGATAAGACCGCAATCTTTCTGCCTCTATTCTATTACTTCTTAATGTATCAGAACATAGTTTCTCACATAACTTTGATTGTAAACGACTTCTATATTTACCATTCATATCCCGAGGGTGGTATAAATGAAACATCGGACCATGACTTCTATGTATCTCATACCCAAGATTCCTCCAATTAGCCAACCTTTCCATATCCTCAGGCCCCCATCCATAGAACCTCTCATTTTCTCCACCCGCATATAGATACTTTTCTCTTTCTATGATAAAACCTCCACCTGGATGTTTGGTATCCTTTCCAAAAGGAGCATATAGTTGAGAACAGAAAGCCTCAATCTTATGCAATGTCGCTATCTGAGGATGTTCAAGATAATAACTTCTAAGAATTTGATCCATCCCTAAGAATCTTCCATCATACGGAAAAGAAACATCGGCATCTCCATTACGAAGTCTTAGCATAGACTCTTTAATCGAAGAAGGATAGACTATTACATCCGCGTCCCAAACTGCTAGGAATTTTGTATCCACATGTCTTAACATTCTATTTATATAGTATGTCCGATGAAACACTGGGTCGTAGTCTTTTTCATATAAATACGTCAAACTATTTATTCTACTGAAAGGAGACCCTTTCCCTAAATACTGCCGTTCACTCGCCTCGCACACAACAATTTTTGTATTATACTTTTGCAAAGAACGAACAACCATCAAGACATTCTCCGCCCTATATAAAGAATCCAGACGCAATGGAATTAAAAATGTCAAATCTGCAAAATCATTCTTCTTCATCATTTCATATTAATCAGAAAATTATACAATAGATTCATCCCAAAAGCTCCATTTAACCCCTGCATTTCCATATTCGAGTGGAATTCTCTGATTATTCCAGACTCCGATACGCGCCTCCTGTACCTCTCGGCATCTACTTGGAAGATTTTCTTACCTAATAAGTTATTGCATAACAACATGAGGAGGAATACACCTGAAAATCCATTAGAGAAGCAAACATCTCTATGTCTGAGTTCTTCTGAAAAAATCACTTGTTCCGAAATATTATGTTCCAGCATATTGCAACACTCCTTCCACAACACATTTAGATTTTCTATATACCGACATGCACTTAATGACAAATAAAAGAGAGACAATCTGTTACTATGCAGTACTGGAATGTTCAATGCCACTTTATAGCTCATTTCGTTCAAAATATGAAGGATGCGTTTTTGATAAATGCCTACGCGATATAATCGTATTATTGAATCCACAAATATTAGCAATGGCTTTCTTAAGGTAAAACGCATAAAATCAGAATCCGTCTCATTAGCGGAATCAATTTCATCATAAACAACCTCAACTAAAGCCATTGCCTTTTGAGTAAATAATCGATTAAGGAAAGGGGTGGACACTCCCCATAACAAGCGTAAAGAATAATACCACAAAACATCTGACAGCGTTAATCTGTTTATATGATTAAGCAAATCGCTACTTTTGTTCTCCTTCACGGCACTTATTATGTCGGGAACCTTTCTATAAATCAATGCATCTAAATCCTCTAAGACAATATCGGATGTTTGCTTTTCATACCAATAATTTGCAAAAGAAAGTGAGACTCCTATTCCTAATGCTCCATCTTTCAAAAAGACATTGATATTATCGGGAACCGAATCTATTAATGCTTTAAGGACCCGATGATACATCTTGTCATAATCTGGATATCGTTTGGCCATACATGCATAATATATAACCAATCCTGCATTTCCATAAAAAAGGCCATTCCCGTTCTCCGAAATGTGGTTATTAACCCATTCCTCTAAAAGACGATTATAAAGGACATTTCTCATTATTGGTAAAGTCTTAGTGAATCGGGGTTACATCATACCCCAGTTTCATCAGTTCAGACAGAATTCCCTCACTCCACTGTGTCGGAAGCACATGACTAAGACCTACTGCAATAAAAGCGGGACCCTCTTCGATGATTGCAGGGAGTTTACTCATCCAATACCGATTCCTTTCCTCTACTTTAAAGACATCGTTAGCCTTCGTGTCGTAATATAGACTTTGAGACTGCAAGATGTCATAACCCTTCCCCCTTCGATACAACGAGTCTTCCACTTCTATTTGCTCAATTCGTTTTGTTAAGACAGTTACGCGTTCATATATAGATTGAGCCATATCCGCACTCGTCATCCTATAATCAGGGAACAGGAGAGCATTTTCAGCGGCATATTGAAACATCCTCACACTATCCAATCCCAGAACCTGCAGCGTGTCTCCCTCACTGCTCATCCTAAGCTTCTCATTCCTCTGCAAAAAAAGTTTCTCAAGTTCGGCATCAAGACTTCGACTTCCTGCCTGAGTGTCATACCCAAGATGTTCTTGTGTCTCCCTTCGCTTCTCCATATAGGAATGGTAAAGGAGAAAGCAAGTTATACCCGGATTCAAGTTCTTGTAGGACAGATCTCCCATTAGATAATCCATCATGGCATCCAACGAATCCCGTTGTTCTTTACTCAGATACTTATTAAATGGATTCTTCTTGCCATTATGTGAGAAATCCTTACTCATTCTTCCCACAAAATCGGATGCCCCATCAGGTATCGAAGCACGTATCTTTTCCATATCAGGCTGCCAATCTGTCTTTAAGATGTCACTTCCAATACAAGTGCTTCCACCGAGTCGAGATAAAGGGTGATTTCGGGGATATGCCTAATTATATCTCTGTGCAAAGTGTGCACCGTTCCCAATACATAGGAAGGCCTCTCAAGTCCATTACCCGAAATACGCCACATGACCCCATCGGGGACTGAGGCACTTCCGACCTCTGCGGATATTATCCCTGATACAAGTTGCAGAATCAACAATAGTATTAATCTTATCTTGTCCATAATAAATATTCATTACGTATGAAAACAAAGCAGTTTTAGGCTTTAGCCCATAACCTTAATAATCCCAAGTTTCCACCGTTTTCCCATTTGGATATACTATGACCTTATGAGTAACCTTGGTTCCCTCTTTACTTAAATATGCATCATCCATACTGTCAATTAATTTAGAAAAACCTTCATATATTGACACTGAACCTGATTCAATACTTCCCCAAATAAGTTCCAGTATTCCATACGTAATATAAAAAATACTTATTGCCCGGTCCCCCACCCCTTGAAGATACTTTATAACAGTTTCTTTTGTAATCCAAAGTTCTACTGATGTTGTCGTTATAGTCCCATCAGATGAAGTTACGATTTTTTTGGATAGAGTCCTCGCACATATCCCTGAAGGTTTGGGCTTTCCTCCAATAATGTTCTGCATCTCTAAAGGAGTTAGGGTAACTCCTCTTAAAATAAGTTTTTCCATCTTGTAAAAATTAATTAGTTAAACATAAAACTTAAATTAGACTATTATTCAATATCGGCTTTAATTCCATTGCGAATCCTATATCTTGTCCTGTACACAACCAATGATTTCTCAAATCTTCTTCACATATTTTCTTTTTCCCTGCACGTGGGTCGGCTATATAATATACCCACATATTGTTTTCTGCCTTTATTGTATAGCACACCACATAGTGATTTCCATTCCAATGTAAAATGCACGGGGAAGAAAAAATCTTCCTAAATTGGTTTAGAGTAAGCTTCTTCCCAGTTGCCTTAAAGCCCAACCTGATTGCCATAATCTGCAAATCCAGAAAAGTTAGGCCCTTCTCATTGAAATGTTTCTTATGAGAAAGGCAACAGGTATTATCTACACCATAATATTGGGCAATCATCATAAGACACACCATTCCACAATCCATTGCATCACCATGTTGGTAAAGTATAGGAAAGTCTTCTATAATATCCATCTCAATCTCACTAATACAATTCATCCACACAAAGAACTTTCATCTCACATACCAAATAACAACTAATCACTCGCTCTGCCAAGAATGATATAGCCCTACGCTGATACATGACATCGCCGTAACGGAAATCACGGACTGCCTTGTCAGTATATAGCTGTGGGGTCATGTTGAGCCCGTTCCGCTTGTCATAAGCGAACAGAATAGGGAAGAGGAAATCACATAGCCTATTGAAATCCTCCCAACGCATTACGAAACTACAGAACGGTACAAAAGTCTTACTCTCCAGCATGTAACGAGAATACTTATTACCAACCCCGTATTGCTCATTCAGTATGTCCACAATATCATAGAAATCCTGATAGTTGTGCCATGTCTTATAGTGCAAGAATACGTGGCAATTGTGGTTTATGGCAAGAGCCTGGCAGGTTCCCTCTCCCACATCCAGCACCTCACGGAACATGCGACGATAATGGCAGAAGCCAACCCGATTGCTCTTTACCCCATTCTTCCATACCCAATACAAGGTGACAAGCTCTGAGTAGAATTCGTTCAGGTAATTGATGTTCTCACCTTCCATCGCTGTGTCCCGACCATAGAAGAGATGATGAGTATCGTCCTCCTGAAGTCCAAACTGCTCTATTTGCTTCGGGTCATGGTACGTTATCCAGATTGTCAGATCTTTCATTTACATCAACTTTTCTTTGTCAAACAATTGCATGGCCGATTCTATTACGTCGTCCATATCATAGTATCGGTATGTTGCCAAACGCCCGCCAAAGAGATGTTTGGTCTCACGTCTGGCGCGTGCCTCATATTTGCTATATAGTTTTTTGTTTCTTTCGTCATTAACTGGGTAATAGGGTTCTGCATCGTTCTTTGCCTCATAGGAAAGCGGGTACTCACGTGTTATGATGGTATATGGGAGATTCAGTAACTCTTCGTTATAGATATCAAAGAACTTGTGCTCCACAATCCTCGTAAAGGGAACCGAGGCCGATGTATAGTTCACTATGGCATTCCCTTGGAAACTCCTTGATTCCAGTCTCTCCTCCTCAAATCGCCGGCTCCTGTAATCGAGCCTGCCATACTCGCAATCATAGAACTGGTCTAACGGCCCCGAATAGACCACCTTCCTTGCAAACCCGTCAAAATAACGTCTGTCTTCGAAATAGTCTGTCTCCGTCTTACACTCTATCCCACTCAGCAAGGCATCTATCAGAGCGTAATACCCACCCTGCGGAATACCCTGATAGCGGTCACTGAAATAGTCATTGTTATACTCAAAGCGCAAGGGAATACGTTTGATAATGGAAGGAGGAAGTTCTGAACAAGGGCGACCCCACTGCTTCTCCGTGTAGCCCTTGATAAGTGTGGCATAGATATCAGTTCCCACCATTTTTATGGCTTGTTCCTCCAAGTTATGAGGTGCACCATTCTCCAATGTTGCACATTGGCTTCGCACCTTCTCCATAGCCTCGCGAGGCGTTATAGTGCCCCACATCTGATAGAAGGTATGCATATTGAATGGAAGGTTGTACAACCGACCTTCGTAGCACGCAAGGGTATTCAGTGTAAAACGCCTAAAGGGAACTAAACAATTTACGAACGTCCATACCGATTCATTATCCGTATGGAAGATGTGAGGCCCGTATTTATGTATGCAGATTCCGTCCTGCTGCTCACAGAACACATTACCCCCCAGATGCTTGCGCTTGTCTATGACAAGACAGCGTTTACCCTGCCGTTTCGCCAGATACGCAAACACTGAGTTAAAGAGGCCTGCACCCACTAACAAATAGTCCCACATCTTACTACTCTATATTACTTTTTTGAAATAGTCTATCGTTCTCGCCAGTCCCTCTTCCAGAGATACGTTCGGCACCCAACCGTCTAACAGGCTTGTTGCCGTCGTTATATCGGGGCAACGCCTTCTGGGGTCGTCAGAAGGCAAAGAGTCAAATTCAAGTTCAACCTCGGCACCTAATAGCTCCTGAATCATTGTTGCCAGTTCGTTTACCGACACCTCATGAGGGTTACCCAGATTTATCGGTGTATGCGGAACTTCATCCCCCATTACTCTTATAAGCCCTTCTACAAGGTCATCCACATATTGGAAGGCACGTGTCTGTGTTCCATCACCATGTATGGTAAGCCTCTTCCCCGACAAAGCCTGAGTAATAAAGTTTGACACGACCCGTCCGTCATCGGCTCTCATATTGGGGCCATAGGTGTTGAATATGCGGACAATTCTCGTATCAACATTGTATTCACGTTGATAATCACAAAAGAGTGTTTCAGCAGCCCTTTTCCCTTCATCGTAACAACTCCTTAAACCATTGGGATTTACATTGCCCCAATATGTCTCGGACTGAGGAGATACAAGAGGGTCACCATAAACCTCGCTTGTAGATGCCAAAAGGATGCGAGCCCTTTTTTGTCTGGCCAGTTCCAGTAAGTTGTATGAACCCCATACGTTTGTCATAAATGTATGAACAGGGTCTTGCTGATACATAGGAGGTGAGGCCGGACTGGCCAAATTATATATAAAGTCAACATCTTGCTGTATATGCAGAGGTTCTATTACATCATGCTCCACGAAAGAGAACGCCTCATTATTCAAATAAGGTTCTATGTTTTTCATGGTGCCTGTGCTCAGGTTGTCGATGCACAACACTCTATGTCCAACACTCAGGAGCCGCTTACACAGGTGCGAACCAATGAACCCTGTCCCACCTGCGACTACAATATAATACGAAACTCTATTCAATTTCAATCTGGCCTATATAGTTTATACCATTAAATGTTATCTCTATATAATACGTGCCCGCAATAAAAGACGAAATGTCTATTGAAGGAGTAGGCTGGCTCAGATTACCAAACAATACCACGTCGTCGTCAGAATCACAAATCAAAAATGATACTACATCCGAATCACTAATGCCAACAACTTGCAAGATCATTTCGTCCCAATCTACATAAAGTTTAATGGGACATTCATCTGGATATGCCGGACTTCGATGACCACCAGAACCATCGTTTACAATAGGGCCGTCTGGTAAAGACAAAGGAATCGGTTCCAAAGGTTCGCTACTAAAACACCCAACTGCAATTGCAATAAATAAAGCTAAAGACAAAATCTTTTTCATAATATTAAGAATTAAATTGGTGATGCAAAGTTCCACGTTTCTAATATATCTTGCAAATATTTCATGTTTCAATGTGTTTCACAAGGACTAATTGAAACAATGTGAAACAAAAAGAGGGAGTTTCTTTCTTGATTTATCGAGAATTTGTACGTATCTTTGTTGCACAAACAATCAATATAGAACAATGAGAAACATAATCATTTGTATCATCATAGTGCTCTTTGTGGCATGCAGCAGCAACGAACTAAAGGAGAGAATGGGGGAAATCCGTACGATGGGCAACAGGGACCCTAAACTGGCCCTGCAAATGTTAGACTCCATTGAAACGGACATCCGTAAGTCGCCAGAATATCTACAAAAAGAATATGACCTGCTCAGCATACGGCTGCATGACAAAGCCTACATACCTGCCACATCGGACATAAAGATAAAGGAACTGATAGACTATTACGAGAAAAAGGGGACCGACCTTGAGAAGCAGGAGGCTTACTACTATGCTGGAAGTGTTTACCGGGACCTGCATGATACACCAAGAGCCATGAAGTATTACCTGCAAGCCATAGAAACCGCCTTGAATGCAAAGAGATGTGACTCAATTATACTCAGAAATACATATTCCAATCTACATTGTGTATATTACGCAGTGCAAGATTACAAAAACGCGTTGGACATTGCAAAGAAAGAAATACAAATAGCAAAAGAACTAAATATATTAGATGCCAGAACAATGATGCATTTAGGGACATCGTACCTTCGCATTGACAGTGTTAATCATGCAAAAGCATTATTCGACATGGCCTTTAAGCACGTCATGCAAGATTCTATGGAACAAAAGGAAGTAGATATTGTTTATCCTTTGATTTATCATCATTCACGCTTGAAAGACATAAAGAAAGCAGATATACTCTATAAAAGGACCCAAATGCATGCAATTCCCTTAAATACAGAGAGTGTTTTGCTCCTATCAGAATACTATATTTCGAAAAACGCGTTAGACTCTGCTATTAGTTGTTATTGTAAGATTCTTGAAGACACACTCTTGGTTGAGAAATATGATGCACTAAAGAAACTCATCCGGATTTACCATGAGCGAGGGGATGTGGAACAAACCGCAAAATATGCCGTAGCCTTTGCCGATGCAAGTACTGCCCTTGACCTTGGGAAAAGGCAAGAGATGGCTGCCACGGTCAATAACATGTACCAATATAACAAAAGCGAGAGGGAGGAACAGCGGATGAAGGAGAAGCAAGAGCAGGCACGGCATTTACTTGTCGTCATATCCCTCCTGTCTTCCATCGTCATTTTAGCGATAGTGGCCACAAGCATCTACCGACGCAACAAAAGGCTTCATGAGATGCTCTCCCTCACCCATGCACTTACCCGACTGAAGGAGGAGAAGAGCGAACTGGAGGAGAGTATCGCTCAGAGAAATAGGGAACTGGAAAGGCAACGGGAGTCGCTGAGAGAGAAAGACCGGGAACTGGAGCAGATGAACCAGGAGATAGGCCGATATGACACCGAACTGAAGGAGAAGGAGAGGCAACTGGAGGACAGGATTGAACAGAACAAGACGTTTGTGCGGCTGCTGCACCAGTCGGAACTGGAATCTTCCGCCGAGGAGGTGGTAAGAGGCATCAAGGAGTCGGCCCGAGGGAAACGGCAGATGAACAACCGTGACTGGAGACAACTGTATAGGGCTGTGGATGAGTTGTACCCGACATTCCACGAAGACGTGCTGGAGAGGCTGGGACGAATCAGCGAACAGCAGATGCAGGTGTGCTACCTGATGCGAATAGGGCTGACGAACTCCGAGATACAGAACCTGACCGACCTGTCGCGCGTCACCGC
>JAEEGF011604728.1_pt1 | contig 10425 bp, 7 predicted proteins | sample 9134171 | NCBI WGS metagenome assembly JAEEGF01 (sample SAMN16246542, study PRJNA631951) | gut metagenome | biome: gut microbiome; feature: rumen; material: AP-attached | host: Bos | place: Iran: Karaj | collected 2018-10 | reverse complement strand
TCCCCTCACATTGACAGCAATATCAAGTCCCAGCATATTCGCAAGATATATAGCTTTCCCAAGCTCAGCTGTACTCTTGCCATTTTCCAGATCCGAAATAAAACTGATACTGAAGCCGGTGAATTCAGAGATGTATCGCTGGGTATACCCAAGCTCTTTTCTGCGTTTTTTCAGTGATTCACCGAAATCGGCCGCATTGTTTATTATCATATCCGCCTCCAAAATAAGCCGTTCGAACAATTTTAACTGCAGCGACGCAAAAATACGCCGTACGGCTTTATTATTCTCATTACATTCTATAATGAGCCGTACGGCGCAGTCAAGTCTGTTCCAAAATCATATTATTTTTCAAATAAAAACTTCTCAGGAAGTGATACTCCAAAGTCCTTTGCCAGATGTCTGAAATCATCCGGTGTTATGGTCTGCCTCTTTGCACCTGTCATGGATAGTGTCTTAACAAGGATCTCTGCTGACTTCTCAACGGTGTGCATCAGGCCGAAGGTCAGATCAAAGTCTTCTCCTGCTGCAAACATTCCGTGATGAGCCCAGATGGCTACATCATATTTTTCCATGAGCTTGCTGGTCTCAACAGCGATCTCTCTTCCGCCCGGAACCATCCAGGGCACTACTCCGATTCCGTCAGGGAATACTACAGGGCACTCTGTTGCCATCTCCCAAAGCTCTCTTGTAAATGCCTCGTCTGTAAGTGGCAGAACAAAAGTAAGAGCTATGGTATTAGTGGTATGGGCATGATAGATCACTCTGTATCTTCCGTCTGTCATGCGCTTTTTCACCTCGTGGTTCATGAGGTGTGAAGGAAGCTCTGATGTAGGTCTTCCGCCATTTACAAATCCCCACATGATGCGGTAGTTCTCGCCCTTGTCATCAATCTCGATGATTCCAAAGCTATCCTCAGGCTTTATTATCACGTTTCTGAAAAACTTTCCGGAGCCTGTTACCATAAAGAACTCGCCGGCAAGATCAGGAACAGTTGTCCCAATCTCTTTCCATTCTCCGGCCTTAAGCTCTTCCTTTACAAGCTCAACTTCCTCAGCCTTCATTCTGTAGGACAGGTTGCCACCATTCCTCTCGTGCCAACCCTGTTCCCAGCCGTCATTAGCCATGCGGATGAATCCCTGTGTAAATTCTGCATCCAAAACTCTCATTCTCGAATCTCCTATTCTTTATCAATATACAAGTCTTATCTCAATCGCCCGAATTCAAGCTCTCTTTGCGAGCACTTCGTTCTCATATCTTTCAATCTCTTCGTACCACTTGCCGTCTTCAGGCGCTCCGCACCTTGTGCAGTACTCATTCCACACATCGCCAAAGGGCATGGTCTTAAGCTCTTCCTGCATGATCAACAGCTTTGTAAAGTTCGACTCATCCTGAAGTTTCTTCAGCTCATCATGAGGAGTAAGCAGCGCATTTAAAAGAGCTTTCTCCGTATTTCTGAATCCTGTCACCCAGGCACCGATCCTGTTAATAGACGCATCAAAATAGTCAAGTGCCATGAATACTGAGCCGTCAAGTCCGCCGCAGCGCACGATCTCTTTTGCAATCTCTTTTGTCTCATCATCGAAAAGAACTACGTGGTCGGAATCCCATCGCACAGGTCTTGTGATGTGAAGCGCAATGTTGGGATAGAATGACAAAAGCGCAGGGATCTTATCACTTACAACTTCTGTGGGATGATAGTGTCCGTTGTCCATAAGAGGTATGCACTTGTCGGAGTGGGTTGCTGCAAAAGACAATGTGAACTCAGCGCTGCCTACTGTGTATGACTCAACTCCGATTCCGAAAACCTTGGACTCTACGCAGGGCTTAACCTTATTGAAATCAAAAGGCTCAGAAAGGATTTGCTCGATGGAATCCTTGTATCTGTCCCTTGGTCCCTTGCGGTCTGCAGGAATATCTTTGAAGCCGTCACCGGTCCAGATGTTCATGACACAGGTCTCACCAAGCTCTTCCGCAATATACTGAGAAATCCTTATGCAGGCTTTTCCGTGCTCGATCCAGAACTTCCTGGTCTCCTCATCAGGAGAAGAAAGAGTCAGCGGATTGCATTTAGGGTGTGAGAAAAATGTGGGGTTGAAGTCGCAGCCAAGATTCCTCTCCTTGCAGAAATCCACCCACTTCTTGAAGTGCTTGGGCTCCAGCTTGTCCCTGTCAACCCATCCGCCATTCTCATCATCAAAGATTGCGTAGCAGGCATGAAGATTCATCTTCGCTCTTCCGGGGATAAGCTTTAAAACTTCATCAATGTCGGCCATCAGTTCCTCGGGAGTTCTTGCTCTTCCGAGATAGTTTCCTGTGGTCTGGATTCCACCGGTAAGTGGCTTATTGGGATCTGTATCAAATCCTCTTACATCGTCTCCCTGCCAGCAGTGAAGGGCAATCTCCGCATTCTGTAACTTCGCGATAGCCTTCTCCGTATCAATTCCTATTGCTGCGTATCTCTCTTTTGCCTCTGCGTAACTCATTTGTATTTATCCTCCGTTATCTGAATTCTTTTATCTCAAAACTATCAAAGATGCAGTTTCTCGCGTCCTGCAGATCTTCGAATATTCCTGCACTTATCATCTGTACCACCAGATTTCCGATTGCCGTACCTTCAATGGGACCTGCATAGACCGGAAGTCCTGTGGCCTTGGCGGTCAGTTCATTGAGGTACGAATCCTGGCATCCTCCGCCGATGATGTTCACAGATGTGATCTCTTTTCCCGTGATGTCTGAAAGTCGATTAACCGTCTCTGCATAGCATTTCGAAAGCCCTCTGTAAACAGTCTGCATGATCTCTCCAATCGTTTCAGGAACAGGCTGTCCCTTCGACTCGCAATAGATCTTGATGGCGCCAATCATGCTTAAGGGCGAAAGAAATACTTCATCGTTCACATCTATATCAGATGCGAAACCTTCACTCTCACGGGCCAGTTTTATCAGGTCTGGAAAGCTGTAATTCTTGCCGTCTGCATACCTGCTCTTTCGGCCTTCCACATACTCTGTTCCGTTGAGTTCGCGCCTTATGGACTGGATGATCCACAGTCCCATGATATTCTTAAGGAATCTGTATCTGTACCAGGCACCGCCTTCGTTGGTGAGGTTCTCATGTCTTGCAGCCTCATCTGTCACAGGCTCGCCGTTCTCAATTCCAAGAAGGCTCCAGGTTCCGCTGGACAGGATTACTGAGTTCTCATCTCGTGAAGGTACCGCAAGAAAAGCGGATCCCGTATCATGTGTCGCCGGAAGGATCACAGTTGCGCTGTATCCCACCCGGTCCTTAATTTCTTTTGTAAAAGAACCTACGACAGCCCCGGGCATGGACAGCTCTCCAAAAAGCTTCTCCGGAAGCCCAAGCATAGAAATAAGTTCTTTATCCCATGTCTTTGAACGAGCATTTACCAATCCGGTTGTGGTGGCATTTGTATATTCCTGTTTCTTTACACCTGTAAGTCTGTAGTTGAAATAATCAGGTATCATGAGGAGTCCGTCCGCTTTTTCAAGCAGCCCGGGATCATCTTCTTTTTGAGCCATCAGCTGATATATCGTGTTAAAGGGCTGTTTCTGTATACCGCATCTTTCATAGAGCTCTTTTTCACTGATTATTGAGACTACGACCTCATCCACGCCTTCGGTTCTTCTGTCCCTGTAGGCTATCGGTTCACCGAGCATATCACCATTCTCATCAAGGAGAACATAGTCAACGCCCCAGGTGTCAATCCCTACTGTCTCGGGAATCATGTTCTGATCTTTGCAGGCCTTAAGCCCATCGATAATTCCGTTCCAGAGATTGTCAATGTCCCATACAAGATGACCGTTCTTTTGAAGCTGTCTGTTTTCAAAGCGGTAGATCTCCTGCAGCTTCATTTTTCCGTCTTCAACCCATCCGATAATATGTCGTCCGCTGGAAGCACCTATGTCAATTGCAAGATAGTATTTATTCATATCGAAACTCCAATACATTTATAAGCTATGATGCTATAATAGTGAATATACAAGACATTAACTAGAACTATAATTTATTAAAAATAGGACCTTATTTGACATTCGATTTATGACACTTATCGGAGACCTGATTTTGCCATGAGAAAAGAAATAATCGACCGCTTTAGCATACTGACTCCTGAGGAGAATCAGATACTGAACGGAGCTGAAGATATATCAAAAGAGCTATATACATCAGAGGATGAATTTGTTGTAGACAGCGCTAAGCTGCTGGAAAAGGGCAAGCTCATCGCCATAAGACCTCACACCAGATTCGCTTACTTCCCCGTGCACAGGCACAACTATATTGAGATGCTGATAATACTAAAAGGAAATCTGACCACGAAAATTGTGGATGGAGACACTTTGTTTTTGTGCGAAGGAGATATTCTCCTGATGAACCGCCACGCCAAACACGAGATAATGCCCTGTGGCAGGGATGATATAGCCGTTAACATTATAGTCCTCCCGGAGTTCTTTTCCCGAAACGACGTAACCTACGACAGAGAGAATATCCTCAGGGATTTCATTATTTCTTCTTTGTCTGAGAAAAAGAGATACAGCGACTATCTTCTGTATCACACCAAGGATATGATCACAGTAGAGAACCTCGTTGAGAACCTTATCTGGACTCTGACTTCAGGCCACGGAGGTATGAATCAGATAGCAAACACAACCATGGACCTCATTCTCATGAACCTCTCTGCCCTCTCCTCAGACACGCTGAAGGATATGTCATCCAAGGGACAGCAGGTCACGATCAGCGCACTGGAGTACATCGACCACAACTACACTCATGGTACGCTTGAAGAACTGGCCACGCAGACCGGCTATTCAACAGCTTACTTAAGTCGCCTTCTAAAGAGCTATACAGGGCAAAATTTTAAGCAGCTGCTGCAGACACGAAAGCTGCAACAAGCTGCTTATTACCTTGAAAACACTACTCTCACCACCGAGAAGATCATAGAAAAGATCGGATACGAGAACAGCGCATATTTCTATAAGCGTTTCTCGCAAAAATACGGCTGCTCGCCGCGAGAGTACCGCAAGCGCCACTAAGTGACAATGTGACGAGGGAAGCATTCCTACTGCGGATATGATCGTTCCCATTCCCGTGGAGCCGAGCATGATTCCATAGAGCATTGTCGACACTACCGAAGCGGAACCGATGGTCTGTGCAAGTTTGTCAGATGTTGCAGCTACGACGAATCTCTGAAGCTCTTTATTTTCCTTGATCAGAGCAACCATATCCTTAAAGGATGGCTTTTCCTCTTTCCCTTCTTTGGTGATACCTTCAAAATTCTCAGGGATGTCATAGGGTGTAACTCCGATGCAGGCAAGTATGTAAAATACCAGTGACAGGATGCAAACAACGATATTGTATTCTGCAAAATAGCCTGTACCCTGCATATTGTCATACTTTGGAAGAATCACTGCCGATGCCAGAACGCTGGTAAGCATCGGGATCAGATATGAATAAGCTGTATTCCATACGAGTTTTTGAAAGCCAATTCTTCCTATACCAATCCTGCAATCTCTTTTGCAATAATAAGAGTTCTGGCAAGAAAAGCTGCCGAGGAATCCGGGCTTTCAGTTATAACCATAAACGCCATAACGAAGAAATACGTGCAGCTTCTGGATTCTGCAAAGGACACTCCTATACAGCATAGTACATTTTGTTAAAGTGTTTAAAAAAGTCTATGGCATTACGCCTTCAGCATACAGGAAAAAGAACCGTTCATCATGATGCCCTTTCAAGGTCCTTTTCTTCTTCGCCTGCTTGCTGCGAGGAGTCAAAGGATGCAAATTCTCCTTTAACTTTTTTCCATCCTGTCAAAAGAAGGATCACTGCTATCGCACTCGCTAAAAGATCAGCTGCCACATGAGCATATACTACACCGTAAAAACCAATGAAATGCTCCAGAATAAACAGGAGTGGTATCAGCAGCGCGCCTTTCTGAAGAGTGGACATAAGTGTGGCTGCCATTGCTTTTCCCGTAGCCTGGAGGAAATTAGTGGACAGGTAAAAGAAACCAAGGAAAGGGGAACTCAGCATCAAAAGGGTTACTATCGACTCTGCTGTAGTTGCCACTTCGGCATCCTTAAGGAAAAGACTGATAAGCTCACTTCTTAATGCTATCACAAGTACTGTTGTTATTGCACCAATCGCGATACACAAGATAGCTATTCTCTTCATGACTCCTGACAGTTTCTTAAGGTTTCCTGCTCCGTAATTGTATGAGATAAGCGGCTGCACACCCATACATATAGCCATAAGAACCATGATGATGATCAGGTTGACTTTGCCTGCGGCTGCATTTGCTGCTATGGAGTCTGAGCCATAACCTGACAGGAGCTGATTTGCAAAAGAACCTGCAAAGCCTGAAAGGAAGCTGCTTATGGCATTGGGAAGTCCAAGGGACATTACGGTGAATATCAGAAGCGGATTAGCTTTCGCATACGACAGATTCATGTTGAGTACGATAGCTCTTTTCCTCATATAACGGAGACATATTGCTGTGGAGCAGATGTTACCCAGAACTGTAGCAAGGGCGGCTCCTCCAACTCCCATCTTCAGGCCGAGGATGAAAACCGGGTCCAACACTATGTTTACTACTGTTCCAAAAAGATTGGCGATAAGACCATCCTTTACTGCCCCCTCCGCACGAAGGAGCTGTCCCAGCATGTTGCTCAGAAGAAGGAATGGTGCTCCTGCTGCGAGAATTATCATATAGGTCTTTGCGAATGTGTATGTATCTTCTGTTGTTCCAAGGAACCCAAGAAGCGGTTTGTGTGCCAGGATTATAAGCACTCCAAGAATCACTCCCAGTATTATCGCCGCCCACATGCATACAGAGGACACCTGTTTTGCATGTTCCTCTTCTTTTGCCCCAAGGTCTTTCGAGATCAGGACTGTACCGCCGGCTGAGATCAGCATGGCTACGGCCATGATAAGGTTAAAAACGGGACCGACTATTGAAACGGCCGCAACCTGCCTGGTATCTCCTGTCTGACCGACAAATATCATATCTGCCATGTTGTATATCAGCATAACAAGTATTGCCAGCATCACCGGCATTACCATGCTGAATATGGACTTCCACAGGTTATCGCTTTCATATATCTTTTTTCTGTTATCTTCCATCTTGCATCTCCCCTGATAAACATTTGCAAAATATTCAACACTTGTTTATTATCTTTATATAGAGATTTTAAAAAGTCTTGGTTTTACTATCAACCATCAATGTTTAGGCCAGTGTTACTTAATAAACAAATTGAGGGAAAGTGTTGATTATGTCAGAAATAATTAAGAAAAAAGAAGACAACAGAATCAGGTACACAAAGATGCGCATCCGCTCTGCCTTCTATGAATTGTTGCAGGAATTGGGATACGAAAAGGTGACCGTAACTGCCATCTGCAAAAAAGCTGAGATAAACAGGGCCACCTTCTATAAGCACTATCTTGATGTGCCTGATCTTGTGGATAAACTGCAGGAGTCTGCAATTGAAAAGCTGTCAGAAAAACTTGATGCTGCTGACTACAATTCCATGGAAGAATTTGTCGCCGATATTCTGAGAAATATCAGAGAAACAAAGACTGATAATTCTGCTTTTAATGATCTGATTTTCAAAAGCGGATCCCTGTTCTCACGAAAAATATCAGTGCTGCTCTATAACAGGTTCTCTGATGCCTTTGTAAAGTACGCTGATGAATCCACCGGTTTGAAAAAAGATGTGATGTTCGCGTATATCTCCGCCGGAAGCGCCGGAATCATCGACTATTGGAGCCAGACCGGTTTCAGGGAAAATGAAGAAACCATAGCTTCTTATATCCTGAAGCTTTCGAATTCCACACTTACGGGTCTTAAACAGCACTGAAGTGTTCATTCATGAAATGTGAACTTACTTCTATGCTCTTCACCGGGTCTCCATCGATCCAGTTCATGTGGGTTTCAAGGATGACCGCCTCCGGTCCGAACTTCATTATCCTGTCAGCAAGCTCCACGAGATTCATGTTTCCATGTCCAAGCTCTGTGGCCTGTTCCTTTAGTATTGGTGTCATATACGGACCCTTAGCGTTATGACCTCTGTCGTTTATATGCCAGATTCTAAGGCGATCTCCAAGTTTGTCTATAATTGCATAAAGATCTGCTCCCCCATCTGTCATCCAGTAGGTATCCAGCTCAAAATTCACGTATAGGGGATCCGTGTTCTCTATCAGATAGTCATAAGCAGTTACGCCTTCACCGACTTTCTGAAGCTCAACATTGTGATTGTGGTAAAGCAGTCTCATGCCGTTCTCAGACATTTTCTGCCCTGCAGCATTCAGCCTCTTTGACAGCTCTTTTACCTGATCCGAATCGCTGTAGTCAAAGCGGTACATACCGGTTATCACTACTATGTCAGTCCCAAAGTTCCTGGCCATGGCCATGACAGCCTGCGGATCGTTCTCTACAGCCCCGAGGTTTGATTGAAGGCTGCTGACCTTTAGTCCACTTTCAGATAGGAGTGACGGCCAGTCCTGCCTGTCACTCCTTCCAATATCCATTCCGCCGAATTTGGTCAGAAGCTTAACGATAAGCGACGCTTTCTGAACCATAAAATCATTTAATTCAATATAGTCATAACCCGCAGCTTTTATTCTCTTAAGTGCTGCCAGCGATGAATCGTGATCCTTTGTAACTTTCCCCAGCATTATCTGCTGAACACCTTTTTTTATCATCTGTGTTTACCCTGTTCAATAATCATTTCAGTATCAATTCTGCGTACATGTTATAATAGGCAATCGCTGTTTTTCAACCAACAGATTTTCAAAAAGTGTTGATTAATGGTCCTAAGAGACAGGGTGACAAAGAGAACCGTCCCCATTGTCACATGACAACGGGGACGGTTCTCTTTGTCACCTAACCACGTCACTGTAGCTTATCGCACATGCGCACCACTCTGGTGGCGCAGATTTCAACCTGTTTTCTGGTTACAGTCCCGTCCTTGAGAGCTGCAAGTACGTTCTCGTAGTCTTTCTTTCCGCCGGGCATGAACAGGTCTCCGCCAGCCTTTACGACCTCATTTGAAAGCGCATTTCTGTGAACGGATTTCTTGCTGGCCATCATTGCCAATACCCAGTCGGTCATCACGATTCCTTCAAAACCGTATTCACGGCGGAGTACATCCTCGATAAGTCCACGGTGCTCAGATGTATGAGTTCCGTTGAGCAGGTTGTAGCTTGTCATGAGGGCATGTGGCTGAGCATCTCTTACACAGATGCCAAAACCTCTTAAGTATATCTCCCTCATTGCACGCTCGCTGACCTGACTGTTATTGCAGTAACGGTTTGTTTCTGCATTATTTGCAGCATAATGCTTGATTGTAGTTCCGCAGGTCTTATGAGCCTGCACGCCCTTGGTTATGGCTGCGGCTGTAAGTCCTGATACCAACGGGTCTTCCGAATAGTATTCAAAGTTTCTTCCGCACAGGATAGTTCTGTGGATGTTAAGCGCAGGGGCAAGCCAGAGATGTATGCCCATGTCCTCCATTTCTTTTCCCACAAGGTCACCGAAGGTCCGGGCAAGCTCAAGGTTAAAGCTTTGGGCTATAGCCGTACCAATTGGAATCATTGTGGCCATGTGCTCTTTGACTTCTACTCCTTTTGGCACCTTCTTTCCGCCTGCTACCTTCTTGGCGATAAATCTCGCAACAGGTCCAAGGACATCGATCATGCCTTCCAGCATTGCGCCGTTTTCAGTCGCATCATGAACGCCGTTTTCATCTTCGTAGTACTTGTTGGCTACTCGGATGCCTGCAGGTCCGTCAGCCATGATAAGAGGCTTTATGCCTTTATCCATAAGAACTGATGTCGTTTCTCCCGCTGCACCGGCGACATTTTTCGACGCATTTCCAATAATGCTAAGACCTTTGGCATTGGGATCAAATCCGCCTATTACGAGGTAAGCAAGTTCCTCATCCGAGAGCTCTTTTACACGCTCATCTATCTCATACTCTGTCGCATAAACAATCTCAGAAGTCTTGATATCCGCTGCCTTAAGTTCAAGTCTGACTGCGTTTTCCGGTATGCTTTCCTGCTGCACATTTCTTACATTGACGTCCTTAAAGTCAGGAGTGCCAAGGCAATTTTTCGCCTTGCAGGTAACAGCTGTTTCATCAAGAGAAACTACCGCTTCTATCGCAGTTGAAACAGAGCTGTTTCCTACACGTACCAGATAATCACCATTTTCCAGGATGTATGATGCAGTCTCCTCATCATATGAAGCGAAATCAGAAAGTCTGAAGGTGATCGTCACCTCCTCTTCCTGTCCCGGTGAAAGCAAGCTTGTCTTTGCATATCCCACCAGTTCCTGATAGGCCTTTTCAAGTTTTCCATCAGGCAGGGATACATACACCTGAACCACTTCCTTGCCGGAGCGAGTTCCTGTGTTTTTCACA
>JAEEGF012111378.1_pt1 | contig 10426 bp, 9 predicted proteins | sample 9134171 | NCBI WGS metagenome assembly JAEEGF01 (sample SAMN16246542, study PRJNA631951) | gut metagenome | biome: gut microbiome; feature: rumen; material: AP-attached | host: Bos | place: Iran: Karaj | collected 2018-10 | reverse complement strand
GCGTGTACTTCCGCACAGCGTTATCACCCTGTATCCTCCAACCATAAACCATTCCTCCATAAAATAGATCTGAATTCCTACGACCTGTAAATCACATGAAAAATGCTATCATCCAGATATAACAGATCGTCTTGGGGATCATCATCATACCCAGTATCGGCTTCTTGCCCGCTCCAAGTACCACTATCATGTAGCAGGCAAAGCTCACTGTCACCAGCACTGCCAACAGCCACTCACCATAAAACACAATCAGATATCCAACAGTTACCACGCCCATAATGACAAAGGGGATATTCCTGTACAGTCCCCACTTCGTCTCCTTATCCCTGGTGAACCAATGATTCTGAGGGAAAACGCAGAGCGCAACCCTGACTACGGAAAGTACAACCAAAATCAGCAGCACCGTGAACTTACTCCCAGTCACTGAACTGATGTCATTTCCCCCATGCTTTACAGCCAGCGCTGTAAAGAAAAACAGATAGAACACCGTCATGGTCACTGATGAGATCAGATTTCCCAGTCCCAGCCAGAAATCACGCTTTCTAATCTCCTCACTATCAGCGGTACTCCCTTTGAAGTTAATCAAAATCCTGGGTATCAGATGAAAAGCATCTCCTCCACCAAGTAGAAGTGTCATGACTGCGCAGATCTTATAAAACGAATCCCCTGTCGCAGCTGCGCGCGTTATAAAAACAATTCCCGCAACAAGCGCAAAAACAAGATACCCTATGCAGAAGACATTCTCTCCTATTCGCATTCCCAAAGGTTTTTCTTTTTGATTAGATGACATTAGAACTCCTCTTCAAATCCACTCAACTGATGAAATCAGCCTGCATTACTTTCCCTTTCCCTTCACAAACACAAGCTCCCTCTCCCCGGAGAGATTGTCCCTGTACACATAGCCAAGCCTGTCGAAGTTCCTGATATCGGCCGGATCCTCTATCCCGTTCTCGGCCATGAATCGCACCATCTCGCCTCTGGCCATCTTCGCATAGGTGCCCTTGGTGACCAGCTTGTCACCGGACAACTCACAGAAATTAACCGTGATGAAAAGGTCATCCGGCTTCAGGTATTTCTCAATGCATTTGGAATACTCTTTGGATGCAAGATTTATTATCACACCGGAGTCGTCGCGAACCTCATCATAGAGCCGCGATCCCCAGAGATCATACAGGTCCTTTTTTCCATCAATGGATGCCTTCGCCTGCATCTCAAGCCTGTAGGGCGTGACTCCGTCCATGGGTTTTAGTACCCCGTAAAAACCGGACAGAATCCTCAGATGTTCCTGTACGTAATCAAAACTGCTGTCCTCGAAAATCGCAGGAGCCATATACTGATACGCGATTCCCTCATAGGAAAGAATCGCGGGTGTCAGCCTGCTGTGAAGGTCCATCTCCTCGATACGCCTGTAATTCTGCTCAGCAATCTTGTCATTACAGCCCCAGAGCTTCTGAAGGTCCGCATGAGACTGCTTTTTTAACCAGCCCAGAATCTTCTCCGTCCGATCCAGGAAAACAGGCATCCCCTGCGGTGACAGCCTGTCCGTGTCAACATTCATTTTCTTCGCAGGAGCCAGAATAATCCTCATTCCAGTTCTCCCAGCATCTTCTCAGGATCATCGGCAGCCTTGACCTTATCGTTGGCCCTTATGATGATTCCCTCCTCATCAATCAGATAGGTGGTTCTCACAACGCCCATGGACACCTTTCCGTAGTTCTTTTTCTCTTTCCAGACATCGTACGCCTCAATCACTTTGCGCTCAGGATCTGCGAGCAGCGTGAACGCGAGACCATATTTTTCCTCGAACTTCTTATGTGAAGCAACCGTGTCCTTGCTCACACCGAGCACAACAGCCCCCTTCTCCGTGAACTGAGGATAGCGATCTGAAAAACCGCATGCCTGCTTGGTGCATCCGGCTGTATTGTCCTTAGGGTAAAAATACAGAATGACCTTCTTGCCTCTGTATTCATCAAGCGTATGCATAACTCCGTTCTGATCCGGGAGTTCAAATGACGGTGCCTTCGTTCCTACTTCCAACATGAATAAGTCCTCCTATATGTTTTTGTTAAAATCATTCGTAAATCAGATAACACTATTATAAACCAAAGAGGGGTATTCCTTATTCTTTATTTGATATTACTCCTAAGAGTTGATATTCTCCTAAAATTATGTACATTTTAGGAGAATGCAAAATATTAGGAGTATCCGGCCTTTATCACAAAGACCCAGATACTCCTTATAAATCACATTAGATTCACATGTATGTAATATCACATCACCAGAATCACATAAAGATCAGGCGTAAGATACTCCTTCAGGATGCCTTCTGCATCAATATCTCCGAATCCACCATAGAACTCTTCCGCTACTCCGCCCGCTATTGCGCCGAAGGTATCAGAATCACATTCAAGTGAAAAAACATTCCGGATAAAAGATTCATAGTCACTGCTTTCATAGAAGCATCTCATCGCTGCGGGCACAGAAGGAATATACGAAGATGATCTACAAAGCAGGCGCACCAAAGAGTGTGAAGGTTAAGAAATTATAGAGTATTGTTTGTAGATGTAGAGGACAGAAAGCAGCCCCTGTGCCAACGTGCACAGGGGCTGTCGTTTGATTATTTAACCTTAACAGATTTGGTCTTACTCCAAGTTGAATATACCATGTTCTTACCGGACTTCTTATAAGTGCGGATTCTTACGTAATATTTCTTCTTGGACTTAAGTTTCTTGATAGTTTTAGAAGTTGTCTTTGCTTTCTTGATTGTTACGGTCTTGACATCCTTCTTGAATTTCTTGTCGGTACTGTACTGAATCTCATAACCTTTTATTCCCTTAGCGGTCTGTTTCTTCCAGGTGAGTGTGAAGGACTTCTTTCCGGCCTTAGCTTTTGAAATGCTTGTAGACTTTTGATTCTTGTCTATATTCTCGCTTGGAGTATTCTGCTCCTGAGAGCCGGAAGGCTGAGTGGTTGCAGCGTCCTGATTCTGTGATGAACCATTACCGGAAGATGCATTTCCTGAGTTGTCATTGCCTGAAGAAGCATTACCGGAGTCGCCATTACCGGAAGATCCGTTACCTGAGTTGTCATTTTTTGGTGCTTCTTTCTTCTTCCAGATTGCCTTAAGTAAGAGATTTTTATCAACCTTAATTTTCGTACCTGCGGCGCCTAAATCCCATTTATCAAATTCCATACCTTCGGGAGCTGTAAATGTGCATGCAGGAAGTGTATACTCAGTGCCTTCATTTGCTGTGACATCAGCCATTGAACCGCTTCCGCCATTTGCGTCGAAACTTAATGTATATTTTTTGATCGGGATGAGTTCAAATATAGCTTTGATTTCGACATTGTCGGTCTTCATAATAAACTTATTGTCTTTAACCGTAACGCCGCCGGACAGAACCTGCCATTCTTTAAGCCTATATCCGGTTTTTGGGGTTGTAGTAAGTGTTATCTCATCGCCTTCAATAGCAGTTTCCGGATTAGCATTGGCTATGCCATTACCGTCGCTAATGATATTGATCCAATGAGGGGTCCCTTTATAAGATTCGGGGATAGAAAGTTCTACCGGAGTACTCGCGTAATCAGTTTCAAACTCTCCATTTACTACTTCTCCGACAAGATAAACATGATATTGTTTTCCCCACTGTGCTTTAATGAGGTTGCCAGGAAGTTCAAAGGTTCCATTCCCTTCCCTCATATCGGTAGTATTATTCAATTTTGAATATAATATAATGTTTGCATTATTTGTATTTCCCTGAGTATATTCCTTGTCTAGTATAAGAACAGAAATTTGGGTTGGGAAACTACTGGTAGTAGTATCAGTTGCTGCTGAAGTATAAGGTACTGTAACTGTGTTATTATTAGCTACTGCTTTTTGGCCTGATTGAAGCTTCATACTCATACCACTATCCAGTAGAGTGAGTTTATATTGGGCAGCAATCATACCTTCAACCGTACCACCAACACGGCTTGAAAACAACACAGATGACAGATTTATGTTGAGGGCAGGGCTGACGCCATCTACACATGCAAACGGTGAATACCCAACTTTTCCTTCATCAGTCACATGTCCGGCATGTTCTAGACCTGCTTCTTTCTGGTGAGAATTTCGTAAATCATAACCGAAGTTTTCACCGCTTAAATTTTCCTTACACCTGTTTTGCGCATTCCCTAAATCATTAACATAACCATAGTTTGGATTTAAAACATCTTCGAGGTCAAGAATAAAAACTTTTTCGCCGGTTAACGGAACGGATGTTAGAAATTCACCGTCCTTATCCAGTTGTTGATGTGGATGTGCTGCAATTACACTTTCCGCAATTGAATTTCTTTCCAATTCAGAAAAATAACTATTATTTAATATGAAGTCATTTCCATTTAGCCATGATTTAATGATACTATCATCCCACGTGAAGGGTTCATAATGATAGTTAAACACTTTGCGTGTAAGTACTTTATCACAATCCAGCAGCATAGTTGTACTGCCATATATGCTGGTTTTAGGATCAAGGACGCGGTATTTTACCGGTTCAGGAGTAGCGCTGCCTTCAGCATATTTTCCATACCAAACATAATTACCACCCCAGGGGCCTGATAAAGAACCCGTCTTTGGTGATTTTATAGCAGTAGTACCAATACTAGCCACCGTCTTTTGATAGGTGCCATCAGCATGTGCCGTTATTGTGCTGCCTCCTATTACGGGAACGGCGGTTACTGTCAGGGCAGTTGCTGCCACTATAGACAGTATTCGTTTAATTTTGCTTTTCATTTTGAACATTAAGTCTATCCTCCCCTTTTAATGATTGTTGTAATTTGTTACACCCTCATTGAACATAAGTTAATTCCAGAACTCCAACCTTTTGGTCCACTACATTTCACTATCTCCCTTCAGCGTTACAAAAGATATATATGTAACTAACAAAAACGCACTCTAAGAAAACAATTGTTTTTATTTAACTCTCTTAACCATGAAATTGCGTTTAGGATTGGACTTGGTCAGCTTTTTGTCAAATTTACGAACTTGCTTTTTCGTACCTTGGGCCTTAAAAGTCAGTTTTTTCTTCGTCTTCGGGAGACAATTTTTACCGACCTTTTTGACCTTGCTGACATTCATCTTTATCGTCTTAAGGTTTATGCATCCCTTAAGGGCATTGTTGCCAATTTCTTTTATCTTTCCTTTTGCTGTAAGGTTTTTGAGTTTTTTCATATTTCGAAGCGAATTTGCACTAAGCTTTGTTATATTCTTCCCGAGAGTAACGCTTGTAACAAAACTATTGTTACGAAGTGCATTTTCACCAAGTTCTGTAATGGGATATTGATTGCCATCAGTGCCTGTCATCGTATCCGGTATTTTAAGTTTTCTTTCAGTTGTATCAACTTTTTCAAGTACCAGAGTATTCTTGGATGTCAGCTGATATTCTGCCTGTAATGTCTTGTTGCCTTCGTTATCCGTCTCAGTGACCTTTATCCCACGCTTTCCATCGGCCGACTGGGTATCCTCAATGGTAGTCGTAGATCCGTCTTCATGTTGTGTGACTGCTTTGTTTTGGTCATTTTTAATACTATCTTCAGAATTAGACTGCTGGGCTTTATTATCCTCTGGCTTTTGGTCTGGCATGGAAGGATCCGGATTAACAGGTTCAGGTTTAATGGGTTCCTTATTGGGTTCTGTTTTATCCTTATAAGTAGCTGTTACAGTAACGGCTTTTGCAGGCATGATGAAGGTTGTTGTAGCACTTGTTGCATCCGCAAATTTTACTCCATCGTCAGATATCCACTTATCAAATAGCTTGCCGTCTGCGGGATTATCTGCTGTTATTGTTATACTCTCCCCTTCCGCATATTTTCCGTCACCTGATCCATTGTTTATAACTGCTGAATATTTTTTTACAGGTGCTAGCGGGTCATCCTTATAAGTGGCCGTAACAGTTACATCTTTTGCAGGCATTATGAAGGAAGTTATTTCACTTGTTGCATCCTCAAAGATTACATCATCATCAGATACCCATTTATCGAATAATTTGCCGGTCGGAGGCTTGTCTGCAATAATATTCACAGCAAATCCTTCTGAACATTCTGCGCTTCCCATTCCATTCTTTACTGTGACATCATATTTCTGTGAAGCAGGCTTTACTTTTACCGTTATTACGCAGGCATTCAAACAATAATTATCATCATCCGGTATAAATTCTACTAAATAAGATGTCGTTTCGCTATCAGAAAGAGACGGAACCGTATACGGTTGTGCCCAACGAAATCTTCCTGTTATGTTTCCTGATACTCCTTCAACTACCCAATTTGAAAGTACACTGGAAGAAAGACTTTGCCCTTCGATTATTTCCGAAGCTTCCGGCCTTTTTACTATTTGGGGTTGTTCGAACATAATTCCTGTTCTTATAGATTTAGTAGGAGAATCTCTATATTCGTCGTTTCCCAGCACTTTATAATAAACAATGTAAACATCTGAATTTTTACCCTTTGGTAGTTCGGTTGACCAGTTTTCTTTATCTAAAGAGTACAAAATGCTACCATTTTCTTTATTTCCTTGTTCAACTCTGGCACCTTCAATGAGAACCTGTTCTTCCCCGTTATATGCCAAGTGTTTTATTGCTACCGGCGCTGTGATGACCTGTTCTTTCTTTGTAATATCTCTGTTCTCAGGTAAAATAAATTCTACAGGAGTACTGGAATAATCTGTTTCGTATTTACCGTTTACGTCTTCTGCAATAAGATACGTTTTCCAGTTTGAATTGTAATTATCCGGAGCGGTAAACGTACCTGTATATCCGGTTGAATCGTTTGCTCTGACTTGCAAAGGAGCATAATACATTATTTTTGCATTTTTATCCGAATATTTCTTATCAGTCATCAGGACTGATATTCTGTTGACGGAATCTGCGTTACTGCCCGATACAGAAAAAGAGATACTTACCTCGGCCCTTTCTATCGTTATATCATCATCATCAAATGACAGATCAATGTCGTCATCTAAAAGTGTAAGCTTATATTCAGCTCCTTTAGCACCAGCTGTTCCGGATACTAACGATGAAAATAGGATCTTTGAAAGGTCGATATTCATTGCTGGAGAAACTCCGGCTATTGTAGGATTAGTGGAAAGAAACCACATTATCCAGGCGAAATCACCATTCTGATTTACATAATTGTGGTAAAAAAATCCGTGCGCAGTTTGATATTCATTTACATAATAATTATTAAACACTCCGATTAAACAAATCGCGTCTTCTGGGTCAGAATTTATCAACTCCGAGCTTCTAATTGCCCAGAAATTTGCCCCTTCTTTTACCCTGGTACGATCCTGAACTACATCAGAACCTGCATATCCATATGTGGTATTAAAAAAATCTCTACAACCTATAATGAATATTTTATCGTTTTCAACAGGTGTTTCGGTTAAATTGAAAACATAATCACCACTGGGTTTACGAACCAAGGAACCTTCTATTCTATTGCTTGGGAAAATAGATGAAAATTCCTGTTCTGTAAAAACCGAACGGTTATTTAAAAATTTATCTCCGTTTAGCCATGTCCAGGCAACCCCGTTTTTCCACCTTGCGTCATAATTAAACATATTTTTTACTTCATTATTCTCGCTTCCAAACGGTAATTGTGTAACGCATCTGTCACAGTCCAAGTACATGGTATTTCCGCCGTAAGCATCGGTTTTATTCGCTAAAACCCTGAACTTCATAGGAGTGTCATATTTGCCAAAATAGACATAGCTCCATCCACCCGCACCTTTATCAGGATTCCGAATAATACTTGTGCCAAGCCCTGCCACAGTTTTGCCATTTACTGAAGGCTCGAAATCAGCCTTTGCCTTTACTGGTGTTATCAGCACTGCAATGGACAGACTCATAATCAGTGCACACGACAACATCCTATATAGCACCTTCTTACCACTCATAAAAGATCCTCACAAATTTCATAAACTCATAGAAATAATTATACAATATACGCAGATTATACACGGGAATCATTAACAGTTGTATTAACGTTTGTCTTAGCGATATCTCCTCCCATTTTGATAACGTTCAGGAAATCTGACGTAACCGTCACCTGAGATATCTCTGTCCTGTTATCTTCTGCATGAGCTGTCAAAGGTAACATGGTTATCATCAGCGCAGCTGCTAAGGCAATACTCATCACTACTCTATTAAGGGTATTCTTCATAATAGACTGTACATTACTAGCTTTGTGTTTCATTCTCTTTTCCATTTTGTCCCCCTCTTAGTCACATGGTTGGTAGAAATAACAAAGGTGTACGTGTAGATATAGCTTTTTGTTGCATTAAGTTTTTCAATTAGTGTTATAGATGTTTAAGAAAGTCATAAAGGCAAAGATTTTGCCTAGTACTAATATTATATGAAATTTTATTTCAACTTTGTATACGAATTTTGCTAATTTTGATTCAAAACTCGTAGTTGACAAATATAATTTACTAGGATTAAAAAACTCACAGGTTTGAGGCTTGTAAGATCAGAAAAATAAACGAACCCGAGGACTTCTCCCGGGTTCGTTATTATTTGATTATAATTTCAATAATTCATAACAGATAACATTTTTTAAATAGTTTGCTGGCGTGTGATGAATCTGTGATATTGCATTTGATATTATCATGTCAGAAAGAAACGAAACAGACCTGAGAGCAGGTTAAAAAAGAAAACAGTAAATCAAACTTATTAGAAAAAGGAGAAAAAAAGAAATGTTAGATACAATCATGAATCCCGTAGTAATCTCAGCAACAGCAGCAACAACAGCAGACTTCGCAAGTGTTGGAACGACAATTGCAAGCTTACTTGAGAATATCCTTAAGCCGCTTGTATTGATCATTGGATCACTTGGAGCTATCTGGTGTGTACTCCTCGGGGTAAAGCTTGCCAAGGCAGATGAGCCTCAGGAAAGAGAAAAGGCAAAGATGGCTCTTAAGAATGCAATCGTAGGTTATGTTCTGATCTTCGTACTAGTAGTTGCTTTGAGACTTACAATCGGACCTCTTTATACATGGATGCAGGGACAGAAAAGCACTCTTTCAGCATCTGCTGCAGGCGCTGTAACAGTAACAAATACTATTACAGCAAGCAATGATAATGATTCAACATCCGATGAAGGTGGCTCAAACGGTGGCTGGTTTACCGTTCGCGTTTAATAATATCGAATCAAATTTAGTTTGAAAGGTTGTCTTTTGAGACAACCTTTCTTTATGTTAAAATATATTTTTGAAGCCGGTTATTGACAGAGCCGAAACAAAGAAAACTGTCGAATTTAACAAGATCCGGCTATAATTTATCTGGTATATTATCTCCGGATTTCTAATTCCTAAACACTCTTCATTCTCTGCTGGACCTGATCAAGTCCCGTAAGCTTACCTGTTGTGCCAACATCCTCAGTAACAAAAGAAGCGGTCGCATTGGCGAAGCGGCAACAATCCTCAATATTCATTCCGTTTATTATTCCGTAAATGAATCCTGCAACGAAGCTGTCTCCTGCTCCTGTGGTATCGACTACGTTCGCATGATAAGCAGGAATCACTCCTTCCCGCTCTCCAAGCTTGTAAACACAGCCGTCACTACCACACTTTATCACAGCTGCGCCAGCTCCATGTTCAGTGAAAATCCGTGCATTCTTTATTGGATCAGACTCACCCGTAAGGAGCGAAGCTTCTTTCAGATTCGGAATAAGATAGTCAATGTGCTTCAGGAGTCCGGCAATATCATCAATCTTTTCACCCCTCTTGGCAGTAGTCATATCTGAGATCAGAATTCGTCCGGTTCTTTCTTTAATTTTAGAAAAGAGCTCTTCCATTTCAACGATCCCAAGCATCGGAGATACGAACATACTGGCGAAGCTTACAACATCAGAGAAGCTATCGACATAAGGCAATATATGTTCAAGAGACAGCTTCCTTAAGCTGCTCTCCGGATTGGTGATGAAATGCCTCTCTCCTTCACTATCCGTAAGCACGATGTTCATCCCGGTGACAAGGCCTGACGCGATTGCGACATTATCTGTTTTAATCCTGCATTCCTTCAGATGTGATAATACCCTGCATCCTATTTCATCATCTCCAATAACCGATACAAGTGATGTATCTACACTTAATATAGAGAGAATTGAGGATTCATTCAGAGCATCACCGCCATATGACAGTTTCATTTTATCTGCAGGAACAGATCCTTTTATAAATAGTTCTTTTGAAACAGGTGCAGCAGTTATATCCATAATTGCTGCACCTATAACGGTTACTTCATTTTTCATCTGGTATTATTAACCACCAACTTAACTTTATTTAGTGTGCTTCCCAAACCAATTTGTTATTTCCTCAAGTCTTCTGATCCTATGCTTGGGCTTGCCTGATCTGGAAAGCTCGTGATTCTCCCCATGGAACACGATGAGTCTGGTCTCA
>JAEEGF011058715.1_pt1 | contig 10426 bp, 10 predicted proteins | sample 9134171 | NCBI WGS metagenome assembly JAEEGF01 (sample SAMN16246542, study PRJNA631951) | gut metagenome | biome: gut microbiome; feature: rumen; material: AP-attached | host: Bos | place: Iran: Karaj | collected 2018-10 | reverse complement strand
CATTTACATAGTCATATAGTTTAGGTGATATGGTATCCATATTACCATACCAAATATCTACGCCATCGATACCCTCTATGATGATGGTATTACCATAATTTTCTTTTTCACCAATAAAAATAACCATACCTTCTTTTTCTATTGGTACTAAATAGTTATATGATACATCAAGAAGAGCTCCATCATAGTATGGTGTAATATTATCATATGATAATTTTTCATTAAAAACGGCTAAATCTTTATCAATTACTTTATCTAGTGGTTTAATACCTCCTAAGTATTTGGTATAAAGTTTTTTTATTTTAGTAAATGAAATATTTTTTTCATAGACATTAGAGACAATTAGATCTTTATATGTTTTATTACTTTTAGAAAATATTGCCATTATGAGAAATATTACTACGACAAGTAAACTTCTTAATATTAGACTTCTTAAATAATTTATTATTTTATCCTGTTTCATAGTAAATTATATGTACAAGTTATTAAAATATGAAAAAAGCTATTTAAGTAAATACTTAATAGCTTCATCAAATGTACTAATTTTAACTATATCAATATGATAATTATTGTCTTTTACTACTTGCATTGCTTCTTCATAATTAGATGGCGGTACTAACACTACATCCATATGTCTTTTGACAGCACCTGCTATTTTGTATTTGATACCATCTATTTCACCAATATTACCATTTATGTCAATGGTACCTGTACCAGCAATATTTCTTCCTTTTAGGATATCTACCCCACTAACTTCTTGATATATACCTAAAGCCAAGACAAGGCCACCAGATGATCCACCTTCACCGGTTTTAAAATTTATATTTAATTCGTTATCATTATTAAATATATAATTAGTAATTACCATAATACCTAGTTTTTTATCTTCTTCCAAAATATTAGTTATTTCTTTTTCTTTATTGTTTCTTTTTATTTTGATAGTAATGGTATCTCCAGGATTTTTACCGTCTAAATAATCTCTGATGGTATTTATATTTTCAATTTGGATACCATCTATTTCTAAAGTAATATCGCCAATTTCAAAGCCATTATTTTTAGTAACCGCAATAATGGTATTTTCATAGGAATCCACCTCTATATCTTTGTTAGCATATTTATATGCAACATATGTAGCATTATCAATTGAGTTTTCTAACATTACTTTATTTCTTAAATATATTTCATGAGCATCTTCATCAGCTATTTGTTGATTGCTGATTTTTTTTAAATCCCATGTTTTAAATATCTTACTTAAAAGAATAGTAACCGCATTACCTTTATATTCAGTAACATATAGCATATTTAAGCTACCATCTTTTTTGTTATAATCTTTATCGATTCTTTCTGTTAAATTAATAGTACCACCAGGAGCTTCAATATAGTATGGAAATTCGACAGTTATTACTAATACCATAAGGATAGTAAATATTATTAATTTATAATTTTCTTTTAAAAATTTTTTCATGTTATCACCTTATTATTTTATATAATTAAAAATATTATTTATTCATATTATGTAATATGAAAGAAAAAATATTTAATACTTTTATTATATTATTATCATTATTTGTATTAATAGAAATACTAATCAAAAAAAGTTTGATATATACATCTATTATGTATGCATTAAGATTGTGGGTTGGTAGTCTTATACCTTCACTCTTTCCTTTTTTTATTATATCAGATATTTTAATTAATTATAATAGTATTGACTATATTCCTAAAATTATTAGAAATATATGTAAATATTTATTTGGTATTAGTGATAATATGTTAACAATTCTTTTTCTTAGTATGATATCTGGTTTTCCATCCAATGCCAGGAATACGAGAATGATGTATGATAAGGGCCTTATCAGTTTGGAAGATGCTAATCATATACTTATGTTTTCACATTTTGCTAATCCAATATTTATCCTTACAACGGTAGGAGTTTTTTTCTTCAAAGATCAAAAACTAGGTATTATCCTACTAATAACACATTATATTAGTAATATTGTTTTAGGAATCTTGTTAAGGAGCAAAAGAAACGATGGTAATTATTATATTACTATCAAGAAAGTTAGATTTGGAGATGTTATCATATCAGCAATAAGAAGAAGTATTGATACGATACTTATGATATGTGGAATACTAGTTGTTTTTTTAGTTATATCTGTAATAATCGTAGATACTTTTCATTTGAATGTATATAATTCAATGATTGTTAAGGGAATATGTGAAGTAACAATTGGGTTAGAAGCTTTAAGTAAACTAAATATATCTAATGTCTATAAAGTAGTAATTGCTAGTATGTTTTTAGCATTTGGGGGATTATCAGTACATGTACAGGTACTTAGCCAAACTGCTGATACAGATATTAGTTATCGTAGTTTTCTTACTGGAAGAATATATCAGATGATTATATCTGGTATTATTACTTATATTATATCCAGATTATTAGGTATTTAAAAAGCACACAATGTGTGCTTATTCAACTACGACTGTTCTAGTTACTGAGTAAGTAATGCCTGCTGAATTGATAACAGAATATACGATTTTGTATACACCTTTCTTACTTGTATCAACAGAACCCTTAACTTTTACTTTATCAGTTATAGTTCCATCGAATGTATCAATAGCACTATAACCTGGTTCAGTATACGTACTACCCGCATTAATAGTCATATTAATATCTCCATCTAAGTGGATTACTGTTTTATGTTCTGGTTCTTCGACAACATTGATAGTTCTTTTCTTTTCAACGTTTTTAAGTTTGTAAGTTAAAATATATGTTCCAACTTTTTTGGTATCTACTTCACCTTCTACGGCAACATCATATGTGTTTCTAGCATTATCAAAGCCAAGATAACCTGGTTCTATATATTCACTATCTTTATATAGTGTCATTTCTTCGTCACCCTCTAATGTTATAAAATACTCTTTAGAGTTTCTTCTTAGTGCCGATATAATCATGATAATTATTAACAACAATGCAATAATGCCAACGATTATTAGTGGTTTTTTCCATTTGTCAAAATCAAAATTGTTTTTTTTACCAAATTCTTTATCAATATTCGTATCTTCTTTTTCATTAAAATACATTCTTACACCTCTTTATCTACCTAATATTATATAATAAAATTTCTTTTATAACAAGAAAAAAAGCAATAATTGCTTTTTTTATTTAGTTTCAATCAAACCATAATTGCCATCTTTTCTTCTATATAAGACATTGACAGCATCTGTATGCATATCTTTATATACGAAGAATTCATGTCCTAATAGGTTCATTTCTAGGATGGCTTCTTCTTCATCCATTGGTTTCATTTCTAATTTTTTTCTTTTAACGATTACTTCATTTTCTGAATCTTCTTCATCATCAGCTACGTCATAATCAAAATTGAAATTATCAAATTTATTATCAAAATTTTGTTTATTTAGTCTTGTTTTATTCTTTCTAATTTGTCTTTCTAGTTTGTCAGTTACTAAGTCAATTGCTGCATATAAATCTTTATCAGATTCTTCACTCCTCAATATGAATTTGTCAGTTGGAATAGTTACTTCAATAATCTGACTATTTCCTCTAACTTTTAAAAGAACGTTTGCCTCGATATCAGCATCTTTAAAATACTTATTAAGTCTATCTAGTTTAGTTTCAACATATGCTCCGATAGCATCTGTTACTTTAAGTTTGTCACCACGTATATTGTATTTCATGATCATCAAATCCTTTCTAAGTTCATTATATCACATCTATATAATTTTTTGAATGGATTTACATTAATATGACATAATTTTTACGCTGTATTTTTTTCTTGACATAGCATAAACTCTAGTATATAATATTAATGAATTTGGCAGCAATATGTCTTATATTATAATGTGTTATGTATTAGTAACTTATTATCTGTTGCGTAAGCGAAGGTCAATAAAAACACCCTATAGTGTGAGATATATCTCCAAAATAAAGAAAAGGAGGAAATGAAATGGCAAGATATACAGGTCCAAACAATAAGCAAGCTAGAAGAGTTGGATTTTCTATTTTAGAGAATGGTAAAGATTTAAAAAGACCTTTTGGTCCAGGACAACATGGTAAAGATAGAAAAAAGAAACCTTCAAACTATGCTACACAGCTAACTGAAAAACAAAAAGTTAGATTTATGTATGGATTATCTGAAAAGCAATTTGAAAGATTAGTTAATGAATCTGGTAAAATGAAGGGTGTTCATGGTGAAAACTTATTAATTTTACTTGAAAGCAGATTAGATAATATTGTATATAGAATTGGTTTTGCTAATACTAGAAGAGGAGCAAGACAGCTTGTTAACCATGGACATATTACTGTAAATGGTAACAAAGTTGATATTCCTTCATATAGAGTAAAACCTGGTGATGTTGTTGGTATTAAGGAAAATTCAGCTGATCATAAGGGTATTGAAATAGCACTTGCTAATGCACCTAAGAGAATCGATTTCATCAAGTATGATGAAAAGAAGAAACAAGGTACATATGTTAGATATCCACAAAGAAGTGAACTTAATGCTGATATCAACGAAGCATTAATCGTAGAATTCTATAGTAGAGTTTAGTACTCTACTTTTTTTATGATGAAAAATAGCTAAGCTGGTTGCTTAGCTATTTCTAATCTTAATTTATCAGCAACAGTAACTATGAATTCGCTATTTGTTGGTTTAGCTTTATCGATATCGACACTATGGCCAAAGATTTCTTCCATATAGTCCCAATTACCTCTATTCCAACTTACTTCGATAGCATGCCTAATGGCTCTTTCTACTCTTGATACTGTCGTATCAAACTTAGATGCTAATTCAGGATATAATTCTTTAGTAATACCACCAATTAATCCAGGATCATTATAGATCATACTGATGCCTTCTCTAATATATTGATATCCTTTAATATGTGATGGCATACCTAATTCATGTAACATTTTAGTAATTGATATTTGTAGATTACTATGATATAAATTAATACTTTTATTTTGCATACTATCAAATATTTCTAAAATTCTATTTTCTAAATCTATTAAATCAAATGGTTTTAAGATATAGTAATTAACTCCATATTCAGATACTTTTCTAATTACTTTTGGTTCGTTGTAGGAGGTTTCAACAATGATATTTTTTTCAATACCTCGTCTATTTAATTCATCAAGAACGTATATACCATCTTTCTTTGGCATTACTAGGTCTAATAAAACTACATCATATTCGTTTTGTTTGTTGATGATAGTGTTTAGTCCTTCTTCACCATCATAACATTTTAGTACTACTTCAATTTTGTTTCCATTAGTAAAATATTCACTTACCATGTCCACTAAACTTTGATTGTCATCAATCATTAAAACTCTAATTTTTTCCATTTTACTCTTTCCTCTTTCTTAGTTATTTTCATTATAGTACTTCTCTTTGTCGAACAATGTCGGTTTATAAAAAAGGAGAAGTATTTTTTTACTTCTCTCTTTTATTATCAATTATTTCTATACCAGGAAGTGGTTTTCCTGATAAATATTCGAGGGTGGCTCCCCCACCTGTTGATATATGGTAAAAATCATTACCAAAACCTAAGGTATTAACAGATGCAGCGGAATCACCACCACCGATTAATGTTTTTACTTTATTTTCTTTTAGGCATTTATATATTTCTTTTGTACCATTATCAAAAGGTTTTTCTTCGAAGACACCCATTGGTCCATTGACTATTACTCTTTTTGATTTACTTAGAATTGCACTAAACTTTTCGATAGTTTTAGGTCCAATATCATAGCCAATATCTTCATCTTGCATATCGCTTATATCTTTTATTTTATTATCTTTAGTAACAATATCTATTGGTAAAATAATTTTATCTTCATAGTTTTTTAATAGATTTTTACTATACTTGATATTTTCATCATCGACGATAGACATACCAACATTATAACCGGATGCTTTTAAGAGTGTGAAACACATTCCACCACCCACCAAAAGATAATCACATTTTTTGATTAGGTTATCAATAACAATTATTTTATCACTAATTTTTTTACCACCCATAATAACCGTATATGGATGAGTATTCTCTTTTAAGACATTATCTATCTTTGTTATTTCCTTTTCTACCAAGAAACCTACGGCATTAGGTAAGTATTTGGCAATACCGACATTTGAAGCATGAGCTCTATGTGATGCCCCATAGGCATCATCAATAAAGATATCGGCAAGTCCTGCCCAATACTTACTCAATGATTCATCGCAAGTACTTTCTAATTTGTTAGGAACATCTTCATATCTAGTATTTTCAACAAGTAGAACTTCTTTTTCTTTTAGACTATCAACCATATCTTCAAGTAAGGATCCTTTAGTTTCTTTACTAAAATATACTTTAGTATTTAGATATTTTTTTAATTTTAAATATACTGGATACAAGGTATTCTCTTTTTTATCTTCCTCTGTTTTAACTTTTCCTAAATGAGACATGACAATTACTTTAGCATTATGATTAATTAGATAATTAATTGACTCAAGGCTTTCTTTAATTCTTGTTTCATCAGTAATATGTCCATCTTTAATTGGAACATTAAGATCGCAACGAATTATTACTTTTTTTCCCGTATATTCATAGTCTTTAATTGTCTTTTTCATTCTACCACCTATTCAATTATATATAAAAATAAAATAAGTGTCAATAACAGGTACTGCACTTATTTATGTTCATAGAAAACAAAAATCAATTGTTCTGATAAAACAAATTGATTCGAGTTTTTGAATAAACTACAACGTTATAATCATTATAACTATCATATTAAATATACATGGTATACAAATACAACAGAGAAATAAATTACAACAATATTATTAGAATCATTGAATCCCGATTCAAATAATTACCAATCCATACCATAAAGATATAGGACCAAATATACTTTTAAAATATAAAATAGTTATAAATTGAATATAAATTAATATAAACAAATATAAATAAATTATAATAAAAGTAAAACCATAATTATTTGAAAGGAAACAACAACTATAATAATAAATTTTACTAAATATTATCAGTATTTAGTTCAGTTTCTTATCTTTTGAGTTTTCTTTCTCAATAACAATTGTATATACTTAGCGCAGATAAGACTTCCCTAAAACGGAAGAATTCATGCTTGAGAAGCAACGAACCATTACAAACTATAATATAATTTAAATAATAAGTATTTAAAAAATAATTATTAAACTAAACTATAACTACAGGCGTTGTATTAAACAACAAATGTAACATTAAATGTGCTTTCTTCTATCTAAGCAATTTTATTATAATTTATTTTTTTTTGTTTGTCAATACTTTTTTTACATTTTTTTACACTTTTTGTTTTTTACTTTAAAAATAAGCCAAATAATTCATCTGGAAAGAAGACACAAGCGATAATTAGGGCCATTGCTAATACCCCACAAACTACTAATGTAATTAATCCTGCATTACTATTCTTTTTTTCTTTTGCCATAATTAACTCCTTTCATTCTATTTCATTTATTTCAATATTTACATTGTACTTTGATATGTTATTATTAAATAATTTCATTAATGGTCTATAATCAATATTAATTCTACCATCAGTAATAGTGATCACAAAATAATCTTCACTCTCACTACCCAAAATGACATCTTTGATATATACGGAATATTGATTATTACTTTTTACAGCTTTATTCAAATAAGAATTAATAGTATCTAGATTTAGATAATTATAACTAATAACATCATATACATCATCTTTATTTGTCTTTATGTACATACCATCTTCTAAAACGTAATATTCATTATCTTTATATACATAATTAGTGATAGTACCTGATACATTTTTTACAATTGTTTTTTCACTATTATCTTTTCTTCCAGAGTATTCATATATGTTATCGTCTATTTCTATTTTGGCAACATATTCATATTTTTCTGGGATGTTTATATAATCTATTTGGGTTTCTGTTTTATCTCCACTGATAAGATTTTCAATTGGAGTAGCTGGTGTTGCTCTACCAACGATGGAAGCATATATTACAACAAATAAAATGAAAACTCCAAATCCAATTAATTGGACCAAAGCTTTATATTTACTATCAGTTCTATACTTTTCTAAGAAATCTTTCATTATACTAACACCTTCCCAATATAGTCATTTGGATTTATACCATTGATAAAACTACTTATATCGCAACGTTTCTTACCTTCTAATTTAAGATCAGTTATTCTAATTAGATTATCTTGGGTACTTACATATATTCCAGTTTTATCGATTTTTTCAATTGTTCCTGGTTCTTTTTTACTTTTTATATCCGTCAAATGACTCATGTATATTTTTATTCTTTTTTCTTCAAGCATAGTATACGCTCCAGGGATACTACTCAATCCCCTTATTTGGTTATGAATATCTATGCTTTTTTTATTAAAATCTATTTTTTCTTCTTCTTTAGTGATATTTAGGCCAAATGTTACTTCAGTTTCATCTTGTTTAATTCTTTTGTTAGTGCCGTTTATGATACTTGGCAATGTTTCCATAAGCAGATCTCTACCTAAATATGACATTTCATTATAAATATAATCTAAGGTATCATCAGGACCTATTGGTAACTCTTTTTGACTAATAATATCACCAGAATCCATTTTTTTATCCATATACATAATAGTTATACCTGTCATTTTATCACCATTAATAATGGCGTGATGAATAGGTGCGCCACCTCTTAATTTAGGTAAAAGTGAGCCATGAACATTAATGCAACCATATTTTGGGTAGTTAAGTAGGACTTCAGGAATTATTTGACCATAGGCACAAGTAATAATGATATCTGGTTCAAGGTCAAGAATAGTTTGAAAGTCCTCCTTAATTTTCATTGGTTGAAATACTTTAATGCCATAACTAGTTGCTAATACTTTAGTTGGTGTCGGTAACAAGTTACCTTTACGATCTTTTTCTCTATCTGGTTGAGAAACAACCATTAAGACGTTAGTTTTTTCAATTAAAGATTTTAATACAGGAACAGAAAAAGTAGGAGTCCCCATGAAAACTACTTTTAAATTTTTCATTTTACACCTACCTTTTAGTTGGAATTAATTTTTCTTTTCCACCCATATATGGTCTTAACACTTTTGGAATGTTAACAGAACCATCTTCATTATAATTGTTTTCTAAGAAAGCAATTAACATTCTTGGTGGAGCAATTACAGTATTATTTAATGTATGAACAAATTCTTTTTCACCATTATCAAGTTTTACTCTAATAGCTAGTCTTCTTGCTTGGGCATCTGTTAAGTTTGAACATGAACATACTTCAAAATATTTCTTTTGTCTTGGAGACCACGCTTCAATATCACAAGAACGATATTTTAAATCAGCTAAGTCGCCTGAGCAACATACTAACTTACGAACAGGAATATCTAAAGTTCTAAATAACTCTACTGAATAATTCCACATTTTATCATACCAAGCTTCACTATCTTCTTTTTTACATAGGACAACCATTTCTTGCTTTTCAAATTGATGTATTCTATAAACTCCTCTTTCTTCAATACCATGAGCTCCTACTTCTTTTCTAAAGCAAGGTGAATATGAAGTCATAGTTATAGGTAATTCTTTTTCATTTAATATTTGGTCTTTAAATTTAGCTATCATTGAGTGTTCTGAAGTACCAATTAAATATAAATCTTCACCTTCAATTTTATACATCATATTTTCTTTTTCTGCAAAAGACATAACACCATCTACTGCATCAGAGTGAATCATGAATGGTGGAATACAATAAGTAAATCCTTTGTCTATCATAAAGTCTCTTGCGTATGCTAATACTGCAGAATGAAGTCTTGCTATATCACCCATTAAATAATAGAAACCATTACCAGATACTCTACCAGCAGCATCTTTATCTAATCCATCAAATGAAGCCATAATATCTGAATGATATGGTATTTCAAATGAAGGAACTTTAGCTTCTCCAAATGTCTTTTCTTCAACATTTTCTGCATCAGTTCTTCCGATAGGAACATCATCAGCAATAATATTTGGAATAGTCATCATGATTTCTTTAATTCTCTTAGTTAATTCTTCTTGTTCTTCCTCTAACTTAGATATTTCAGAACCATCATTAGCAATTTGCATCTTAATCTTTTCAGCTTCATCTCTTTGACCAGCTTGCATTAATTTACCAATTTCTGCACTTAGTTTATTCTTTTCAGCTTTTAGATTATCGGCTTTAGTTTGAACTTCTCTAACTTTAATATCTAATTCATAAACTTCATCTACTAAAGGTAATTTTTGATCTTGAAATTTCTTTTTAATATTTTCTTTTACTAGTTCTCTATTTTCTCTTATTAATTTAATATCTATCATTTTAATCCTCCTCTATTAATTCAAATCTGTATTTTTGTTTTACATCTGGGTATTTATCGTGATCTA
>JAEEGF011778590.1_pt1 | contig 10427 bp, 7 predicted proteins | sample 9134171 | NCBI WGS metagenome assembly JAEEGF01 (sample SAMN16246542, study PRJNA631951) | gut metagenome | biome: gut microbiome; feature: rumen; material: AP-attached | host: Bos | place: Iran: Karaj | collected 2018-10 | reverse complement strand
ATTCTCGGCAAGCTCCTGATTCTGCCTTATCTGCTCCTTAAGTCCCGAAAGCATGTCATTAAAATCATTGCCGATAACCTTGAACTCTGTACTGCTGTCTATATTGAGTGAAACATCAAAATTGCCGTTCTGTACTTCCTCAAAGGCATCTTCAATCTTCTTTATGTCCTTGGTATACTCCAGCGAGCTCTTGGCGGTACTCCTTAGCGTTATAAGCGCTATAGCCACAAAAATAACCGCGATAATTGCCGTCAATATGGTTATTATCTCTATACTCCTGCCCACATTGGTAAAGGTGTAGACAAAAAGCCCTTTATCTATATGAGACCTGTAGGAATAAAATATTGTCCCGTTGTACTTTATGTAACCTGTTTTATCTGCGATCTGCTTATCTATCTGCCCTAGATTGTCGCGGAAAATTCTGTTGTTGCTGGCATATATCCATCCGTTCTTGTCAGTTATAACAATGTATCTGTTCTGTCCTGAGGCAGCCTGAGAAATCACATCCCCAGGCACCGTGTATATGATAGCAAACTTTAGCCTATTCTTTTCATAGACTCCTTTAACAATATAAAGGGTCTTGTCATAGAGAATAGTCACCGTATCCTCTTTGTTGAGATTTACCGCCCGGAGGACTCCCCAGTTCTTGTAGGTACTTTCTGTAATAAGCTTGGGGGCACTTCCTTTACTTGTAAAAAGAATCTCCTGCTCACCCGAAAGAATATAAAGATTTCCTATTTCTCCAAACTCTTCCGTTCTTCCATACAAAACTCTAAAAATATCGTCCGATGAAAATGATTCCTCTTTTTCTTTTAACACATCATAGACATCGTCCATCATCTCATAATAGATATTGGTAATGCGGGTTATCTCATCGGCGATATTCTTATTTTCCTGTTTGTTAAAAGATGCGGTAAAGACCTGCAACGAAAATACAAACAAAACAAGAAGTACCGTTACTATAGTAGCAACAGGTACAATTGAAAACCTGATAAATGTTCTTCTGATGTTATCCTGAAATGAGCCTTTTTCACTAGTCATTTGATTCCTCCTCATACATTTCCAGGAATCTTTCTGTCCAGTCCTTTTTGCATGCTATGACCTCATTTCCGTCAACTTCAATACTGTTTATTTCGTCATCGGCAATGACCATCTTGGATGCTTCGACATCTTTTCTGACAGAACGTCTGCCGAGGTCACTTGCCATAACTATCTGAACATCCTTTGAAGTCATAAAATCCACAAATCTCTCAGCGTTATTTAGTCTTTTAGTGTTTTTGTTTATATAGATTCCGTCGGGAGTTGATACAACGCCCTCTTCCATATACACAACACTGATATGCTTGTCATTTTTCAGCATAGTTACTGCTGCTTCCTCAAAGGTAAGACCAACAACATATTTTCCGTTTGCCACACCCTCATATACCTGTGAAGACCCAGTCAAAAGATTTCCGTCAAGCTGCTTTACAAACTTATTGACAAAATCCCATCCGTTGTCCGGATTGCCATTGCCCATGGCATATAGCATATTTACAAGCTGTTCAAAAGACGAGGATGACTTCGAAGGGTCTGCCATGGCTATCCTACCGGAAAGTCTCTCATCAAGAAGGTCCTCATAGCCGTTAATCTCTATATTGCCTGCCAGGTCATTATTTACCATCAAAATACTTGGAACATCTGAAAAACACGTAATCTCATCTCCAACGTCCTTGCACTTTTCCTTAAACACTGCCTTGTTAAGAGTGTTATAAGGATAAAAATACTCCTTGTAAGAACCTACAGCCAGTACAGAACCTCCCCATAAAACATCAATATCATCATTTGTAATTATCTCTGAAATAGCATCAGCCGTACCACTATTTATTATCGTGGCAGATATACCTGTCTCATTTTCAAATTCCTGAATAAGTGGAATGATAAATTCCGTTGGATGAGGTGACACCACAATAAGTCTTTCCTCTTCATCGATTTCATCCTGACTTGTATTAGCAAATATAAAGACCACCAGCGTAACCACAAGCAGCAGCGCAGTCCCTATCCATACTTTCAATCTTGTCATGCTTTATAAAGATTCCCCCAAAAGATTTTCTACTCCAATTATAATTACTTTCCCAAAATAAAAAAGCCCTTCCTTTCGGATCGATAGGATTCAAATAACACAACCCCCTCCACAGCGCTTCTATAAACTATTTAAATCACACAACCGTTAGTCTCATTTTAAATGATATTTCCCTAGGTGTTTCCATCTCGTCAAACTTGATGCTATAGGTCTCATCGTCCATATTCAGCGAAAGAATAGTTCCTTCTCCAAGGATGGCATGTGAAACGCGGGTGCCGGGCTCTAGTAGGTTGAGCTTTGATGCACCTTTAAGATGCCTTGAATCGTTATCTATGAACTTGCGAACAGCCGCCATCATGTTCTCGTCGGGCTCCTGTGTAAATTCCAGAAGCTCTCTGTCTATATCCATGATAAAACGTGATGGATATCTTGGTATTCCTTCAAAGGTCTTGCCTCCTGCTTCACTGATAAAAAGGCGCTTTTGTGCTCTGGTCATGGCAACAAATGCAAGACGCCTCTCCTCTTCCATCCCCTCAAGAGTATGAACCTTTCTTGATGGGAATATACCTTCATTCATCCCGCACAGAAACACATAAGGAAACTCTAGTCCCTTGGCAGCATGTACTGTCATGAGTCTTACTTTGTCTTCCCCCTGCACATCAGAATCAGCATTGGTAAAAAGAGCTATGTGACGAAGATAGCTCTCTAAATTGGTCTCTTCTCCGCAGGTGGTCTCATATTCAAAAATGGACTGTTTAAGTTCTGCCAGGTTATCAAGTCTATCCTGAGCACCCTCAGTCCTAAGCATTTCCTCATATCTGCTATCCTGAAGGACTTTTGTCAAAAGCTCTGATACCGGCACATCCTCATAATTTTCTGAAAATCTCTCAATTATATCAATGAACTCTTTTGCCCTGGTACCCTTAATAGTCTCATGCTCAAGATTCTCATAAAGGGCCATATAAAGACTGCAATTGTTGTCTCTTGCGTATTCTTCCAGAAATGCCATACGTCTTTTCCCAAGATTTCTCTTGGGAACATTAACTATTCGCCTGAATGATACATCATCCTTGTACAGGATCATACGAAGGTAACAAAGAGCGTCTTTTATCTCCATTCGTCCATAAAACTGGACTCCGGAATAAATAGTGTAAGGTATCTTCTCTTTGATAAGTCCTGTTTCAATAGTACGGGTGACGTAGTGAGCTCTGTATAGCACAGCCATATCCCTGTATGGCACGCCCATTCCCTTTAGCACAAGCATATGCCCGGTTATCCAGTCAGCTTCATCTGCAGTGTCTGGCGCAAGATGGCACAATACACTGTCCCCGCCTTCATTCATAGACACCAGCTCCTTTTTAAGTCTATGGACATTTTTATCAATGAGGCTGTTACAAGCAGCTATTACCTGCGGTGTTGATCTATAGTTGTCGTTCATATATATGGTCTTAACATTTTTGAATTGTTCATCAAAGTTAAGCAAAAATCCCACACTTGCTCCACGCCAGGTATATATGGTCTGGTCAGGATCTCCCACGATAAAGAGATTCCTGTGATAGGATGACAAAACTTCCATGAGCTCATACTGAAGAGCATCAATATCCTGAAACTCATCTATCATGATGTATTCAAGGCGTTTTTGCCACTTTATCTTAATATCCTCATGCTCACGGAAAATGTGGAGTGTAAAGTTAATAAGGTCATTATAATCAAGGCCAAAACACTTTTTCTCCTGATAAAGATATCCGTAAAAGAGAATATCATCAACGCCAACAGCATTGTCATACTTCTCTTTTAACGCATCTATGGACATATCCAGCATATCCTTGTAATACTTGGGCTCTGTGACGCACTTTCTCGTCTCGAACATATCTCTTGCTGCGCTAAAAGTCTTGTCGCGAAGTGTCAGTCCTCGCTCCTCATATATAATTGAAAGAATATCGTCAATATCGGAATTATCAAGCACCAGAAAGCTCTTGGGATACTGAATGGCATGAGAGTCCTCCTGCAGGACAGAAACACAGAATCCATGAAATGTATTGATATATCCTGTATCATTGTCCCCTGTCAAAAGATGTATTCTCTGCCTCATCTCGGCTGCTGATTTGTTGGTGAAAGTAACACAAAGAATATGCCCCGGAAGTATTCCCAGGGCATTAACCAGATAAGCAAATCTATATGAAATGGCTCTTGTCTTGCCACTTCCCGCACCTGCTACAACCCGAACATAACCTTCTGTAGTGATCACAGCCTCTTTTTGGGCTTCGTTGAGATTCTCCAATAATTCCAACATAAGTATCTCTCCTAAAAAAGTATATTCAGATTATAGCAAACAAACGTTTGCAGAACAATAGTTCTTTTATTCTTCCGATCTATCCTCCTTAATAGTTTGCTGGCCGCTGTTTCTGATCATATTGATACCTTCTATGGCAACCTGATAGATCATAGCCATTTCCCTTGAAGCCGGATCATTATAGCTACATTTTGATTTAAGCATCTTAAAATGTTGTTCTGCCTTTTCAATAACAGGCTTTGTAATCATGATCCCATCACAATAAAGTGTTCCTGTGGTCGCATCATATTTAGAATCAGTGTATTTTGTCTGAGCAAAATCTCCTGCACCCATCTTTGCCGCAAGCTGATTGATAAGGTCTTCTCTTCCTGCCATCTGCATCCCCTCCTAATCTAGTCATTTGATTAAATTATTAAGTTCTCCTGAAAAAGTAATTATATTATACCCCAATATAGCTACCCCCATTAATAAAAAAATGTAAAATTTAAAGACGAAAGTACGTATTCCAAAATTATTGTATACGCTGTATTTATGCACAACTAAACCTATCCCAAAAGTTCCAAAAGCTCTTCTTTGGATAGCTTTGGTGTACTTAACGAATCAGAATTAAGAAGCTGGTCTGCCAGTTCTTTTTTCTTATTTTGCAAAGTGATGATTCTCTCTTCTATTGTGTTTTTCATAACAAGCTTATAGACAGTTACAATATTCTTTTGCCCAATTCTGTGTGCTCTGTCCGTTGCCTGATTCTGCACAGCTATGTTCCACCAGTGATCATAGTGGATAACTATATCGGCCGCTGTGAGATTAAGTCCCGTTCCTCCTGCCTTTAAAGAAATACAAAACACAGGAGTATCATCTTCCTGAAAAGCATCAACCATCTTTATCCTGTCCTCTTTTTTGGTGGAGCCGGTGAGAAGATAATGTTTAATTTCTTCTTTTGCAAGACGCTTGGTAAGTCTGTCCAGCATTGAGGTAAATTGTGAGAATAAAAGAACCTTATGCCCACTTTCAGCTGCGCTCTTTATCATCTCAACCACAAGGTCTACCTTCGCTGAGCCGCCATCATAGTTGTCATAAATAAGCCCCGGGTCGCAGCATAACTGACGAAGCCTTGTAAGCTCAGCCAAAATAGTTATCCTGTCTCTTGTAATCTCTTTGTCATCCTTGGAGCGAACCATGAGCTTAACTCTCTGAAGATGTGCATTGTACATCTCTTCCTGAGGCTTGGTCATCTGAGATACTATTGTTTCCTCAAGCTTATCCGGAAGGTCTTTTAACACGTCCTTCTTGAGTCTTCTAAGCACAAATGGCGATATCATTCGCTTAAGATGCGCCATTTCCTCTTTGTCATCATCACTTGTCACAGGAATCTCGATTCGCTCCTTGAAATTCTTGTAGCTGAAAAGATATCCCGGCATGCAATAATCAAAGATACTCCAAAGTTCAGCCAGCCTGTTCTCTACCGGAGTTCCCGTAAGTGCAGCCTTAAATGAGGCTTTTATACCTTTAACAGCCTTCGCCACCTGTGTCGTAGGATTTTTTATAAACTGAGCCTCGTCAATTATCATGCAGTCAAAAGACAGATATTTGTATAGCGCAGCATCTCTCCTTAAAAGGTCATAAGAAGTTATGATAACGTCGGTTTTCTCCTCATCAATCTCTGAAGTTACTCGCTCTCTGTCAGGCTTTATGCCAACTGCCAGTTCACAGTTAAGTGAAGGTGTGAATTTCTTTATTTCATGCTGCCAGTTGTATACCAGCGAAGCCGGGCATACTATCAGCGAGCAGCGGTGTTTCGCACCATTTTTCTCGTTTTCTTCCTTGGTTGAAAGAAGCAGTGCCAGTATCTGGATTGTTTTTCCAAGTCCCATATCATCCGCAAGAATTCCGCCAAAGGCATTTTTCTTAAGTGCCTTAAGCCAATAAAATCCTGTCTTCTGATAATCTCTCAAAACTCCGGACAAGCTATCCGGAACCATAAACTCTTTTTCATAATCACCGGCAAAAGAGCTGACTAGGTTCTTGAAATCCCTGCTCTTACTGATATATGAGAAATCAAAATCCTTTGTCTGTTCTGACAGATCTTCCAAAAACAGCGCTCTGAATTTCGGAACGGAAACATGCCCTTCTTCCAGGTCTTTTCCTGAGAGCATAAGTCCATCGGAAAGCGCATAGATCACGCCCATTTCCTTGCTGGCAAGGTCTATCACATCACCATTTTTGAGCTTGTAGAATTTCTTTTTCCGGTCATATTTGTTCAGAATCTCATTTAGTTCTTTTACCGAAATATCACCCGGATCGATTGAAAGCTCCAAAAGATCTGCAACTACAGATATTCCAAAGTTCACCTTTGGAGCGGATTTTATCTTAATCTTGTGGATAGCTTCGGATAAAAATACCTCAGCCATCCTGTCTATAACAGGCAGACTCTCTGTCAGAAAGAGATATATTTTCTCCTCGGTATTGTCGTCCACCTTTAGCAAAAGAAGTCCTTTTTTACTGTCAACGTCATCAAAAAACGGACTTATGGCTTTGGCGGTCTTGTTCTCTAAATAGAGATCTCTTTTCACCCTTATCTCATTGTCACGAGAATCATTCCCCTGGGTATCAAAATAATCAGAAGCAAAGATATGGAAAGCTTCTTCATCGGGGGTGTCTATATTGTAAATAGCCTGAACATCACAGGTTATAGTCAACGAATCTGGCATATCCACATAAATTCGGAATTTGGGAATATCCGGTGAATACCTTGAAACCTCAAATCCGTCAAAACTCACATTGAGATATTCCTGCAGAATCGGTAAAAGACCTGTAGTGAAAAGTGTCAGATCTTTTTCTGCGATAAACAGCTCATTGTCGGTTCTCCTGGCAGAAAGGAAGTTTAGGAAAGGCAGGATCGGAGCCACGTCTTTTCTTGGAACAACGTGTATTTTCCTTCGCCTTTCGAAGTATATATTTGAATGTCCTTCAAACATGGTAAAAGAACTGGCTTCAAAATTGACGCCGGTTGCTGTCTTTTCGATAGAAAGGTCGATATCAGGGAAGACCTCTGCCTTTTCCAATAATCTTTCTTCTGTATATCTTGCCCTGAAATCAGTATTTACAAAGTAGAGCTCATCAACGCTGTTCATAAATTCATCAATCTGAAGTCCCACAAGCTCTATCTGTTTATTGTGCCCTTTGGCATAGGGATAACTTGCAGCACCTTTTTCTCTGAAATAGTCCTGCAAAAATTCAATTATTCGCTGAGTCTTAGCGGAAAATGCTGATATATCATGGGTAAAGGTAAGATGCTTACCGTAGCTTACTGTTTCTTTTTCAGCTACAGCAGTAACAAAATCCGAAATGTCTTTTAACACATAGCTGGCACCGGAAGCGGATGCGATAACAAAGCTAAGGAGCATCTTGTCCCTGTTAAAAGAAACATGGGGTTCCAGCTCCACAATAGCTGCTTTCTTATACATCAGCGGGCCGGTACTCTCCGGCGCATATGCTTTTAGTAATTTTTTGGTCTCAAAAGAAGTATAGTGAAACTCTTTAGGAGCATCTGAAATAAACCTCCTCCCGGAGGCAGTAATAAATGTAGTCCTTAAGTTGTCATCTCTGTTATTAGTGTTCATCTCAATATTTAATTATAGCATAATTAAGGGTTCTTGTTGCAGGCCTTAGCTGAGTGCAGCAAGAATATCTGCGATGACTTCTTCCATTGTGTGGGTACCTTCGTCGATGGTGTAGTCTGCGTATTTTTCGTAAAGGGGTGTTCTTTCGTTGTATAGGGATAAAAGAGACTGGCCTTCTCTCATTACTACGCCGCGCTGTTTGACATCGCTTAACCTCTTGGTGAGTGTATCCATGCTTACTTTAAGATATACGATTTTGCCGATGTTTTTGTAATGATCCATGGCTTCTTTTCCGTAAACTACTGATCCGCCTGTAGCAATTACTGTCTTTTGGGCTTCGATTTCAGAATTTATCTTGTTTTCAACGGCTATGAATCCATCGATTCCTTCTGTTTCAATTATTTCAGAAAGTTTCCTTCCGTCTTTTTCCTGAATGACAATGTCAGCATCAACAAAATTGTAGCCAAGGATTTTGGCAAGAATGACCCCAACTGTGCTTTTACCCGAAGTAGGCATTCCTATCAGAACTATGTTATCTTTTTTCATCTCTCCACCTTTTGAATTACAAATTTGATTTATTGCGTATCTGCTCCGCTCTGACGATTATCTTTTCTTTCCAGTCATCATCCTGAGCATCAAGCTGATATGTATCAAAGCCATACTCTCTTCCATAGGAACAGATAATCTCTTCATCATCAATATGCAGCGAAATCCTATATCTGCTTGGGATTTTCTGCGGAAGAATGGTTTTGTTGTCCTTCTGAACTTCCTTTAGATGACGATTACCATTAACAATACCATCAAATTTCACTCCGTACAATCTAAAAAGTCCTTTTATATACCCTTCCGACCGGAATGATGACGTATAAACCCATACTTCGTAGCCCAATTTTTGAAGAGTATTGATAAGTTCAGGCGTACCAAGTCGCAAACGTTCTTTATAAATTCTGTTAAGTGGAAAAATGAGTTCTTTCTCTGTCTTGTGGTCCAGCGGATTAACGAACAGGACTTCATCAAGATCAAAGGATACTCTCATCGCCAAATCGTCTTTTTTCTTAAACAGCATACTCACATACCTCTAAGATAAGAACAAATATTTCCTTGATTATAACAGTATTTCGGCTATTTAGTAATTGAGTTTAACTGTAGTATGTTCTACATTTTCTTAGATTCCTCACAAGATAAATTCTCAAGATAATAAACCAGAAGTTCATTTTGGAGCAAACGTTCTAACGTCAAATTCTTAAGAAATCTTAAGAATCTCCCTTGTAATCTTAAGGAAATCTTAAAGATTTTCCGGTCAAAATCTGATATTATATCCCTTGCGCTCATTCCGAGCCACATGATGACATTCGCCATCAAATTCCCAGTATGCGCATACAAGGGATTTCCCAAAACACAAATGATTTATAGAAAGAAGATGAAAAATGAACATTAACATGCAGAAACAAATTGCAACTCATCATATTACTTTTGATGAGGCAAGAAAAACTATTTCAGAAATGAATCTAATTAATAACTTTCTTTTTGACAGTTCTATGGAAAATGAAGAAGACGCTAAAATCGTTGCAGGAAAGATTTTAAAAACAATTTTTAACAGAGAGTTCAAGGATATCAAGGTATTCTCACAAAAACAGTTCAACGCAGTTGATACCCCCTATCACAGCATAAGACTGGACGTATACATTACAGAGAATACTGAAGACAAGACATATAATGCAACGATTTACAACATTGAAATGGAAGACCGCCTAGCTGACAAAAACTCTCTTCCACACAGAAATAGATACTATGCTGCCCTTCACGATTCAAAGTTATTGGCATCCGGTGTAGCCTATGATAATCTCCCTGACTTTGTCTCTATCACCATATCTTCATATGATCCTTTTGATTCAGGTGACATGTGCTATGTCGCAAAAACTATTCTCGAATCACATCCAAGAACAGAATATAATGACGGTCTGACGCACCTGTATTTTTACTGTAAAGGGCGCTCAAATCCAGAGATTATTGTTCCTATCATCCAATCCCCTTTACATGGCAAAAAGCTTCAGGAAATGTTACACTATATTCAAACAGGAGAAAAACCTGCAGTTCATAATCAAGACATCGATGATATTGATAAAGTTGTTACCAAAGTCAAAAAACGAGAGGAGGTAACCACAAAATATATGAGACAATGGGAAAGAGAGCAATCGCTCGTTAAAGAAACAAAGAAGGAAGCTGCTCTTGAAATAATTCGAAATGGTAGAGAAGATGGTATTTCCGATGAAAAAACCCGAATACGCATAAGACGAATAGGACTTGATGACTCTACTATCGATACATTATTTGCTCAGGTAAATTCCGAAGAAGCTGATCTTGCAGGAACAAACATATAAAGTATGACATCTTGAATCAAAGATTCAAGATGCAAGCAAATAGGCCATTCCAAAGCGACTTCGTCGCAGGGTCT
>JAEEGF011143805.1_pt1 | contig 10427 bp, 9 predicted proteins | sample 9134171 | NCBI WGS metagenome assembly JAEEGF01 (sample SAMN16246542, study PRJNA631951) | gut metagenome | biome: gut microbiome; feature: rumen; material: AP-attached | host: Bos | place: Iran: Karaj | collected 2018-10 | reverse complement strand
TCCGCGATCGCTCTGGTGATTGCCTGACGGATCCACCAGGTGGCATAGGTAGAAAATTTATAGCCTTTGGTGTGATCAAATTTTTCTACAGCTTTGATCAGGCCAAGGTTTCCCTCCTGGATCAGATCAAGGAACTGCATCCCGCGGCCGACATAGCGCTTGGCGATGGAAACGACGAGTCTGAGGTTCGCTTCCGTCATGCGATGTTTGGCTTCCTCATCGCCCTCGGCCATCCGGATGGCAAGCGAGACTTCTTCTTCCGGCGTAAGCAGACGGACTTTCCCGATTTCCTTGAGGTACATGCGCACCGGATCATCGGTCGCAAAGGTATCAACCATGGCATCGGTATCAAGCATCTCCTCTTCCGTGATCTCTTCCAGATTCTCCATATCGTTGAGATCCGGATCGGCGAGCAGGTCGTCGTCCAGCAGCGGGATCACATCATCCAGATTCGCATCCAGGTCTACGTCGCCCGACCCGGCTACGATCTCGATACTGTTTGCCTCCAGTGCATCATAGAATTTTTCGATGGCGTCACCTTCCAGCCCCAGTTCTTCCAGACATTCCAGTTCCTTTGTTGTCAGACGCCCCTTCTTCTTTCCTTTCTCGACCAGTTCCGCCAGCTTTTCTTCCGGCGTTTTGGTCTCCGCCTGCTCCTGAACAGTTTCTGCTTCTTCCTGGGCTTTTTTCTTTGAAGATGATTTCTTCCTGCGGGGTTTGGCTGAAACCGGCTCTTCTCCGGATTCCTGCAGAGCTTCCGCAGCCGGAGATAAAAGTTCTGCTTCCTCCGGCCGGACTTCCTCTGTCACGGCATCATGCTCTTCGGCAGCCGCCGGTTCCTCTTTTATCTGCTCCACAGGGAGGTTCAGGCCTTCCGTCTTTTTTCTGGGCATCGTTTATTGCTTTCCTTTCTCCTGATTTTGTTTGTCTTCCAATATATCCTTTATGGTCTTCGGCGCAGCTTTCCTCATTGCCGTCAGATAATCTGCCAGGGTCTTTGCACTTTCGGAGAGATTTTCGGGTTCTTCAATGATTTCGACCAGCAGGGACATTTCTCCGCTGTCCAGCAGTTCTCCCATCGTCGCTGTGCTGACGAGCTCTCCTCTCCGCAGTTTTCCGGTAATCTGCTCATATAGTGTTGCAAGTCTTCTGTCTGTGAAAGCCCCGGGTGCAGGAAGCCCTTCCGTATGGATCAGGGAAGGTTCCAGATAAAGCAGACGCACGATACCTTCCTCGGCGATCGCTGAAGCGGGATTTTCATACTTCCGCTGCTTCGCCGTACGTCCGATCAGTTCGCGGTTTTCTTTCTTCTCGGAACTCCGCAGGAGTCTTTTCCGCTGGCTCTCCACATCGCTCTGCACTGCATCCGCCCGTACGCCGATCAGTTCCGCGATCACCGCGCTGTAGACCTGGCGTTCCGCCTGCAGCGGCAGTCTTGCTATGAGACGAACTGCTTCCTCAGCGAATGCTGCTTTCTCTTCCGGACGTGACAGCTCATACTTCTCACGGATGCTGCGAAGCTTGTATTCCATCCGGTTCTCAGAGTTCTCGATCAGTTCCCGGAATGCCTCCGCCCCTTTGGTCCGGATATATTCATCCGGATCTTTCTGACCTCCGTCGAGCCGAAGCACCCGTACTTTCACATCCAGTTTTTCAAATATCCCGATTGCACGTGCGGTTGCCTTGGATCCGGCATCGTCGCTGTCATACGCAATGATCACTTCGTTTTTATAATGTGAAAGCAGCTGTGCCTGCTGTTCCGTCAGAGACGTTCCCAGAGATGCGACGGCAGAATCAAATCCAGCCTGATACAGCGAGACCACATCGACGTTTCCCTCCACGAGAAGGAAATACCCGGCTTTGGAACGTTTTGCGCGGTTCAGGGCGAACAGGTTCCGGCTCTTACTGAAAACAGCCGTCTCCGGCGAGTTCATGTACTTGGGTTCGCCATTGCCCAGGATCCGGCCGGAAAAGGCGACCACGTTGCCGCGCACGTCGATCACTGGAAACATCAGGCGATTGCGGAACGTATCATAAAACCCTCCGTTCCTTCCTTTTTTCACCAGCCCTGCATCCAGGAGTTCAAAGTCCGTGTATCCTTTTTCTCTCATCGCATTCCGAAGGCTGTCCCAGGTGTCCGCCGCAAAACCGAGTCCGAAATCTGTAGCCGTTTTTCGGCTGATCTTCCTCCCGGCCATGTATTCTCTGCCCCTGCTCCCTCCGGATGCATTGAGACATTCATAGTAAAACCGGGCAGCGTCTCTGTTCAGGGCAAGAATCCGTTCCTTTTTCCTGCTTTCCGGATCATCCTCCCGTTCCGGCATCTCCATTCCGGCCCGTTTTGCCAGGATCGCGACTGCATCAACAAAGCCGACATTTTCGATCTCCATGATGAAATTGATCACGCCGCCCCCTTTCCCGCATCCGAAACAGTGATAGATCTGTTTGGAGCGCGAGACGGAGAAGGATGGGGTTTTTTCACTGTGGAACGGGCACAGCCCGAAAAGGTTGCTCCCGCTGCGGCGGTTAAGCTGCACATACTGGCTCACCACATCTACGATGTCGTTCCGCTCGGTGAGTTCTGTGAGAAATTTTTCTGAAAACAGCGGCATCTTTTCTCCTCACTTCACATTCCAGGCGAAGGGGATGAACAGCCGTTCATAGGTCTCGATCGCATAGCTGTCTGTCATCCCGGAAATATAATCCACAGCTGCCCGTTCGATGCCCTCTTTCTCCATTACGGAACGGTAATCTGCAGGAAATGCATCCGGGTGGGTGATATAGTATTCAAAAAGATGCGTCAATATTCCCTCTACCTTGCTTTCTTCTCCTTTTGCCAGCGGATTTACATAGATATCCGAATACATATAAGCGTGGAAGTAATCGAACACCTTCTGCATCTCCTCCGACATCCGGAGTTTTCCTCCCATGCTGTTTCGAATCAGATCCGTCAGCAGAGAATTGATCCGTTCACTGTTTCGTGTGCCGCATTTCTCCCGGATCAGCAACGGAACTTCTTCCTCCGTAAGGATCCCCGCACGGATGGAATCGTCCAGATCATGGTTGATGTACGCGATCCGGTCGCACAGCCGCACTACAGTTGCCTCCGGTATGTCATCCGCAGTCCCGTGCGTGTGATGGAGAATCCCCATCCGGGTCTCATAACAGAGATTCAGTCCTCTTCCGTCTCTCTCCAGTACATCCGTCACTCGCAGGCTCTGCTCGTAATGCTTGAATCCCTCTGAATAGATCTTGTTCAGAGCGCGTTCCCCCGCATGTCCGAAAGGGGTATGTCCAAGATCATGGCCAAGGCTCATCGCCTCCACCAGATCTTCATTGAGTCTGAGCGCGCGGGCTACGGTCCGCGCAAGACGCGTCACTTCCAGCGTATGTGTCAGGCGTGTCCGGTAATGATCTCCTTCAGGCTGCAGAAAGACCTGTGTCTTATGCTTGAGCCGGCGAAACGATTTGGAATGGGTGATGCGGTCTACATCTCTCTGGAAGCAGGTGCGCATCTCGCATTCCTCTTCCGGGATCAGCCTGCCGCGGGAGTTTTCCGAGAGCAGGCCATGCTCCCCGATGATCATATGCTCCAGTTTTTCCCGTTCTTCTCTGAGGCAGGGCATCTTTCTCCTCTTTCCTTTTCTTTCCTATATGACGTTTTCTGATATCCCTCTGTTTCATCTATACGATTTTTTTTGCAAAAATCCTTCTCCGTTTTTTCCGGGAAACAAAAAGAGTTCGAATCTTCTCCGAACTCTTTCATCCTGCCCCGTCATTTACAGCAGCCTTTTCCGCTCTGCTGTCCAATACGCACCAGACTGTGATGGTCCCTATCACGATCAGCCCCCCGAAAAGGGCAAGGAGCCCGGGTGTTTCTCCGTCAAACAGCATCACCCAGATCGGATTGAGCAGCGGTTCCAGGCCTGCAAGGAGGCAGCATGCCAGAGGCGGACAGCTCTGTGACGCCCGGATATACAGGATATAGGAAATCCCAAGCTGGAAGATCCCCAATGCAGAAAGGCTCAGCAGCGTGACTGTCGTAAATGCAGGCTTTGTTGCGATCACGAAGGGGAGTCCTGCCAGAAAGGTGAAAAACTGCCCGATCGTTATGCAGCTGAAGCGACGGTCTCCATCCATCTCTCCCACGGCAACAAACATCCCCGCCATGAACACTCCTGCTGTGATCGCCACGATATTGCCGAGAAGATACCCTTTCTCCAGCTTATCGAAGAAAACCAGCGTGATTCCCGCCAGGGTCAGAAGAACCGTGATCAGGTCCCGCAGCAAAAGCCGCTTCTTCAGCAGAACTGCTGAAAACAGGAGAACAAACACCGGGCTTGTAAACTGAAGCACAATCGCATTTGCTGCCGTCGTAAGCTTGTTTGCACAGGAAAAGCAGATATACACGCAGCCGGTCATGATTCCAGACAGGACCGTCAGGCGGTCAAAAATCAGTTTCTTTCTTGTTATACTCATATACAGAAGGATTGTGAAGCCTGCAATCAGGCTTCGCAGCGAAGCGACTGCAAATCCGTTCCATGGAAGAAGTTTGATCAGAATACCTGCGCTGCTCCAAAGGGCGGCGCAGATCAGCATTTCAACGATCCCCTGTTTTTTTCTCTTTTCTGTCAGCATTTCTGTTTTTCTCCGATCCATCGCTTCTGTGCATAGCGCGTATATAGCCGAGTGTCTGCGTCAAAGCCTCTTCCCGGTCCACATCTGCCAGCCGGAGTTTATGCAGATAAGCCAGTCCATCCCGGATATCCGGCCCCGGCTGCACTCCCGCTTCCAGAAGATCCTTTGCCTGCACATAGGGTTTTTCCATCAGTCTCCGGTATCCTTCCAGCTGTTCCTGCAGTTTCCTCTCTGTTTCACGGTAGCTTCCCTCTGCAAGGCTGGCCAGATAATCCGCTTTTGCAAGCAGAAGCAGATCTTCCGGAACACAGGACTGATCAAAGAGACGACGATACGCTTTGTCTGAAGCCTTCTGCTGGACCAGCATGTTCGGACGCATATGAAGCCGCACTGCGTCACACACGTAGGCAATCAGGTTTTTTTCCGCTGTGATCCTCCGCAGAAACTTCTCTGCGGAGGTTACACCGGTCTCATCATGGCCATAGGCATGGACGCGTCCGTTGATTTCCCGTGTGGCTGCCGGTTTTCCCATATCGTGGCAAAGCGCCGCAAGCATGAAATAGAGCGGCTCCCGTGCTGTGCTCCGAAGTCTGGCAGCCTCATCGATTGTGCGCATCGTATGGTTCCATACATCTCCTTCCGGATGAAAAACAGGATCCTGCGGCACCCCGATCATTTTTTCCAGTTCTTTGAACCAGACGGCAAGTCCGTCCATTCTCCGAAGCTCCTCAAAAAACACTGACGGACAAGGTGCCTGAAGGAGCGCTTTTTTCAGTTCTTCAAAAACCCGCTCTCCCGGCAGCGCCGAGAGGTCCATCTCCCGGCAGAGGGCGATTGTCTCCTCTGCGATCGAATAACCAAAACGTGCAGCGAACTGGCATCCCCGCAGTGCCCGGAGCGGATCCTCACCAAAAGTACGGGGATCGACATGCCGGATGATTCTGCCCCGGATGTCCTGAATTCCTCCGTTAAAGTCCAGGATCTCACCTGTAAGGATATCCTGCATCAGAGCATTCATCGTAAAGTCTCTCCGGGCGGCTGCCTTCTTTTCTCCAATAAACGGATCTACATCCACAGCAAAATCCCTGTGTCCCCGCCCGGTCGCTTTTTCCGTCCGCGGCATTGCCACATCCAGCCGGAAGCCTTTCAGGCTGAAAATCCCGAAACCGGCCCCGATCATAATGCATTTCCCCTCGCTCTTCAGGATCTCCTGAAGCTTATCAAAAGAGAGGCGATGCACCTCCATATCGATATCCTTGTTCTCTTCTCCCCGGATCCTGTCCCGTACGAAACCGCCGACAAAGAAGCTCCTGCCTCCTTCCCGGGCGACCTTTTCCGCGATGGCCCGGGCCTTTTCCAAGTCTTTTCCCGCCATATTCCTGCTCAGCCTTCCCCATGCATTCTTACTCTGTTTATCACGGATCCCGCCGTTCTGTCAATCCCTGTCCGCTGCAAAAAAGTTTCCGGGACGGCAGGCAGACCGTCCCGGAAACTGATATCCTGTTGTTCTTTTACACGATCGGTGTGAGCATCATTGCCGTTACCGCGCTTTCAAAAGATACGACTGCAGCGTTGAAAGTGTCACTGCTGATCGCCGTGCCGGCAGCGCTGTTTCTGTCCCCGCCGGCAACATAGAAATACCCTTCCGCCGTGGTGTATACGCCTTCCGATACCGAAAGCGTTCCTTTGGCATAGCTGCAGGAGTAGAAATCACTTTCCGCAGCGCCGCCCGAACTCTCCCGGATAAAGCCGGTCCCTGTAAAATACAGGCGGTCCCTGACAGAACTCTTAAACACCTTTACCGGTTTTCCGTTGTCCAGTGTAAAAACCGAATAGACGACGTGGTCCCAGAGCGTTCCCGTCGTCCCTCCGACCTGTCCAAACAAAATCTCCTGCGTACCGTCCCCGTCCAGATCTTTCAGAACATACCCGAGGAGGATTCCGTTGAGCGTCAGATCTGTGGTGAGATCATAGGTATCGGTTCCGCCCCCGACAAGTGCCAGATAGTTTTCGAAGACACTGGTATACGCCGTCCGGAAATCCGTGATCGCAGTTACCGTGATCCGTGCAGGATTGGAATAGAGACTGCTTCCTGCGCCGGTAAATCTTGCCCGTGCAGACCAGTTATTCATGCTGATCGGCACGTTGCCGATACACAGTGACTCTCCTCCGTCATAGACGTCCACGGTAAGTCCGGGGTTTTTAGCCTTTGCCTCTTCCACACTGTTTACAGCCCCGGCGGCATCAAGAAATTCCCATGTAATGGCATCGGCGTTGTCCGCTCTGGCAATGAACCATGCCTGGCCTCCCTGTGTGAAACTCTCTCCGGTAGGATGCTTTGTAATCGTAAGCATTTTCGGGGTCGGGGCCGGGGTGGGGGTCGGGGCCGGGGTGGAAACCGGAACCGTCTCCGGAGCCTGCTGTGTGAACGGCGGCACGGTAGCCGTGATATCCGCCGCAGTAGCGGCAGGGTCGAGCCCCCAGCTGTAGGCACAGCCTTCCGGAGCTTCCGTCCCGGTCCATTCATTGCACGGGCAATAAATATAGACCCAGGTACCTTTCTCGAGCCGGATCACGCCGTTTCCTTCCAGTGCACAGGAGTACGCCTGAGGAATATACCGCTGAGCATCGGTAAATTCCCGATCAAGAATATAGACATTCCATTTCACATTGGCCGAATTGCTTTCTGTAAAGCGGTAGATCCCGCTCTCCATGCATTGCTGATGCCAGAATCCGTAACCGGAAAACAGTTCTTCCGCCTTTACGACCACAGGCTGCCATGCTTCCGCTCCGGCCGGAACCTGCGTGCCCGGATCAGGTTTGTTTTCCACTGGCTCAGTGACAAGAACGATATCGTATCCGTCATCCGGCGCCGGTACAGTATTTCCACAGGCAGAGAGGAGCAGCATTGCCGTGAGGATCAGTGCAATTGTTGCTTGTCTTTTCATCTTTTCCGTTCCTTTCACCTCATGACCATTGAAAAGAGACCGCCTTGAAGCGGTCTCTCTTTTGCTTCGGATCAGTCTTTTTTCGGATCTTCCTCCGCCGGAGCTTCTTCCTGCGTGAATTCCGCATCCACGACGTCTTCAAAACTCTCTTCCGGTGTTTTCTTTTCACTCTCGGACATTTCTTCCGCGAAGTGAACCACTCGCTCCTGTACCTTTTCTACTGCTGCCTGGACTTTTTCAACCACCTCGGGTGCTTTCTCCTGAGCTTTTTCCACGACATTCTGTACGGCAGCGGTCACGCCGGGCATTTTTTCAGCCGCGAAATCCGACACCTGCTGGACCGTCTCATTGACTTTCTCCATCACTTCAGGCGCTTTTTCCTTTACGAGTTCAGTCGTTTCTCCATAGACCTCGCGTGCAGCCTTTTTGAATTCCGTGATCTTCTCATCTGCAGTTTCGACTCCATCCGGATTATTTGCCTTGTAACGGTCGACAATCTTTGTGGCTGCAAAAACCGCGCCGGCTGCAAGTCCGATTTTAAGAAGTCCCTTAATGATTCCCATTTTCTGTCTTCCTTTGTGTAATTACTGTGTTTTCTTCATTATATATCCGCTTTTTCGGAATTTGTAAAGCAATCATGAACTTTTGCATCTTCTTCAACTTCCGGTCCGGTCTCTGCACCCTCCTCCGGATCCCTGAGATCCTCCGGCAGGACCAGCATCAGGTCCTCCTTTCCCGGAGCCTCCATTTCTGCGACCCGGTTTGCCTGCCGTACGATCATATCCTCAAAGCAGTTCCGGACATCACGTCCGTTTCCGAAGTTTTCCGTCCGGTTCTCATACATCTCGTCAAACAGCTTCCGCGCTTCTTCTCTGGCTTCATCAGACAGCACGTAGCTGTTCTTCTTCAGTTTTCCTTCGAAGATCGCCATCAGCTGTTCTCCGTTATAATCCGGGAAGAAGAAATATTTGTTGAAGCGCGACTCAAGACCGGGGTTGGAGGAGAGGAATTTTTCCATCGGATCGGTATAACCCGCTACAATCACGATCAGATCATCGCGATGGTCTTCCATAGCTTTCAGGATCGTCTCGATCGCTTCCCTGCCGAAATCGTTCTCCCCGCCGGAAGAAAGGGAATAAGCCTCATCAATGAAAAGCACACCTCCGAGGGCTGCGCGGATCACTTCCTGGGTCTTCAGGGCTGTCTGTCCCACATATCCTGCTACGAGGCCGGCCCGGTCGACTTCCACCAGCTGACCTTTGCTCAGCACCCCAATCGCAGCATACAGTCCGCTGACGAGCCGTGCGATCGTCGTTTTTCCGGTACCGGGATTTCCGAGAAACACCATGTGCAGAGACATCGGTGTGACCGGCAGGCCGTTCTGCTCCCGAAGCTTGCGGACTTTCACAAGATTCATCAGATTCTTGATGTCCTTTTTGACCTCTTCCAATCCGACCAGCTCGTTGAGTTCATCCATAAGCGCATCCAGATCCGGTTTCTCCTGCTGGACCGCTTCCTTTGCACTCTGTGTCTCGCTAACAGAACCGTTCGAAGACTGAGTCCCCCTTCTGGCAAGAAATCCCGGATCACTGCTGGTCACATAGTCCAGCGGGTTGAGCGTATCCTTGCTTTTCCGGACACCGGTCGTATCGCAGATAGCCGTGAGCTTGTCGATGGCCTCCGTGATATACTCCGCTTCTGCATAAGTCACATCATCATCTGTGGCAGCCAGATACATAAGGATATTGGTGAGCATCCGGATGAAGGTCCGCGAGGTCTCGCTTCCTCTCTTCGCATCGCTCTCCGCGAGATTCCAGAAAAAGGCCGGCGGAGTGAAGAGATCCTTCTCGCACACCGACGAGGTAAGGTTCCACAGAAGCCACTTCGGCTGGGGGCGGTTACGGGAGTAGATCTGGTTCGCCATCTCCACATGTCTTTCCGTGATCCCTCCGGACCGGTTCCACAGGCCCAGGGCACAGCTTGTCAGAAATTCATCCAGCTGCTGGGCAAGGCTGGTGCTTCCCACCTTGTAAAAGGCATCGGTATTGGCGATATAGATCTTATGGAATTCCTCCGGTGAGCGGTTCCATGTCGTCGGCATAGCTCGATCCTCCGTTCCATCTCTGTTTTTCTTTCAAATCTTGATACTGTAACTATTTATTATAGTCCTTTTTGCAGTGTGGTCAAGGGTGCTTTGCTGTTGCAAAACCACCGTACTTGTGCAATAATGAAACGGCAGATCAGAAGCAGACGAAGGAACGAACGGAGGAAATCATGCCCAAGTTTTTTATCGCAGGAACCAACATCCGCGGAGGCATGGCCATCATGAGAGGCCGTGATGCCGAGCACGTGCACGTTCTCCGGCTCCGGCCGGGAGATGATGTGATCCTCTGCGACGGAGAAGGGACTGATTACAAATGCCACATTGTGCTTGCCGACAGGGATGAAGTTCAGGCTGAAGTCGTAGAGATCGTACCCTGCAAAGCGGAGCCGAGTGTGTCAGTCACACTGCTGTGCGGCCTTCCCAAAGGAAATGAGAAGACAGAATACATCATTCAGAAGGGTGTGGAGGCCGGCGCCTCCGAGATTTGTTTCTTCCACAGCACCTACTGTGTCGCAAAAACGGAAGAGCCCGAAAAAAAGCTGGAGCGCTGGCAGCGAATCGCTGAAGAAGCGGCCAAACAGTCCGGCCGGGGAATCATTCCGTCCGTGTTCTGGACGGGAGAGCTTGCGGACGTGTTCAATGTAGTCTTGAAAAAGGACCTGGGTCTGTTTATGTACGAGACCGGTGAGCGTGAAAGTCTGAACAGCGTGCTCGAGAGCAACCGTGCGATACGTTCG
>JAEEGF010601714.1_pt1 | contig 10427 bp, 8 predicted proteins | sample 9134171 | NCBI WGS metagenome assembly JAEEGF01 (sample SAMN16246542, study PRJNA631951) | gut metagenome | biome: gut microbiome; feature: rumen; material: AP-attached | host: Bos | place: Iran: Karaj | collected 2018-10 | reverse complement strand
ACTCCACCGTCTGATGGGCACGCAAGAATTCCGACGCGCCAAGAACAAAGTCTTCCTTGAACTTTTTGAGCCTTGCACCGACTTGTTCAGACTGTTTTTTGCCGTTGTCGGTAAGCGTCCCGCCCTTGCTCGTATCGTCGCCGCGTTCCGCATGGCGCAGCACAAAAATCACGCGTTCATCGTCCTTGATGCTTTCATAAACATCCTGGATATCGACAAACTTATCCGCATTGGATTTCAGAACAAAATATCTATCTTTTTCAATAGCGTTCGCCTTGTGCCACGTCTTGGTTTTGCCGTCATACGCAAGCAGCTCGCCCGAGAACGCACCGCGACGCACTTCGCCGTCCTTCGCCGGAGTCGCATCGCCCATGACATCTTTCAAGCTGTCGGGGATTACGGTCCAGCCCTTCTTTTCGTTACAGACAAAGCGTTCGCTGGATTTCGTCACATCGTCGTACTTCGACGCATAGAAATTGCTGGACGGGTTCTTGACAAAGAAAACTTCGCCTTTGGAACTGCCATCGCAAGTAGGGAACTCAAGTTCCGTCAAATAGAAATTCTTGAGGTACTTTTCAAAACCAGAAACCTTGCCCATCTTTTTTTCAAGTGCTTTTCTAAGCGCGACAAAGCCATCTTTCACATCGGTCGCAAGCGCCCAATCCGCAATCGCGAGTCGGGTTCCACCATCGTCCCACTTGCCGTCATTGGCAACGTCTGCAGAAACGGCTTTGAAGAACTTCGAAAAATCGCCGTTGACTCCACTAGCACCGGCCTGCAAAATGACCGTCGCCGCTAAAAGAGCCGCCCCCGATTCACTGGCATCGGAAACATGAATGTTCTCGGTCATGTCAAAATCAATTGATGCAAGATTGAACATCTTCCACACGTCTTCGGCAGCTTCAAACTTCGCCTCTTCGAACGAAACCTTCTTTCCGTGCAGCAACTCAAGAGCGCGTTCCGCTTCAAGCGTCGTCAACAAATTCAAATTGAACTTTTCGCTGGAAGTCGCATCGCCCAAAGCCCTGAGCGAAACAGATGCAGACTTGCCGTCCGTGACATTTTCGATTTTACCCTCGACCGAAATTTGCACATAAGGTTGCGGCAGCTCTATTTTCTTTATCTCGTATGCACCGCCTTTGCCTACATCACCCGTAAAAGAAATATCCGTTTCTTTGTACGCATCGGCAGTGTCCAACTGCACAACACGAACCTTAGCCTTCGCAAAATCGTCCAAGGCGACAACGCCCGAAACAGTTCCATCCACGAGCACGTAAATGACATCGAGCCCTTCAAGCGTGTCCAACTCCATCAAACTGCTCGAAGAGCTGTAGGCAGACGATTTATTTTCCTTAACGCTGTTCGACGATGTTTTCTGCTTTGATTCCGAACTAGACAAAGAAGTTTTTGCACCGCTACTAGAAGAGACTGATTTTACATGACTGTCGGAAGAATTTTCCGAAAAAGGAATCACAGCATTACTGCTGGAATCGTCACCACACGCCACAAGAAGTGTTGTAAGCAGAACCGGTATATAAAGCTTTTTGAGAATAAATCCCATAGAAAGTCACCCTCTCCATCATAATTTTATGCCTAACGAAACACCCCTTGCTTAAAATATAATTATTGCGTAATTTAAGCAACAACAAAAAAAGCAAAATGGTGAGTTAAACCAAAGTTTCTCGTCTAGTTTTTCAACTCGAACTTTCCAATTTCATCCTTTAGAATCACACGGTCATTTTTAATTGCAACCACAGTCACATCCCAAATTTTCTGACCGACGCTAACTACAGCCGACTCGCCATGGAATTTAAGGATAGCAACGGGATTGCGTCCCAGCAAAATAGCATCGAGAGTAATTGGCGGATGCTGCTTAGGCGGTACAGTTTTCTTTGGTTTTGTCGCCTTTGGCGGAACAGGTAGCGACCGAGACTCTGTCTTGAGGCTCCGAAGCTTTGCTTCAGCAGCGTCAAAGTTACACGAAAAAAAAGACCGGTATGTTTACGACAACTTTTGTCTCTTTTGTAGGTCCGGCGATCTTCTCGCGGACTTCCGTGCCGATGCCGGTGTAGTGCGTCACGAGTTCCTTTTCCCAGTCCTGCGAACCTACTTTTTTGACCCAGCGCGTCTTGGAAATTCTTCTGCCCGACCCGTCATAAGACATGGTCAGCTCGAACAAAGTATTGTCAGAACTACCCGTAGGTTGCTGCGTCTGTGTAAATTCGATTGGCATACCTCTCCAATCATAAATCAGAAGGTTATGCCTCTACAACCTTCCATTCGCCGATGGTACGCTTTTCCGCATCGAACGTAACGCCGATTTTGAACAACTTCTTCGGCGAGCCATCCTTGGCCATCGTGGCCGAGTATGGAATCAAGTAACCCTTGTCGTCAATTTGCCTGAGAGCGTCATCCACTGTCGCAGAAGAGTCCAGCTTGAACTCGAAAACGTAAACCGCATTGGCAGTTTCCACGACGGCATCGGCGCGGCCAGCGGCACTGCATTCCTCAGTTCGCACGACGTATGGTGTACACAGCTTGAAAATCAGGAACAGCACCGTCTTGTAGTGGTTTTCGTCCTTGCGTTCCGCATTGTACGGGATGCCACTCATAAACGCACGAATAAAATTCATGGCGTCATCAAGCTTTCCTTCTCGCAAAGCCTTTGCAAAACGGAGCATGAACATGTCGTTGTCAACGACGTCGTCCATCGCGTAATAGGGCATCAGTGCCTTCAAAAAGCCGAGACGCACTTCTTCGTTCGGGAACCCAATCGTGTAGGCGAATCCGTCAAAGCCCTTTATCGTCAAGTAACCGCTCTGGTAAAGCATCGGGATGGGATTTTTCGCCGTCTCCGTCGGGGCGTCGAACATGTCCTGCGTAGCCTCGAACCCGGTATCGAAAGGCGTCGGATCCACCTTGTACTTGCTCATGAGTCTGGTCAGAATCGTCGGCGTTCCCGTCGCGAACCAATAGTTGGCAAGCTCGCGTTTGCTCAATGCGTTTATCAAACTGAACGGATTGAACACGTCCGGCGAGTTCTTACTGAAGTGATAGCCGTCATACTGGCGCGTCAGCGCCTCGCATGCCCCGTCATAAGTCAAACCGTTCTTGTCGGCGAGGGCCTGAATCTCGGGCTGCATCTGAGTCAATACTTCTTCCTTCGTGATGCCGCAGATGGCCGCGTACTCGTCATCCATGGTGATGACGTTCAGGTTGTTGAGTTCGCTGAAAATCGAAAGCTGGCTGAACTTGCTGATGCCCGTGAGTAACACAAAACGGAGGATGCCGCCCAAAGCCTTCAATGGACTGTAGAGGCTGCGAACCTGGACTCGAATATCCTCAAAAGACTCCATACCGAAGGTATCAAGCATCGGGGCATCGTATTCATCGACCAGCACAACCACCTGGCTACCAGTCTGCTCATGTGCTGCTTCAATTATTCGTGACATACGGACACCCCAAGTATGGTTGTCCGGTTCAGGTGTAACCGCGAATCTTTTTTCTTGAGGCTCTAAAATTTTGTTCAACGAATTTGCGAGGGAATCTTTGTCCGAGTATTTTACAATGCTCATGTCAAGCCGGATGACCGGGTACTTTTTCCATTCGGTCTCGAGTTTCTCCATCGCGAGGCCCGCGAACAAGTCCTTGCGCCCCTCGAAATAATACTGGAGCGTGCTCACCAGCAGCGATTTTCCGAAACGGCGCGGACGGGACAGAAAGTAATACGGGTCCGTATGGGTCAACTTATAGACAAGGTCAGTCTTGTCTACATAATACATACCGTCTTCGCGAATTCTCGCAAAATCCTGCACACCGATGGGAAATCTCTTTAACGCCATACTGGTAATATAACAAAAGGTGAGAGTCGCGACAACAAGCTTGCTTGTTGGCATGACCGAACCGCATTATATGCACTCCATAGGAGTGCCATATAACAAAAGCGCGCAAGGTTGTACAGCGCGTAAGCTTGCTTACGCATTGGACAACCGCAGCAGCGGACGCCAACGGCGTCAAAAGTGCGCAAGGCAAACAATCGGGGCCGCTTGCGGACATCGGGAGCCAAGAACAAGTTAAAACCTTACTGGACAGCCATTTCCTGCAAGAGATTGCGAATCTCGGTATTTTTGACATTCAGATTTTTAACGATAACAGAATCCGCAATCGGGAGCGGAGTAAATGTCTAGGCGAGTGCTGTTGAACACAAAGCGAACAACAATGCAAAAGCCAACTCGTACTTGCGTATAAAATTCATGGAGACAAATTTAGAAAAATAAAGTAAAATAAAAAAGCTTCTCAAGAACAAGAAGTCTTTATTTGCAACTTGAGAATTTGTAAAAAGTACGGAATGCAAAAAATTTTCATTACCGTAGTCCAAGACCAATAACTAAAATATCGGCAATATATTTCGCAGCTTCGGTTTCATAATCATCAAATGTCCTCAACATTCCCCTTTCAAAGAATTTATCGTTCTTAGAATCCCAAACAGAATAGCGACAGTCAAAATAAAAATCACGTCGCTCATTCCTTATGTTGCATTTCGTAAATGTCAAATAAAACACGTTCTCTTTTACAAGATGCTCCTTTGGAATATAATAGCTAATTGTATCATACCGCCATTTAGATTGATTCGTCCCATACAACAATGTACTAGAATCAGGCACAATAACATCATACATATCACGATAACTATATTCGCACGTATCATGCCGAATCTTCTTACAGAAACCATTTTGAAGTTGAACAACATCAACTATTGCAAAATCATTGGAATCCGCCTTTTCGTATGCAAATGTATAATTCGAAAGAGAATGACAAGTTCCGCAATAAAACGTGCCAGAATTCGCAAGTATATTTGCCACTTTACTCACAAACCGTTGAACATTTTCATCTTCCTGACCGGGAGCAACAAGTATAATATTCATTTTTTCATGATTATCACGACGAACAAGCTCCGTCCACTCATCAGAAGCCCCTTCGACAGGCGGAATCCAGGGATACATCATAAAGCAACAAGACGTAAGGAAAAACAACGTTATTGCCGCAAAGATTTTTCCCATGAGTAACTCCTTCGATAAGTTTCATCAAAATGGAATCGAGGAAGAAGATCGGCAAACATCATCAAAGGAATTTGAGGCTGTTCGCCCTAATTGCTGCATCCGAACACACGCGGCGGCCATCATAAGAAGCAACCGCTCCCACGTCGTTCGGGAACACCCCCTCCATCTCGTCGAGGATGCCCTGCAATAAAGTTTCGTCCGTAGTCACACCTGTTGACAAAAGTTCTTCCACCGTTGGCTTTCCATAAAAGTTCTCCGTAAGAATATACAATTTATCATCAGGGACGGCTATCACGCCCGTAATTTTATTTTCGTTTATTAGTCATTAGCAGCTTATATCCATCACCGTCTTTTACGGAACGCACGCGATATACCTGCTTTTTACCATCCTTATCAAGAGCTTCTATAGGACAAACGCCTTCCCCTAAAACTTGGACATTGCCAATTTGACCATCTTTCTTTTTTATAAAATCACATTTAACATCGAAGTCTTGAGGCTGTTCTTCGACATAGTTCAAGATTTTGCAATTTGAATTAGAACAATCGCCCAGTGTAAAAAAGTCTTTCTTGATTATAGGCCTTTTTCCGTGAGTTTGACTAAAAACCACTTCCTTTTTTATTTCATATTTCTTTCGCTTTGTTATATATAAATTAATAAATGTATATACAAAACTACCTAATGCAGTTTGCCCCCCTTTTACACGAATCGGGCAAATTCCTACATCAGAGACCCTAAGGTATGATAATTTGTAATCAAATTTCACAAAATCGCAAAGTATTACAAAATCATCTTGATATATAGGCAATGAATAAAACATGCCTGTATTTTGTCTTTTTTTTCGCTGTTCCTTGCAATATGATTTTCGCTCTTTGATGGAGGGTTTTAACTTTACAACCATAGAATCCTTTATCGTATTGCAATAGTTTTCCTCATTTTCACAATAGACATGTAACGCAGATTGATAAGGATAACGAACACGAAAATCATTATTGTTCAATCTACTGACAATTTCAAAATCATATTTCAATAAAATTTTTCTGTTTACATGCACACATTTTCCATCTTCAATATGTCCATAAAGACAATACGAGCATCCGTTTGCATCAGACCATTCATATTGCGAATTGTTTGCGGATACAAGAACAACAAATAATAGAATCAAAAAGGCTATTGTTTTTTTTCTCATTAGGCCAATTCTCTCCATCGGAAAAAAATATCAAAATAAAAATTTTTTAATGATTTTTTTTCCATATGCATCCAAATACGGTTCACACCACTTTCCTGCCTGGCATTTCATCCACACTCCTTGTGCTGAAGTAAAATCAATCTTTCCTATTTCCATCTCGTCGAGGATGCCCTGCAACAAAGCCATATCTGTCGTAACGCCAGTGGACAAAAGCTCTCCTACCGTAGGCTTACCGTAAAAGTTCTCCGAAAGAATATACAATTTGTCATCAGGGACGGCGGTGGCGGAATGCTTCTTCCTGTTCGCGAAGTAAACAGACGCATCATGCGAAATAGAAAATTCATAAATACAATTTAAAAAATCAGTCTAACAAATTTAGCTGTATCAGCAGATAGTCGGCAACGATCCTCGTCATGCTTTCGTCACTCAAATAATGGGGGCCAAGATAACCGACCCTCAGGATAGAGTCTCGAGCGTGATTCCAGATGGCATAGCTCCCGTTGAAAACGGAATCTTTCACATACGTATAGTCATTGAATTCTATGTAAAACTCTTTATCCTGAAGAATCGGCGGGTTCTTCATTTTCATCAAATTTACGGGAGGACGTCGCGAATCAATACTGTAATCCTTGATAGTATCATACTCGGCATTAGCCATATGACGGAACTCGAATATTGGCAACGTATCACGGCCACACCAATTGCAGTAAAAAGTCTTTCTCATGTTCAAGGTTTCTACCAAACCCTGTATAAATCGATCACCCTCATCATCGATGTGCGGAGATGTCATGATAACCTTGTCGATTTGGATATCGATGCCAAATCTTACCGGAGGTCCTCCATATGGAGGAATTGAAGAATACATTACGTTGCAACATCCACCAAATGATGCAACGATGAAGAGACAGATAAGAATTTCAGCAAACCCTTTCATTATCTATTTTACCTATTGTAATATGAAGCATTCCAACTATAACGATTGGTCGGATGTGTATGATAGATTAGATCGATAGCGATATTTATTGGAAATTTATACATAAGGAATAACGAGAAAAACCCTCCAACGCCAGCATAAAAATAATCTCTCACCCATTTAGGTACGCCTTTTTGTTTCGCTCGTTCATACGCAATATCATACCTTTTATCATGGGCATAACAACCAGCGTCAACCCCATCAGTCAAACCGCCGTCTCCACCGGATCCGCAATAATTCGTCTTTCCCCATTTGTCCTTATCCCCACGGAAGTTTTCGTGTTCTTTATGTGGAATTTCATCAACTTCTAGAAGGGCGTCAACCAGCCCCTTTCCTATGTAGTCGAAACCCTTTTGCGAGTCGGACCCCCAAATATCCGTTGTATAACTCGCACCCCAGCCTGTTTGAGTTTTGTTAAAATCCTCAATATGCGAAGCCTCTGCATATAGCCCAAATGCGGACGCACCAGCATACATTCCACGGCCTTCTGCACCAAACAATCCGACCTTGTAACCAGTCGATATTCTCGCCTCTTCAAAAAGTTGTGCATACAACTCGGCATAGACGGTCATACCCGCAAATCCGCCGCTGCGATCCCAATACATACCCCCTCCCTGATCAATTCCAACGCAATTCCCAACTTCGCCGACGCAGACTCCACCATGAGTAGAGACTGTAGCACCGGAATAGGAATTCATCGCAAAGCCCAATCCCATGTTTATTTCAATATATACCCAGGGAGTCTGTATAGGAAGCTTTACATTAGCACCAAGACTCAGCGACTTCGAGCCATCTTGATTGAATGCCAATGAAGCATTAAATCCAACGTCACCAATCTTTGCAGCCGCTCCCATGCCAAAACTCCAGCCGTGATTGCTATCGTAACCAACAACAAGACCGAGGCCAAGCGCCCACATGCCGGTCGGGTCAATATAGTTCAGCGGGTCGCCACCGTAACTGTAGGGATTCGCGAACTGACCCGCCGGATCAGGAGAAATCCACATTCCAAAGAACGGGTCGTAGTAGCGAGCACCAAAGTAATACTTGCCGTGTTCATTATCGAACTCTTTGTCTTGTACTGAGGCTCCGAAGCTTCGCTTCGGGAGAACGGCCCCGCCGTTCAATCGCCGAAGGATGTCGCCTTCGATGTAACTTCGGGGCTTTAGCCACGCTAAAGTTACACGAATGGAGACCGCATCAAGTACCGGGAAATGCGCTTTGCCGCTCGCATCGCGATATGCTCCGGCCACCAAGTCCTGACGGACAAGTTCATACGCTGGGTTCGCCGCATCCGCATCTTGAGACTTGAACACACCGATTCCCGGGAGAGTGACCTCTATCCACTTTTCATTACAGACCCTGTTGTCAACGGAATACCACAGACGATTGCCGGCCTCATCATACGTGACATCGACAACGGATTCCACATTGGCGAAATCCTTTTCTTCGTTCACGTCTTCAAGAGTAATGTTGGAGGGCATACTTGCGAATGTAGTAATCTTTACAGGCAAGCCCAGTTCCGAGTTCTTATAAACAACCTTGTTATGCTTGTCGTACCAGATGTTCCCAGAAGCATCATATTTGAAGTACTCTACGTCCTTCGCGGCAGACTCCCCGTTGACACTGTAGCCCGATGGCCTGTAACTAGGATTCGCATACGAAAATTCAATTCCATCATCGCCTTCAACTTTTTTGCTCATTCTCCCAATTTCATCGAATTCATAGGACGCGGCAAAGCTACCCACAACATTCGAAAGCCTATCGTTATAATCGTAACTATACAAACCTTTACGTTTTACATCTCCGCGATTCAGCACTCCACTCCACGAATGGTCTAGCGAAGTCACTCTGCTGGAAAGATCGTTTGAAAAGCCCAATTTTGTCGAATAAATTTCGTCTTTGTATTTCCAAGTTCCGTATAGGTATATTTCGCAAGGAACTTGCCGTTTTCCTTTATCCACAACAGTCTGCCCTTTTCATCATAGTCACGGGTCCTTACAGTCTTTTCACTCCAGGAGGTCCCTTTCCATTGGCTAAAGCTTGTCCAAACAGGCTTCTTGGAATCGTTGTACTCGTACTGCAGACGGACTGCGGGGAAATTTTTCAGACTGACGTAAATCCACTTGTCCGTATTCATCCCGACGACGTTATACGAAAACATGGCAATCTTCGATACATTCCCCTTTCCATCAAACGAAACTACCGCACCTATATCGTTCGGGCGAATATTCTTCATATTACTTAAAATTTCATTTGCCAAATCTTGAGGCATTCCATATTGCTGGAGGACCGCAGCATCCGGCTTGCCATAAACAGTCTTGGAAACATAACGGACATTCGCCGAAACTTCTGCGTCAGGATTGTCAAAAACATTGTCTCCGCCAGTCACAATCCCTAAAGCCACGCTTCTACCATATTCGTCGTAGAATGTCGCAGAAAATTCACCCTTCGCTTTTTGCATGGCAGAACGCGTGAACCTCAGTCTTCCGTATGAGTCATATTTGAACTCACTTAGGCCACGGTCATTGCTTTTCGATGTTGCCATTCTCCCCTGAGCGTCATAGGTGCTTTCTTCTACAAGACGTTCATCGTTTTTTAGCCTCGTCTTTACAAGATTGCCATATTCATCATAGTCATATAGAGTGATAACAGGGGTTGTTCCATTGTAATACCAGGACTATTTCAACAGCCCTCTGCTATCGCTTATTTTCTGCGTAAACTTGCCATCAGCGTCCCTAGACACGAATAACGTATAATTCAAATTGTAGGCGTTATCCATATTTTTGTGGAACATTTTTTCAATCTGCCAATCAACAAGATGATCGAAAGGAATAAAATCTTCGTCCGAAGAAACAGGCAAAGACCAACTTTTTGTACTACCTTCATCATGGTACGCAAAAGAACGTTTTGCTATATCAGCTGTAGAAGCGACAACGCCATTTATTCCATTAGGAGTATAATTTTCAAGGGCACATGGATTCTACAAAGCATGCCCTTATCGGGTTCAGTACCATTATCGGGGAATAATTTTCTACAACATCTTTCCCGTTTCCATGAAACGGGTATGCATTTCAAATGCACGGGAAAGCGCAAGCGGCAAGTGAATCCCTTTCGCATGCTTGATGCCGTATTCCAAAACGTCCGTGAGTTCGGCTCGGTAATCCGGATGGGCACAGTTGTTGATAATCAGGCGGGCACGTTCTTCGA
>JAEEGF011482816.1_pt1 | contig 10428 bp, 7 predicted proteins | sample 9134171 | NCBI WGS metagenome assembly JAEEGF01 (sample SAMN16246542, study PRJNA631951) | gut metagenome | biome: gut microbiome; feature: rumen; material: AP-attached | host: Bos | place: Iran: Karaj | collected 2018-10 | reverse complement strand
TCAGTTTCATTGAGAAATTCGTCCGTTTGATAACCGCCCTAACTTTGGCTGTTGTCTTCATCATACTGGGCTTTGCCGTCCTTTTCTTTATGTCGTTTGCCCTTGTCTATTGGCTCGCACCATTAGTAGGCGTGGCTCTGGCGTTCTTCATCATGGCCCTGATTTATCTGGCCCTGGCGTTCATTGTATTCACCAACCGCAAGGCATGGATTGAGCGTCCTCTGGTGCGCTTCCTTGCCGATGTCTTGCTCAACTAACCCGTAATGCCCATGCAAACCTCAGAATATCATTCTCTGGAAGAGATTCAAGCCCGCAAAGCCGAGCTGCAAACCAGTATCTCTAAGGACAGCGAGCAGATAGGCTCTCTGTGGCACGAGTTAGTAACCCCCAGCAAGTCAAGCAGCAAGGGCGAGCTCATTGCCAATCTCATTGCCAACAGCATCACCGTTATCGACGGTTTCCTGCTGGCGCGCAAACTCATGAAGACCTACGGCTCTCTGTTCAGTCGTAAGAAAAAGAAATAGTACGTGCGACACCCCGTTCATCACAATGGGACTACCCTTTTCCGGTAGTCCCATTTTTTTAACTCTATTATGAATTCCAGGATAATGATTCTATATCAAGAAAAAGCACCCTCATGCTGTTTAGACATAAGAGTGCTTCTTGTCCGCTTTCCTACTTTCCGCCCTCATGTGGAATGAAATTGGGACTGCCAAAATTTGGCGGTCCCAATTATTATTCGTACCTTCGCAAACAAAATAAAGAAATAAAACCAACGTAACTATGAAGACCTATCCTTTGCTCCAGTCACAGCTGGGTGTGTTTTACGACTGTTTGAAGTATCCTCATGTGATGCAGTATAACATTCCATGCATCGTGCCCTTGGCGGACGATGTGGACACGGACCGTGTGGAAAAAGCGGTGCAGACTATCTATGAGGCGAGACCGGAGTTGCGCATCCGTTTCCTGATAGACGACAATGGCGAACCGAGACAGTTTGTGGACGACACGAAGAAGCTGGTGATACCGAGGCACCAAATGACGGACGAGGAGTTTGACAGATATGCGCATCATGGATTCTGCCGACCGTTCGACATAATGGGCGACGAACCGCTGATTCGCGTGGAGATGGTGGAAACGAAGGATAAGCGATACTTGCTGGTAGACATCAACCACATGGTGACGGACGGCACGAGCTATCTGACACTGTTCCCCCAGCGCGACCTGCCACTGGCCTACAAAGGAGAGCCGCTGCCCGTACAGGAATATGGTATGCTGGAGGCGGCAGAGGACGAATATGCGCGATTGGGCGACGAGGAATATGAGCGCGCCAAGGAGACCATGAAGCAGAAATATGCGGGCGTTGACTTGGCCACGCTGTCGCAACGGCCTGAGAATCCTGTGGGCGAGATGGGACAGGAATCGGCATACATCAACAGGGCCATGGTGGACGGATGGTGCAAGGAGAACGGGTTTGCTCCCTACCAGCTGTTTCAGGCTGCCTTCAGCTATGTGCTGTCAAGGATGTTGCGCGAGGAGAAGGTGGCTTATACCACCATCTATCACGGACGTCACGACGCGAGGGTGCGACAGGCTTACGGTATGTTTGTGCGCACCATCCCGTTTATGATGGAAATCAAGAAGGAACAGACGGTGCGCGAATACATAGCAGCGGTTCATACGGAGATGAAAGAAACGCTGGCGCAAATGGCCTACCCCTTCTCACACTTCTGTCGCGACATGGGGGTTCAACCCGGTATCTCGTTCAACTTCACGGCGCTGCCTGGATGGGAAGAGGAATACCACTTCGGCGACACCCGTTGCACCTTTGTTCAGCAGGATCGTGGCGACGTGTTCTACGATATGCTGGCTCACATCTACATAGTGGGTGAGAACTACGACATCCGCATGGAGTCGAGCCTGACAATGAACAGCCGTAAGAGTATGCGGACCATGGCTGATGCCATCAAGGCAACGATGGAACAGATGATGGCGCAACCGGACGGTGCGATAGGCAGCGTGAGCATCGTGAGCAAGGAGGAGGCCGAACACCTTATCAACAAAATAGGTAAGGGAAAGGACATTGACGTAGACCTGAGCAAGACGTTTGCCAACCTCTTTACGGAGCAGGCGAAGCGGACACCCGAGGCACCTGCGGTGGTGGACAAGGACAGCCAATTAACCTACGGCGAAATGGACCGCTGTTCGAATGCACTGGCGCGCCAGTTGATAGACTTTGGCGTGAAGCCCGACGATTTTGTTTGCGTGATGCTGGACAGAACGAAAGAATTTCCTCTAGCGGTACTGTCTATCCACAAAGCGGGAGCAGCCTATACGCCACTGGACTTTGAGTATCCTAACGAGCGATTGAGCTATATGCTGGAGAACTCGGAATCGAAGGTGCTCATCACGTCGCACGACGTGCTGGAGGCGAAAAAAGCAGAGGGCGGATTTGAAACGGCTGCAGCACGCACCTTCTTCATCGATGATTTCATGAAAGAAACGGTAAATGGCGAATCCGTAAATTGCGAACCCATCGACCTCTCCCACCCCGACGGTCTGGCCTACATGATATACACCAGCGGTTCAACGGGCAAGCCCAAGGGGGCTATGTTGCATCAGGCTGGATTGCGCAACTTCATAGCCGTAGTCATCGACATGGAGAAACTGACGGCAGCCGACAGAATCAGCGGGCACAGGAGTTTTTCGTTCGACGCTCACATCGAGGATATGTATCCCGTACTGACGCTGGGCGGTTCGTTCCACATCATGCCGACAGAGATACGCAAAGACCTGCACGCCATACGCCAATTCCTGATAGACCATCAGATTACGGGCGGTGGCTACTCGACAGCCATGACGTGTCTGTTGCTGAACACCTTCGACGACCTGCCCATCCGGTTTACGACGGGTGGTGGCGAGAAGATGGACGGCGTGTATAGCGACCACATTGAGATTATCAATGTTTATGGTCCTACGGAGTGTACGGACGATACCTCTTATTATAGCATAGCGCCTGGACAACGGGTAGAGAACATACCCATAGGACAGAGCGTGGGCAACAACTGGAACTTCATCGTGGATACGGCGGGCAACTTGGTGCCACAGGGTGTGGCGGGCGAGCTGTGCTTTGCCGGTGTACAGGTGGGACGCGGCTATTGGCGACTGCCTGAGCGAACGGCACAATCGTTCGTGGATTGTCCGTTTGTGACGGAAGACCGTTGGGGCAGACCGGTGCGGATGTACCATACGGGCGACCTATGCCGTTGGAATGATGAAGGGCAGATAGAATACTTGGGGCGCATAGACACCCAGGTGAAACTGCGCGGATTCCGCATAGAACTGGGCGAAATAGAGAGCAAGGCACTGAACATAGAAGGCATACGACAGGCCGCTGCCGAGGTGCGCAAAGTGATGGGCAACGAGCATTTGGTGCTTTACTACACGGTGGCTGATGGATTCACCGTCAATGACGAAGAAGTACGCGCTGCCCTCGCAGCTTCGTCGTTGGCAGAATATATGGTGCCTGATGCATACATGCGTCTAGACACCATGCCGATGACGCCCAATGGCAAGATAAACCGCAAGGCATTGCCCACACCCGAACTGAAAAGAAGCATCGACTTCGTGGCACCTGAGGGAGAGACGGAGCAGATGTTTGCACAGATATTTGCCGAAGTGCTGGGCATTGAGCAGGTGGGCGCGCTGGACGATTTCTTCGAGATAGGTGGCACCAGTCTGAATGCCATCAAGGTCATCGTGGAAGCCAGCAAAAAGGGCGTGCAAATCGTGTTCAACGACTTGTTCAACCAGAAGACGCCAAGGGCATTGGCTAACTTCGTGGCTGAAAGGAAAGAAACCACTGACGTGGAAACGGCAGTCAGCAATCATGTGGCTGACACCAGCTGTACCACCGACGTGTTTGCCCCCTTGCTGAGCACCAACACGCTGGATGCTTTCCGCAAGGGTGAGCGACAGCCCATAGGCGATGTGTTGCTGACGGGAGCTACGGGCTATCTGGGAATACACATCCTGAATGAACTGCTGACCAACTACAAGGGTCACATCCTCTGCCCTATCCGCGCCAAGAAGGATGAAGATGCGCTGAGACGACTCAAGACCATGTACTTCTACTACTTTGGGAAAACGGAGGCTTTCCAGCATTTCGACGAGCGTGTAGAGGCATTTGCGGCAGAGGTGACGCAGCCTGACGCACTGAACAGCATCAACGATTCCATGACGGTGGTGAACTGTGTGGCCAACGTGAAGCACTTCTCGGCAGGCAACGATATCGAGATGGTGAACATTGAGAGCGTGAGACACCTGATCAGTTTCTGTCTGCGCACAGGTTCGCGACTGATTCACATCTCCACCACAAGCATTGCCGGACTGAGTGTGGACGGAGTGCCCGGACCTGATGTAAAACTGACGGAGCAGCGTCTGTGGATGGGACAGAACATTGATGAGAACAAGTATGTCTATTCGAAATACAAGGCGGAAGAGCTGGTGCTCGACGCCATAGCACATCATGGGTTGAATGCAAAGATCATGCGCGTAGGCAACCTCTCAGCCAGACAGCAGGATGGTGAGTTCCAGATAAACTTCAACACGAACAATTTCCTGGCACTGCTGCGCGCCTACGTGGTCATCGGCATGGTGCCTTACGAAGAGTTGGGACGTGTGTTCGAATTCTCACCCATCGACGAGGTGGCAAGCGCCATCATGTTGTTAGCCACAACGCCTAAGGAGTGTACCGTATTCCATCCGTACAACGTGCATCACCAGTATCTGGCCGACATCCTGAAAGGATTCGAATTGGCAGGCATCCAACTAAAACGGGTGGAGATGGAAGAATTTCAGCAAGCCCTTCAGCGCATGATGGAGAACCCCGACCTTGTGACGCTGTTGCGCCCACTGATGGCTTACAACCTGAGCAGCAGTCACCATATGCGCTGGATTGAGTCGGAGAACGAATATACCACGCAGGTGCTCTACCGCTTCGGTTTCCAATGGTCAACAACATCGCACCACTATGTGCACAGATTTGTAGACACCATTGTAGGCTTCGACTATTTTAAACAGTAAAGTAAAAGAAAAGCGTGACCGTTTGAGCCACGCTTTTCTTTATACTGCGAAAAAACGACTTCGCATCATGGTGCGGATCCGTTTTGTTTTATTCTTCTGTTATTTATTCTCGGCTTTAATAATCTCACCAGTCACTGCGTCAACATATATGATGTATTGATCGCCGATACCTACGTCAAAACGATAGCAAGTTCTGTCTTTGGTAGCAAGGAGCACTTGCTTACGAAGTCTTACAATACTTGTTTTGGGCAGTTTAATACCAGAATTCTTGGCAATCTGAATAGCTTGTTCCAAAGACATGATTTGGTCCAAATTCTCGATGATGTCAAGATCTAGAGGATATCCTGGCGATTCAATCTTCTGATAAGCCATCTCTCTATCAAGTGCCTGTCTGAAATCTCTGTAAGCTTCCAGAATAACCATCGTGTTTTCTGTACCAGGAATAACATAGGCAAAGCCATAACTTACTTGGACTGCCTTCAGTTCGTTAAGTGGAGTATCCGATACATTGCCATTGAGTTCATAGTTAGCCTCGCGCATGTATCCATAAGGATATTCCCACTCACCTTGCTTTTTGAACTCGGGGTATGTAGCCAAAGCTGTGTTGACATCTGCCATCATTACCTCAAGATAGGTTTTACCAGGATATGGAGATGGAGGTGTTGGGGTAACGGGATCATCACTGTTTGAACATGATGTCACGAAAAGCATTCCAACGAATGCGGCAGAAATAAATAAGATTTTTTTCATGTTGTTATGAATTTAGTTAGTTAATAAATATGTTATAGTTTCACGATTTTCGGTTTTCTTGGGGCGAATTTACACAAAATAATTAACTCTGCAAGCAAAATGCCATATTTTTTTCGATTTCAGACAAGATTGATAGGTTTCAAGACAAGATTGACAGGCTTTGACGTATTCTATCTCGCAGAAATGGAAATTAAAGGAAAGGTTCACATGTTACAATATCTGCTTGATATCGGCTAGGGTTTCAACGACGAAGGTGGGGGCTACGGTGCTTTCGCTGAGATTGACCTGCCAACGATTGAACAGCAGGGCATCGATGCCTGCGGAAAGGGCTCCCTGGATGTCAGTATTCAGATTGTCGCCAATCATCAGCGTGGATTCACGATGGGCTCCTGACATCTTCAGTGCAAAATCGAAATAAAGGGGCGATGGTTTGTTGACTCCCGCGTCCTCGCTGAGAATGATGGTGTCGAAATAGTCGCGAAGGCCACAGGCTGCCAACTTCTTGTATTGCACTTCGTGGAAACCATTGCTGCACATATGCATGCGATAACCCTTTTCTTTGAGATAGTTCATCAGTTCGTGAGCACCCTCAATGACGCCAGGTTTGCAAGAGCAGAAGTCGAGAAAGCGGTCGCTCATCTCCAAGCAATACTGTTCGGTAATGTCAAGTCCTTTGCCTTCGCTCAGTGGGCGACGGAAACGCTCCACTATGAGATAGGGGCGCGTGATTTCGCCCTTGGAATAGCGAGTCCACAGGTCGACGTTAGCAGCCCAATAGGCATCGTAGAACACTTGCGGATTGGAGAAATACTGCTCCAGATGGAAAGCATCAAAGGTTTCTTGCAAGGCAATAACTGCATTGCCGTGCGTATCGTATAAGGTATCGTCGAAATCGATGAACAGATCTTTATATTTTTTCATAAGGATTATTACTCACCAATCTGATATTTCTTCTTACGCTCGTGCTTGGCCTTCTGAGGAATGCCCTGAGGACCGGTGATAGTGCGAACGGTCTTGACACCACGATAACCATTCCAGCGCTCGTGAATCTTGCGGACATAATCTACGGTCTCGGAGCCACGCATATAACCGTTCTTGACTACGGGGTCGTTGTAATACTGGGGTTGAGAGAGTCCTAAGACAAAGGGCTCCACCTCGCGCCAGCTGTTGGCATTGCGCCCGTTCTTACGAGCCAAAGCCATCGCGTCGCGGATATGAAAATGACCACCATTATACGCAGCCAACACAAACTTGGTGCGCTCGGAATGATCGCGGATATCGGAGAAGTTGCGCTCCAGTTCGGCCAGATAGCGCACTGCAGCGGCAATGTTCTGCTCAGGGTCGTAGATATTGGCCCGTGAGAGTCCCAGATGATCGGCAGTGCCAGGCATTATCTGCATCAGTCCGCAAGCACCTGCCCACGAGCGAGCCTTGGGGTCGAAGGTAGACTCCTGATAACACTGGGCAGCCAACAAGCGCCAGTCCCAACGAATGGTGGAGGCATAGCGCTGGAAGAAGCCGTCGTAATGGGAAATGACGCCACCCGCACGATTCAACATGGGGGCAAACACTCGGCGACGAACGGCACGGTTTGACAACAGGAACTCTTCTTCCTTCTTCACCTCAGCAAGCATGCCTGGCTTATACCACGCCTTCAGTTCTTCTTCCAGGTCTTCCTTATCGTCGCCCACCAACCAGCCCAATCCTTTCTTGTTCATGGGATAGCAGATGAGGTCGGCTTCGCCATCCTCCAGTCGCTGCAACATCTCGGCAGAATCGCGACACACCTCCATGCGCAGACTGACGCCCAGCTTATCGGCAAACTTCTGCGCCAACAGATACTGGGCACCCAGATGCTTGCCACGATAGTCGTAATAAGTCTCAGGACCCGTCAGTGTGAGGGCTATCAATTCGCCATTGCGCTGAATTTCGTCTAGGTCGAAACTATCGTCCGTAGGAATGGTGTCCGCAATCTCACCCCATGGTGTGACTACGGTTTCTTGCTTCTTCTGTCCGCACGAACAGAGTAAAATCAGTATAAATATAAGTGTTGAAAGTAATTTCACGATGCAAAGGTACTACTTTTTATTTATTTTTTTGGCTTTTACTTCGTTTTTTACTACCTTTGCACGCACAAATCTAAATTAGAAGAAAAGAAATCATAGAAAATATGTTAAGAATAGCAGTACAATCAAAAGGTCGTTTGTTCGACGATACCATGAATCTGCTTGCTGAAGCAGATATCAAGGTGAGTGCATCAAAGCGTACGCTGTTGGTGCAAAGCAGTAATTTCCCCCTGGAAGTGCTTTACCTGCGCGACGATGATATCCCCCAGTCGGTAGCCTCTGGTGTGGCCGACATCGGTGTGGTGGGCGAAAATGAGTTCATTGAAAGGCTACGGGTAGGCGATTCGGAAGAATCGGGAATGTGTGGCGAGGATGCTGACGTCATTTCACGTCTGGGCTTCTCAAAGTGCCGTCTGTCGCTGGCCATCCCCAAGGAGATAGACTATCGTGGTGTGAACTGGTTTAATGGCAAGAAGATTGCCACTTCGTATCCCAACATCCTGCGCAAATACATGAAGGAACAGGGTGTTGACTGCGAAATCCACGTGATTACGGGTTCGGTGGAAATCAGCCCGGGCATCGGTCTGGCTGATGGTATCTTCGACATCGTATCGTCTGGTTCTACGCTGGTCAGCAACAACCTGCGCGAGGTGGAGGTGGTGATGCAGAGCGAGGCCCTGCTCATTGGCAACAAGAACCTGAGTGCCAGCAAGCGCGCCACCTTGGACGAGATGCTGTTCCGCTTCAAGGCCGTGAAGGATGCCGAGGATAAGAAATATGTACGGATGAATGCGCCCAAGGCTCGTCTGCAGGAAATCATCGATGTGTTGCCTGGACTGAAGAGTCCCACCATCATTCCATTGGCCGACGACGACTGGTGCTCTGTACACACCGTACTGGACCAGAAGCGTTTCTGGGAAATCATTGGCAAACTGAAGGAGATGGGCGCCCAGGGTATTCTGGTGACCCCGATTGAAAAAATGATACTTTAAGATTAAACATTAATAATTAAACATTAAATTTCAGGATTTAATGAAGATTTACAAGAATCCCTCGAAAGACAGATGGGCTGAGATCATTGCCCGTCCACGCTTAGACCTCACAAAGCTGAACGACACGGTGGCTACGGTATTGGCTGATGTCAAGGCTCGTGGCGACGAGGCCGTGAAGGAGTATGAGCTGAAGTTCGACAAGGCCGAGCTGAAGAGCCTGGCAGTGACGGAGGCAGAGATGGACGAGGCGGAGAAACTGGTAAGCAACGAACTGCGCGACGCCATCATCCTGGCACATCATAACATCAAGGTGTTCCATATCTCACAGCGTTTCGTGGGTCAGAAGGTAAAGACCCAAGAGGGTGTGGTTTGCTGGCAGAAGAGCGTAGCCATCGAGAAGGTGGGTCTCTACATTCCAGGAGGCACTGCCCCACTCTTCTCTACGGTGCTGATGCTGGCAACACCTGCCAAGATAGCTGGTTGCAAGGAGATCGTGCTGTGTACGCCTCCTAACAAGGAAGGCAAGGTGAACCCTGCCATTCTGGTGGCTGCACGCATTGCCGGAGTAAGCAAGATATTCAAGGCGGGTGGCGTTCAGGCCATTGGCGCTATGGCTTACGGTACGGAGAGTGTGCCCAAGGTCTTCAAGATATTCGGTCCTGGCAATCAGTATGTAATGGCTGCCAAGCAACAGGTGAGTCTGGACGAAGTAGCTATCGACATGCCTGCCGGTCCTTCAGAGGTGTGCGTATTGGCTGACGATACGGCCAACGCTGAGTTTGTTGCTGCCGACCTGTTGTCGCAGGCTGAACACGGCATCGACTCGCAGGTGCTCTTCATCACCACCAGTGTAGCGAAGCTGAACGAGGTGCAGGCTGAGGTGGAGCGCCAATTGCAACAGCTGCCCCGCAAGGAGATGGCGGCTAAAGCCCTTGAAAACAGCAATTACGTGCTCGTCGATTCCGTTGACGAGATGATAGCCCTCTCCAATGCCTATGCCCCTGAGCACCTGATTCTGCAGGTAAAGGACTATGAGCAGTTGGCTGAGCGCGTGGTGAATGCGGGTAGCGTATTCCTAGGTCCGTATGCTTGTGAGAGTGCTGGCGACTATGCCAGTGGTACCAACCACACGTTGCCTACACACGGCTATGCTACGGCCTATAATGGTGTGAACCTCGATTCTTATTGTCGTAAGATTACCTTCCAGCATCTCACTGCCGAGGGTATCGAGCACATAGGACGTGCGGTAGAACTGATGGCAGAGGCTGAACAGCTGGACGCGCATAAGAACGCTATGACTGTGCGCATGAAGGCAATTAGTAATGAGTAATTAGTAATGAGTAATTATGATTAGCTTAGAGAAACTGGTTAGACCAAATATTTGGAAGTTGGCACCTTATTCTTCAGCCCGCGATGAATATTCGGGCCATGAGGCTCATGTGTTTCTGGATGCCAACGAGAATCCTTATAATGCACCCTTCAACCGTTATCCAGACCCTCTGCAGCGCGAACTGAAAAGTGTGCTGAAGAAGGTG
>JAEEGF010418591.1_pt1 | contig 10429 bp, 8 predicted proteins | sample 9134171 | NCBI WGS metagenome assembly JAEEGF01 (sample SAMN16246542, study PRJNA631951) | gut metagenome | biome: gut microbiome; feature: rumen; material: AP-attached | host: Bos | place: Iran: Karaj | collected 2018-10 | reverse complement strand
CAGGTAAGATTCCCGGTGAGGTATTCAACAAGATCTTCATGATCAACAATGCCAACGACACCACCACCTACGACTTCAAGGTGCTCGTTCCCGGTCCTACCATCAACAACATGAGCAACGAGTGGGCTAAGGAAGGCGAACAGGCTACCATCTATGGTAACTACTTCGTGGACGACCCCAACATACCGCTCACGCTGACCATCAATGGCAGGAACATCAACATTGACGATTTCGACATCAGCCACATGACCTTCACCATTCCCAGCGGACTGTCTGAAGGACCCGTCGAGATTGCAACGGTCTATGGCAAGATAAAGGCAAAGTTCAACTATCGCGACACGCGTGGCATGCTGTTCAACGACTTCGGCAACTACGATGCAGGCGATGCCTCTACAGGACTGACCAACCACGGTTGGCACGCCCAGCAGATTATCAGCGATGAGAACTCACTCGACGGCAGCTACCTCATGCTGGGTGACTGCGATCTCGAGGATGGTTCATGGACTGACTCCAATACGTCGTTCGAGTACTGGCCTGGTGACTGGGACGGAACCTTCACCGGCGTCAACTCTCGCCTGTCTGACCTGGTCAGCTTTGCCGACTTCGCCAACATGGCGCTGAAGTTCGAGGTCAACATCCCGTCCTCTAATCCTTGGACGAACCTCTCCATGCAGTGTATCTTCTCTGGCGATGCACAGGTAACGCTGCCGACAGCCAACAACACGTTCTTCAACGGAACGGACTATCCGCGTGCCCTCTGGACTCCTTGGAGAACAACGGGCTCCTACGATACAGGTGGTAAGTGGGTTACTGTAACCATCCCCATCTCTAACTTCAAGTACAAGAACGACGGTACCGTTGCAGGTACGCCCCTTACGTCCAGCAACTTTACCGGCCTGACGCTCTTTATCTGGAGTGGTGTGACCAGTGGCACTACCTGTCATCCTATTATCCGTATTGATAACATCCGTGCGGTAGCGTACTAAACTTTAAAAACAAATGATCATTATGAAAATATATCGTAAATTATCAGTAATGGCCATGGCTGCATTGGTTACTGCAACTGGATTTACCAGCTGTAGCTCGGATGACCTTGATACCAACCAGTACAACAAGAGTGGCGTGAACATTCTTGCCTTTGGCCCCATGCCTATCACACGTGGTGAAACGATGCGCCTGACAGGTACGAAACTCGATAACGTAAGGGAGGTGCTCTTCCCTGAGGGCAACCAGAAACTCACACCTTCCACCACCTATATCAAGGGTGACTTCAGTCTGAAGAATTCCGAGGAGATGCTGGTGACCATTCCCGACCTGTGCGTACCGGGCAAGCTTCGTCTGGTGACTGCCAATGGCGATACCATCGTCTCAAGGACAAACATCACGTTCGAGGAGGAAATCAAGGTCAATTCTTTCTCTCCGGAGAAAATCCATCCAGGTGCCGTGCTGACCATCAAGGGTGATTATGTCTGGAATATCGGTCAGGTAGTGTTCTACGACCACGTCGCCGTCGATGCCGAGGATTTCGTCAAGAACACCCGCAACGAGATTCAGGTCATTGTTCCGATGGAGGCAAAACCCGGCGAACTGTCCTTTAACGACGGCTCCGATGGTGCTGAGAATAAATACATTGGCATGCTTGACGTGGATGTTGCAGAAGCAACGGGCGTATCGAATGCCACACCTGATTTCGGCGAGACCATCACCATCTATGGTGAAAACCTCGACCTCGTAACCAGCATGGACTTCCCTGCCGTTCCTGATGTTTCCTACAACATCGCCAACGACGGCAAGTCTATCCGCGTAGAGGTTCCACGTAACACGATATCAGGTACAGTTACCATGAAATCGGCTTCCGGTCTGACAACGTCTGTTGACATCACCGTGCCGCTGGCTTCTGTGGCTGGCATGAGCCCGACAAAGGACGTCAAGGTTGGAATGACGATTACCATCACGGGTGAGAACCTGAATCGCATTACCGAGGTTATGCTGCCTGGCGTTACGCTCAAGCAGGGCGAGTTCTCGCAGAGCACGGGCCAGATTACCTTCGTCGTTCCTGAAGGCATGTTCGACGGCGTGGTAACACTCATTCAGCACGACAACTGGTCTGTTGATGCCGGTCGCATCATGATGTACAGCGAAGCTGCCGAGGAGCCCATCTGGGTTGGTCAGTTCGTATGCTCAAGCTGGAACGGCAACCAAGACCTGGCATGGGGTGGCTTCGACTGGACTACCATTCCTGCCAACACCAAGCTGAACTTCTACTACAAGAAGAACAATCCTGGTGTTTGGGGTGCCATCAGCCTGCGTCATGGTAACGACTGGGGCAACCTGCCCGCTCCTATCCCTGGTCAGTATGACTTGGGCGAAGACGAGGGTGTGCTCTCCGTGGTATTCCCGCAGAATGTGCTCGACGACATCATCACCTATAACGGTTTGGTCATCACTGGTGACAATTTCACCTTGACCAAGATTACGGTTCCTTCTGCAGAAAAGACCCTTTGGTCTGGTGAGCAAGACCTCGGTTCATGGAGTGTCAACTTTGAGATGACACCGAATACCATGTTCGTTGATGCTGGTGCCAAGCTTGGTCAGGAGGTTCGCATCTATGGCAAGAAGACCTCCGACTGGTGGCAAGTTCAGCTGTTCGACGGTCACTGGGGCAAACTGCATGTTCCCGGCTGGTCTGGTGATGATTCAAACAACATCAATGCTGGTATGGACACTGGTTTCGACGAGAATGGCTACTTCAGCTTCAGACTCAACGATGAAATCCTGAACCATTTCCTGAATGACATCGACTGGGGCTATGCATTCATCGTGCAAGGTGAGAATTTCATCATGACAAAAGTTACAATAACTGACTAATCCCACTTTAACCAAGAAAGGAGGCGCAACCTTGTTTTGCGCCTCCTTTTCTTTCAAATAAAGTACAAAAATATGAAGTATCCAAAACTACTATTGCTAATGGCCGCAGCACTGCTTGCTGGCAGTTGCGGCGGCGATGATGCCTCGGATTCACCACTTCCCCCTACCCCAAGTGTCACCCTGACTCTGCGTTCACAGACCATCAGCGAAGGCGCTGAGGTCGATGCTGCAACGACAACGGTTCTGACATTGAACTACAACAACACCGTCAAAGTAACTGGCACTGGCATCACGCTCAACGGAGTGAACGTGACGGCAAAGAGCAATCCTGTCACCGCCATGTCGGTAGATGTTCCCCTCTCGTTGGAAGATGGTACGGAATATACGCTCAACGTGTCCAAAGGGGCCATCGTAGCGACTGCCGACCCGACGGTGTCTGCTCCTGAGCTGACCATCCATTTCAAGACACGCGCTAAAGGACAGCCTGTCAATCCCGACATACCCACCACACCGGTCACTGCATCTACCGAGGAGGCCAAGCAGCTCTACAGCTTCCTGCTGGAGCAGTATGGCGTGAAGACCATCTCCAGCGTCATGGCCAACGTCAACTGGAACAACGAATGTGCCGAGAAGGTCTATCAGCTGACGGGCAAGTACCCCGCTATGAACTGCTACGACTTCATCCACATTCTCTATTCCCCCGCCAACTGGATTGACTATTCCACCATCAAGCCCGTTCAGGACTGGGTGAACGCCGGCGGTCTCGTACAGCTGATGTGGCACTTCAACGTGCCCAAGTATGAGGGTTCAACGGATGCCACCTGCACCCCAAGCGAGACAACGTTCAAGGCCAGCAATGCACTGGTCAGCGGTACCTGGGAGAACAAGTGGTTCTACGAACAGATGGACAAGGTCGTCGCTACGCTCCTGAAACTACAGGATGCCGGCATCGCAGCAACCTGGCGTCCCTTCCACGAGGCTGCCGGCAATGCCACTGCCAAGCAGCAGGCTTCCTGGACCAAGTCGTGGTTCTGGTGGGGCTACGACGGGGCAGAGACTTATAAGAAGCTCTGGGTTGCCATGTTCGACTACTTCAAGCAGAAGGGTGTCAACAACCTGATATGGGTGTGGACCACACAGAACTACAACGGCAACAGCGCCAACTACAACCAGGACACTGCCTGGTACCCGGGCGACGAATATGTTGACATCGTAGCCCGCGACCTCTATGGTTACACTGGTGCACAGCATCAGCAGGAATTTGAGGAGATTCAGCAGCGCTACCCCAACAAGATGGTTGCCTTAGGCGAATGTGGCTGGGACGGTGACAGCAGCAAGGAGAGCGCTACACCCAGCGAATTCTGGAAGGCTGGTGCGCTGTGGAGCCACTTCATGGTGTGGTATCAGGGCAACAACGGCACCACCACCGGAACCATGTGCAGCGATGCCTGGTGGAAGGCTGCCATGAGTGCCGAAAACGTCATCACACGTGACCAACTACCTAAATGATTCATACATAAACCGGCAAGGGGTGTGTTAATTAATGTGACACACCCTTTTTTTGTGCCAAATGTTTTGTGATTTCCATTATTATCACTAAATTTGCACACTATACTAACAATAAATAATAATAACAAATTCGATTTTCGTATGAAAAAGACCTATCTGCTACTAACGATGCTTCTGGCATCATTCGCATTATTCAGCTGTGGCGGCGATGACGCTAACGACTCAGGCGGAGGCTCACCCACACCCTCTGGCATCACCATCACGCTGCGTTCCATGTCAATCAGCCAGGGAGCTGAGGTAGATGCATCAACGACCACAGTCCTCACCCTGAACTACAACAACACGGTGAAAGTGACCGGTTCGGGCATCACCCTGAACGGTACCAGCATCACCGCCAAGAGCAGTGCCACGACCGCCATGTCGGTTGACGTACCGCTTGCACTCCAGCCCGGAACCAGCTACACGCTGAAGGTGGAGAAGGGAGCCATCGTATCGACCGCCGACCCGTCGGTGTCTGCACCGGAGCTTACGCTGGTATTCACCACCAAGGCCCAGGTTGACCCGGGAACAACCGACAACGATGCCACCGCGCTGGCTAAGAAACTGGGTTGGGGATGGAACCTCGGTAACCATTTCGACACCAGCTCCGGCCAAGACGGCGTACATCCGCAGTGGGGCTACTGGGACAATGCCACACCTTCTTCTGCACTCTACACCACGCTGAAGTCCATCGGTGCCAGCACCGTACGCATCGGCGTCACCTGGGGTAACTACCAGGACAGCCAGTGGAACATTGAGGCTTCCTATATGGCTGAGGTGAAGCAGAACGTGGAATGGGCAGAGGCAGCAGGCCTGAACGTCATCCTCAACCTGCACCACGACGAATACTGGCTCGACATCAAGGGCGCTGCCAACAATGCCAATACCAATACGGCCATCAAGGAGCGCATCCAGAAGACCTGGCTGCAGATTGCCGAGGCCTTCAAGGACAAGGGCGACTTCCTCATCTTCGAGTCGTTCAATGAGGTACAGGACGGCGGCTGGGGCTGGGGTGCCAACCGCACCGACGGCGGCAAGCAGTATCGCACGCTCAACGAGTGGAACCAGCTGGTGGTCAACACCGTCCGCGGTACCGGCGGCAACAACGCTACCCGCTGGATTGGCGTTCCCGCATACGCTTCAAATCCCGGATTTGCTACCGAAAGCACCTTCGAACTGCCTGACGATCCTGCCAACCGCGTCATGGTCAGCGTTCACTTCTACGACCCCAACACCTTCACGCTGACACCTGAAAACAGCGACGGCAAGTCGGAATGGGGACACACAGCAGCAGCTGGCAAGTACCAAAGCGGCAGCAATGAGGACCATGTTATCGATACCTTCAAGAAGCTCTACGAGAAATACGTTGTCAATAACATCCCCGTCTATATCGGAGAGTATGGCTGCGTGCAGCATAACAATGACCGCTCCAACAAGTTCCGCAACTACTACCTGGAGTATGTCTGCCGCGCTGCCCACACCTACAGCATGCCCTGCGTCATCTGGGACAACAACACGACAGGCGGCGGCAATGAGCACCACGGCTACATCAACCACAGCAACGGAAACTACCTGAACAATTCCGGATCGCTCGTCAAGACAATGATTAAGGCCACCACATCTGATGACGCCAGCTACACCCTGGAGTCCATCTACAACAGCGCTCCGAAATAAATTTGAAGGAAGAAGAAGTTAGAGGAAGTTAGAGGAAGTTAGAGGGAGTTAGAAGACGTTACCATCATTGCGTAACTATTGTCCTCTAACTTCCTCTAACTGTTAGAAGACGTTACCATCATTGCGTAACTATTGTCCTCTAACTTCTTCTAACTTCCTCTAACTTCCTCTTACTTCCTCTTACTTCCTCTATCCTTTAACTTCCTCTAAATTCCTCTTACTTCCTCCCTCTTACTTCACCCTCTTCATTCTCTCCACTTGCTCCTGCACAACAGCCAGTGTCGTCGTGTCGCTGGCAAAGACCGAATTAAGTCCCTGTGCCTCCTGTGCAGGGTCGTTGGTATAAGGGTCACCCACCTGCCACTGCTCATGCTGCGGCTTGGCAAAACCGCCCCAGCCCCAGAAGTTACAGCCGGCAAACTTTCCGCCCTTCTCGGCATTGTCGGCTACGAGCGAGAACACAAACCGGTAATAGCCGTCACGACCCTGCGTCGGGGTGTCGAGCGTGAACTTGAAGCCGTCGCGCGGATAGCCGAACTCCTCCATCACTAGCGGTTTGTTCAGACGGTCACAAATGGCAAGGTGCTTGTCAATATACTCCTTGGTATTCTCACAGGCACGCGGCAGATGCTCTATCAGCGAGTCGGGCTTCGCCCATCCCCAGTTGTAGGGCCACAGGTGGACGTTACAGTAGTCTATGTTCTTGTCGGCACAGATGCGCTCCCAACTGTCGTAGCTCATCTCACAGCCCCATGCACCTTCCGAGCCCACGCTGATCAGGTGGTTCTTATCCAGCGAACGGATGAGTGCCGAAGCCTCAGCCAGCCACTTCTCGAAGGCAGGCAGTGCCTCGGTCGAGAAGGCACGCGGCTCGTTGCCTATCTGCCACGACATAATGGCGGGATCGTCCTTATAAGCCACATTCGTATAGCGGTTCGTACGACCGAGGATGAAGCGCACGTAGTCATAGAACAGCTGATGGGCCTTCTCGTTCGTGGCATACTTCGACATCGCCTCCATGAAGGCAGGATAGCCCACGTCGTCAGGACGCGGCTGCTTGCCGGCTCCCGCCTGTTCCAGGTAGAAGCCGTAGCCCCCACTCCACTCCCATGAGTTGTTCAGGTAGAGCACTGCCACCATGTCACGCTTGCCCATCTCCATGAGCAGGTAGTCCAGACCAGCCAGGATGGTATCGTTATACACGCCAGGCTTCACCTGCAGCGTCGGTTCCACCTTTGTCTTCACGCCCCGCTCACCGTCGGAGCCAACGAGGATGCGCAGGTTGTCAATACCCATACGCTTCATCTCGTCCAGTTCACGGCACAGCCGGTCGCGGTCGCCTCCCTGCCCTTCCGAGCCGAGGATGGCGCCATACCAGAAGTTCGTACCCACGTAGTAGTAAGGCTTTCCGTTCTTCACAAAGTGTCCGTTCTCCACCGTCACGAACGACGGTTCATTGTTTGTTGTCTGTCGGTTGCAGGCGGTCAACATCATCGCTGTTCCCGCCATCATTGTCAGCGTTACTGCAATCGTTTTTAGTAATACCTTCATAGCTTTCGTTTTATCTTTTTGGTTTTATTAAGTCTCTATGGTTTCTATAGCCACTATAGTCACTATAGCCTCTATAGCCTCTATAGCTTCTATAGCTTCTATAGCCTCTATTTCCCTGCAAAGGTAAAAAAAAATCCTCAAAATCCCCCACCAAACCATATTTTTTATTACCTTTGCACCAGAATAACAACAACAATAGTCTCTATAGCGTCTATAACAACTATAGCCTCTATAACAACTATAGCCACTATAACAACTATAACTATAAAAAAAACAAAAGCCATGCAGCTGAAACTGCTCAACGTAGCACGTGCCAGCATACAAGAACTTCGAGAAGACTACAACGACTTCCTACGTTCCAAACAAATGGAGATATGGGCACCCGCCAACCAACGCTATCAGCCCATGGTGGACTTCTGCAAACAACATAACAAAAGCACAGACTATGAGCCCTTCTTCGAGAAGTGGTCGGCCGAGGAAATGGCAAACATCGCCCTAACCCTCTGCCACATGACAGACACCATGATGAACAAATTCCTCAAGCGTCTGGAGCAGGATTTCGTCACCCAGGGAGGAATCAAGGAGCGCATGTACGCCGCCCGCACCGGCTACCGCAAACAGCAAGACGACCACATGGCAGCACTTGAAGCAGAGAACCGCCGTCTAAAATCCCTCCTTGATGCCCACGGCATCAAGTATTAAGCGCCACGTCCCAACTATAACAACTATAACAACTATAATCTCTATAACCACTATAACCACTATAACCTCTATAGCCTCTATAACCACTATAACCTCTATAGCCTCTATAACCTCTATAGCCTCTATAACCTCTATAACCACTATAACCACTATAACCTCTATCCCCCCCCAAAAAAATACAGGCTCCATTTCTGGAGCCTGCACTTTATCTTTAAGCTTTAACCCGTAAGTTTTACTTAATCATCTTTTTACCATTCTTGATTACCACGCCACGATAGTTCTCATCCACGCGCTGACCGCTCAGGTTATAGACGGGAGCATCAGCAGCGCTCTTCGTCTCAGCATTGATTACGCTAATGCCGGTATATTCGGGCAGAGCCGTATTGATGGTAATAGCCAAGAACTGGAAACCGTTGGTAGTAGTAAATGTTACGGAACCATTTTCAGTAGTTTTTAAGGCCACTTCATGTACCTCAGTGTCTGCTGTGGTCAGAGAACCGTCTGTTACCGTAGCATTAGCAGGTGTCAGGCTTCTCTCACTTTCGCCAGCTCCCTTAAATCTCAGTCTGATAACATCATCCTTTGCCAATTCACTAAGTTTTAACGTTATCTTACTTCCGTTTACAGCCACAAATTTAGAAGGTGCAATTCTTACTATACTCTTTTTCAATCCTGCATTGTCGTCACGAGCGAATGTAATACCCTTAGCAATATCAAGTTCTTCACCATTTGCTTTCAAAGCTGTGAAAACGTTACGGCCTTCAACAAGCGTAGCATTGTTCTCCCAATAATTTTTATCGGTTACAAACGTCCAGTTTGTATTATCGGACTCCAGATTAGAAGCATCGGCAGCGCTCAACTCCTGGGTGAAGTCCCACGTAGTTGCAGCATGAGGATCAACAGGTATTACCGCTGTTCCGTCGGAAACAAATTCAAATCCATAGAAATTCATACTGCCAGTTGGAAAAGTAATAAGGGCAGTGCCGGCAGTAACTTTAACTGAGACGACTGGATATACATTGGTCGCACCTGTAGGATTTTTGTCTGCGTCAATGTTTTCCTCCATTTCAACAGAAACTGCCTGACTTTCCTGAATCACCTGGTTAAATACCGTTTCTCCATTTTGAGCAATAACCAAGCTACGATCAGTAGCACTATTACTACCTGTACGAACATAGACCTTCAAATCACCATTAGAAGGAATCGTTACTGAAATCTGGCAAAGCTTGCCTGCGCCTTGACTCTTTGCACCTGATTTCAAACGATGTGTGAACTTTTCATATGAGTCAGCAGTACCGAAGTATGCATTGTTCGCATCGATTGCCATTTTCTTTTGATCGTCTGCGAGTGTAATTTTAAAGTCACCATTGGAAAACTCCTTACCTTGTGACCAATCTCCTGCACTAGCTATATCGTCTGCAGAGAATGTAATTTTCTGCGCACTCGCTCCAATAGCCAGTAGCGCCATAGTTAATAGTGTAAAAATTTTTTTCATAAGCTTTTTGTTTTTAATTGTTTGTTTAATGTTTTTAATTGTTTGTGCAAAGTTAGGGATATTCCCGTTTATTTGCAAGCATTCACAACTCTTTTTTCGCGTAAACGTTTACAATTTCAGCGGAATCCCTCTGGTCGGTCCAGAAAGCACTACTTTACAGTTCAAAAACTATAGGTTAACGAGTGCTAAACCATAGGTTAATGATGGCAAAACCATAGGTTTGTCGGACGCCCGTAAGCGGATATAGTTATAAGCCCCCCTCCATAGCCCCTCTATATAGAGAGGGGGCTATGAGGAGGGGCTCTATAATAGCTATCCGCTAACGGCGTAACGGTTCGTTCGGTTTCTGCAAAACAGGATGCACCTGAGTACTGATGCCTGTAGTATGGAGTCGTTGTCCCCTGCACCGTAGGAGCAGGGCAGCCCTTCTAAGCGTAGAGGTGAAAGAAGTGAAACATAAATTACAAACTTTTCTATATCCTAAAATCCGCAGATAATTTTCAAAGGTCTAATTTTGCCGCCATTTGAGACATGTCTGTCTGTTTTTAGTCATACAAGCGTGTAATCCGACCGACCATGAGCCAGTACCCC
>JAEEGF011953662.1_pt1 | contig 10431 bp, 8 predicted proteins | sample 9134171 | NCBI WGS metagenome assembly JAEEGF01 (sample SAMN16246542, study PRJNA631951) | gut metagenome | biome: gut microbiome; feature: rumen; material: AP-attached | host: Bos | place: Iran: Karaj | collected 2018-10 | reverse complement strand
CGCGGACAGGTGAATATCTGCCTTCAGGTCCTTGAGGAGCTGGGGATCAATATCCCGGTCTGCGGAATGGTCAAGGACGACAACCACAGGACGAGAGGGCTCTATTACAACAATGTGGAGCTGCCAATTGACACCAGATCCGAAGGGTTCAAACTCATCACAAGGATCCAGGATGAAGCCCACAGATTTGCCATAGAGTACCACAGATCCTTAAGGAGTAAGGCTCAGGTAAAGAGTTCGTTGGATGACATACCGGGAATAGGACCTGCAAGAAGAAAGGCCCTCATGAAGAACTTTGCTTCCATCGAGGACATTAAAAATGCCTCCGTCGAGGAACTGTCACAGGTTCCTGAGATACCTGAGAGCACAGCACTGCAGATATACGAATATTTTCATAAAGAACAGTGATGATCCCCCGCCGGGAATAGACCCGGACGGGGGCTTTTTTGCGCACTAAAACAGGGAAATTTTTGAGAGGGAAATTGTGGATTATTCACAAAGATTTAGTTAAATATGGTGAAGATGTTGACATAAAGCCCTGGCGTTAATACTATATTCTCGAATAAAAGTAAAGCGTTTAACCTATTTGTGGAGATGGCGGGGCATAATTCTAATCAATATGCACAATACAGACAGGTAAAACGTATAGCCAAAATAAGACAAGGAGGAGCGTAGATGAACAATTGGGGTATGAAAAGGCTGTTTGCCATGATGCTTGCGTTGATTCTTTTCTTTAACCTGGGGACACTTGCAGGTTTTGACGCAGGCAGGGTATTTGCAGCCGAAGAAGCAGAAACACAGCTGGAAGAGGAGGATGAGGGTTATCCCATATACTTCCTGAACAGCAATCACTGGAACAGGATAGGAAGTTATATATACGGAGACAAGGGGGAGCTCCTTGGGGGATGGGGCAGCACCTTTGCAGATGAGGCCGATGAGCTTGGCGGCGACTGGGTCAGGGTGACACCGGCAGAAAAGCCCCCTTACAGTATTATCTTTTACAATGCAGACAATGATTCTGAGAGAGCCGAGCTCTACGTTGCGGATGAAAAGAGCATCTATATAACCGTTACGGGTGCTGCCTGCAATAGTGTTGCAGAAGCTGAAAACGTTTTAGATGACACTACCACTACGGTTTATTTCTTTAACAGAAACGCTGAAGGCACTTTATATGAAGAAGTTTACGGATATGCTTACGCAAACGGGGCATCTGTAAAGGAGAACTGGCCCGGGCAGAAGGCCAAAGAGGAGCCGGCCCTGGGTGATGACTGGTACTCTGTTGAGATTGCAAGAAATGCGTCCGTAGCTCCTTTCACAATCATATTCAATGACGGAAACGGAAGTCAGCTGGCAGATGTCAACATCGAGAGCTACAAGGACAATTACGTCACAGGGGCAGGAGCCCTCTTTGGAAACCAGACGGCAGCTGAAGCTTCTGTTGGTATAGTAACCGAGTCGGTTATCTATTTCCTTAACAGCAAGGACTGGCCTGCAGTCAACAGCTATGTCTACGGCAATCCCGGAGAAGCACTGGGAAGCTGGCCCGGCAGGGAGACAGAGGCTGCCGATGAACTTGGCGATAAGTGGCTTAAGGTTACAGTTCCCGCAAAGCCTGCTTTTAACATCATTTTCTTTAACACGGAAAAGCCCGATGAGAGAGCGGAGCTTCAGATTCCCAGCGACAGGCAGATCTATGTAACAGGTTCAAATGCTGTCTACGGATCCGCAGAGGAGGCCGAGCTGTCAGAAGGCCTTGGGGATCCCTCAAACATGACAACGCTCTTTTTCTATGATTACAACGACTGGGGCGACATGGCCGGTTATTTCTATGGAAAAGATGAAGGTGATGCCTCCTACACGATCGGTAAGGGCTGGCCGGGCACAGCAGCAGAGGTTTATGAGACCTCAGAAAAAGGTCATATCTGGTGGACCACGAGCGTTCCCAAGAACGCGGAGACAGCTCCTTTCTACGGCGTATTTAACAACGGTGTGGATCAGACCAAGGACGTTTTCTTTGATGATAAGGTAAATGTCTATGTGACTCCTGCAGGTCAGAAGTTTGCCACCAAAGAGGAGGCTGAGCTGGCAGCAGAGAAAGAAACTGCCACAGGCCCTGAGTGCGAGGAGGGTCCCAACACAGATCTTGAGAACTACGATGTAAACTATGACGGCTACGGCGCAGCTGCTTCTTATGTGACCTACGAGGCAGAGAGCGCATCCACCAATGCAACAGTCCTTGAAAAGGATACAGTTTACCGCTCAAGTATCCAGACAGAAGCCAGCGGCAGAGAGGCTGTTGAGCTTAAGGATACAGGCGACTACGTAGAGTTTTCTTTGGAAGAAGCTGCAAACAGCCTTGTGCTGAGGTACTCTGTTCCGGACAGCGAGGACGGAGAGGGCATAGACACAACGCTTCACCTCTATGTAAACGGTGAAGAAAAGGAGATCCTTGACCTTACATCAAGACATGCCTGGGTATACGGAAGCTATCCTTTCACCAACAATGTTTCCCAGGGTAAGGCACACCGCTTCTTTGATGATGCAAGATTTAAGCTTGATGAGACCATACCCGCAGGGGCAAGATTAAAGCTTGAAAAGACAGGAAGCGATGACGCAGAGTTCTATGTAATAGACTTTATTGAGACCGAGCTTGTTGGAGATAAAAAAGCTCAGCCAGAGGATTCAGTTTCCGTAGAGGACTTTGGCGCGATCGCAGATGACGGCGAGGACGACTACGAGGCATTTGTAAAGGCCATAACCGAAGCCGGAAAGCAGAAGAAGTCGGTATGGATCCCGGAGGGTGAATTTACCTTAACAGAAAAAAGAGCTATCGATGCAGAGAACGTCAGGATCTACGGCGCAGGAATGTGGTACACAACTCTTAAGGGTGCGGGCGCTGCATTTAAGTATGGTGGAACAAGCAAGTTCTATGATTTTGCAATGACAGGTGTCTCAACAGTAAGAGATGACAAGGGCGACCTTGCTGCCTTTGAGAACAATGGAAAGAAAGCCACCAATGTAACTGTTCAGAATATCTGGATCGAGCACACCAAGGTAGGAATATGGAGTGCAAACACCGACAGGCTCGCGGTTCAGGGCAGCAGGATAAGAAACACCTATGCAGACGGAATCAACCTCTGCTCCAAGACCAATGAGGCTGTTGTCAGAAACAACTCTCTTCGCAACACAGGGGACGATGCCATCGCTATATGGCCATGGCTTGCGGACTGCACCGACAACCTGTTAACCCACAACACAATACAGGTTCCGACTCTCGCAAACGGAATTGCCATTTACGGTGGAGCAGGCAATAAGGCTATCGGCAACCACGTGATGGATACAATCAACAACGGTTCAGGTATTGTTGTCGGAACAGAATTTGAGACCAAAAAAGAGTTCAGTGGTACTACGACAGTAAGCGGCAACCTCCTTGAAAGATGCGGTTCAAAGCAGACTGATGAAAATTATGATATAGGAGCAATCTGGCTCTGGTCTTCAAGCCAGCCCATGAATGCAGAGTTTGTTATCAGCAACAATGTCATGAAGGATTCTTTATATGAAGGAATTCTTTTGGAGTGCAACAGTGATCTGACAGGTGTAAACATCATCAATAATACTGTAGACGGGGCAACCAATGCCATCGAAGTGTTTAAGCCGGCAGGCAGCTACGGCCACGGTCACGGAAGTGCAACTGTTGAGGGGCTGAAGGCTGAGAATCTCACTGGTGAGCTGATAGTAAACGGCAATGACAACTTTGTGATTACCGATAATGGTGGAAACCAGGGCGCTTCGACAGGCAATGAAAATGGTGACGAGCAGGGAAATGGTGAAGGAACTCAGTCCGGGGATGAAGGCGGAAACACCCAGCCCGGGGATGAGGGTGGAAATACTCTGCCTGACGACGAGGGCGGAAACACCCAGCCCGGGGATGAAGGCGGAAACACTCAGCCTGGCGACGAGGGCGGAAACACCCAGCCGGATGATGGCGACATTACTCAGCCTGACGACGGCGGTGGAAGTGGCAACGGAGGCGGCAACACCAAACCCGGACACGTATATGTTCCACCTATCGTTACACATGTTGCGGTAGTGGTAGTCAAAGTGGTGACCGTTGCTGTAAAGAGCATACTTAATACGATAAAGAATATTTTCAGGTGGTTCTAAGTCCCTGTATAGTGCCGGTTGCCTTTACTATTTTGTAAAGGCACCGGCACATTTTTCTGATACAATAAGAGGAATAACGATTTAAGAAAGAAGGGCAGGAAACGAGATGGAAAACCTTATTGTTGCCACTAATGCGGTCATACCGTTCATGGTGTATATTCTTTTGGGTGCAGCAGCCAGGAAGGCAGGGCTGGTCAAGGAAGGCTTTCTGAAAGAATTAAATGGGGTTGTCTTTAAAGTGTTCTTCCCTTTTATCATGTTCAACAATCTTTATGATGTTGACTTTGGAAAGCTTAGTGGCGCAAGGTATGTTGGATTTGCTGTTGCAGCGACGCTTATAGTGATAGTTGCTTCATTTTTATCGGTGCCGCTATTTGAAAAAGATAACAGGCGCAGAGGTGTTATCAGCCAGGCGATATTTAGAAGTAATTCAGTTCTGTATGCGATCCCGCTTGCCCAGAGTGTGTTTGGGCCTGAGGGTGCAACCATGGCAAGTATTGTTGTGGCCTTTGTGGTGCCGATCTACAATATTGCATCAGTGGCGATTCTTGAGTATTACAGAGGAGGGAAGGTATCCTATGGAAAGCTTTTTGTCAATATTCTTAAAAACCCGCTTATTATCGGCGCTGTAGCGGGCGTGTTATTCAATCTGCTTCCTCTGACAATGCCTGAGTGCATGGCTCTTCCCATATCAGAATTATGTAACATGGCTACCCCCTTGTCTCTTTTTGTACTTGGTGGAACACTTCGCCTATCTAATATGAAGAAAAACCTTGTTCCATTGTCGACAGGAATTATATTAAAGCTCATACTTGTGCCCAGTATTCTTTCACTTGTCATGGCTGTAGCGGGATTCAGAGGTAATGAATTCTTTGTTGTTTTCGTTATGTTTGCGACGCCGGTGGCGGCAGCGTCCTATCCCATGGCTCAGAGTATGGATGCGGATGCAGATCTTGCAGGAGAATATGTCGTTTTATCAACAGTTCTTTCAATCGTTACAATATTCTGCTGGATACTTGTGCTCAAGGGATTGGGATTGGTGTGATTTTAAATTCTTTTGATCGTGTAAAGACTGATAATAATTGAACAAACCAGCCATCTATGTTAATATGTAGGCGTTGTAACAAGGACAAATAGCACAGGGGGCAATTGCACATGTCAAGCGTAAGCTTAAAGACTATCATAGAGAAACAGCATCTTGAAAATCTCACACCGGAACTCGATATCCGCAAGATCAGGATAATCCAGCCGGATATCAACAGACCGGCTCTACAGCTGGCCGGATATTTTGAGCACTTTGAGGCCACAAGACTTCAGGTTATCGGCTTCGTTGAGTACACCTATATGGAATCTCTTCCGCAGAGCAAAAAGGAGCAGATGTACAGGGAGTTTCTTTCTTTTGATATCCCGGGAGTTGTTTTCTGCAGAGACTTGTCGCCGGACCCTCTGTTTACCAAGATAGCTCTGGAAGAGAAGGTTCCTGTTCTTATCACCAAGAAATCAACATCGGCTTTCACTTCAGAGATCATCAGATGGCTCAATGTCAAACTGGCACCCTGTATTTCAATCCACGGAGTTCTTGTGGACGTATACGGTGTCGGCGTTCTCATCACAGGTGAGAGCGGCATTGGTAAATCAGAGACAGCCATCGAGCTCATTAAGAGAGGACACAGACTTGTGTCTGATGACGTTGTGGAGATAAGGCGTGTCAGTGAAGAGACACTGATAGGCTCCGCACCTGACATTACCAAGCACTTCATTGAGATGCGAGGCGTTGGTATCATTGACGTCAAGACCCTTTACGGTGTGTCCAGCGTAAGGGAGACCCAGAACATCGACCTGGTCATCAAGCTTGAGGACTGGGACAAGGATAAAGAGTACGACAGACTTGGACTTGAGGAGGAGTACACTGAGTATCTGGGCAATAAGGTGGTCTGCCACAGGATACCGATCCGTCCCGGACGTAACCTGGCCGTTATCTGCGAATCGGCAGCGGTTAACCACAGACAGAAGGCTATGGGTTACAACGCCGCCCAGGAGCTCTACAACAGGGTTCAGAATTCGCTTGCGCGCAGAAGAAGCGAAGAGGATGACGACGAGTGATCACTAATATTTTTATATAGAAAAGGGGTACATATTATGGCAAGATACGTATTTGGCGCAGATGTCGGAGGAACAACCGTAAAGATCGGACTTCTCACAGAAACCGGCGAGAAGGTTGACTTCTGGGAGATTCCCACAAGAACCGAGGACAAGGGAAAGAACATCATCCCTGACATCGCAGCTTCCATCAGGGAAAAGATGAAGGAAAAAGGCATCGAGGACACTCAGGTTGTTGGAGCCGGAGTAGGTGTTCCCGGAGCAGTTAATGTGGACGGTGTGTGCTACCAGGCAGTTAACCTTGGCTGGGAGCAGGTAAATGTAGTAAATGAGATGCACTCAGCTTTAAAGCTTCCCGTAAAAGCCGGAAATGATGCCAATGTTGCAGCTCTTGGCGAGGCCTGGAAGGGCGGCGGACAGGGCTACAAAAATATGTGTCTTGTAACGCTTGGCACAGGCGTAGGCGGCGGCATTATCATAGAAGGCAAGATCCTCACAGGAGCCAAGGGCTCAGGCGGTGAGATCGGACACATCCATCTTGTTGACGATGAGCCCGAGACCTGCGGATGCGGCAATCACGGCTGCTTTGAGATGTATGCCAGCGCAACCGGCGCAGTCAGAATCGCTAAGAGAGTTCTTGCGGCCACAGATGAAGAGAGCACATTGAGAGGCAAGGATTTCGAGTGCAGAGATATCTTTGATGCTGCCAAGGCAGGTGACAAGGTTGCCTGTGAGTGTGCAAAGCAGTACGGCTACTACCTCGGAAAAGGTATCGCTGCAGTTGCATCAGTTGTTAACCCTGAGATAATCGTTCTCGGCGGCGGTGTATCCAAAGCCGGCGACATGCTCTTTGACCTTCTTATGCCAAGCTTCAAGGAATTTGTATTCCCCGGCTGCGCAGATGCAAAGTTTGCACTTGCAAAGCTTGGAAACGACGCGGGTGTATACGGAGCAGCAAGACTGGTGATCGGATAAAGAGGGCAGATCTTGAACGAAAGTATTTTAGATGAATTAAAGGTCTTCCTGAGGGAAGATCAGATTTTGATAAGCGAACCCATGAGCAGGCACACCACATTTCGATGCGGTGGGCCTGCCGCCTTATTTTTGCAGCCTTTGAACAGGGATCAGCTTGTGAGGTGTGTGAAGCTGCTAAGGGATGGCGATGAGCCTTTTTTTCTTCTGGGAAACGGGAGCAACTTACTTGTCTCGGACAAGGGGTATGAGGGCTGCATAATCCAGGCGGCGCATCTTGACGATATATCTCTTGAGCATGATACACAGATCCGTGTCGAATGCGGGGCTCTTAATTCTGCGGTTGCTTCTTTTGCCAAAGAAAAATCACTTACAGGCTTTGAATTCGCTGCCGGAATACCCGGAACCATAGGCGGCGCCATGATTATGAACGCAGGTGCCTACGGCGGTGAGATGAAAGACATAACGGTTTCGGTGACTGCTATCGCCCCTTCCGGGGAAGAAGTAACAATAAGTGGTTCTGACTGCGAATTTGCGTACAGGACCAGCCGCTTAAAGTCAGAGGGCTTCATTGTAACAGGTGCCCTTCTTGAATTGGAAAAGGGCAATCCGGAGGATATCCAAGCCCGCATGACAGAGCTGGCTCTCAAGAGAAAAGAGAAGCAGCCTCTTGAGTATCCTTCTGCAGGATCAACCTTCAAGCGTCCGGAAGGATATTTTGCCGGCAAGCTCATTGAAGACGCAGGCCTTAGAGGATTTACTGTGGGCGGAGCACAGGTCTCCGAGAAACACTGCGGCTTTGTGATAAACAAAGGCAATGCCACTTCAACAGATGTCTACAACCTGATCTGTGAAGTAAAAAAGAGAGTACTGGATGCTTCCGGAGTCGAACTCGAACCCGAAGTAATCCTGCTGGGTAATTTTAGTTGAGAGTAAAACATTCAAAACTGAAAGGACTGTAAATGCGTTTCATTATAGTTACGGGAATGAGCGGAGGCGGTAAAGCCACCGCAATACATATGCTGGAAGATGCGGGTTTCTTCTGTGTGGACAACCTGCCTGTCTCACTGATAGGCAAGTTCACAGAGCTCATCACCATGCCCGACAGCGAGATAAACAAGGTAGTGCTTGGCGTCGATGCAAGAGCCGGTCAGAGCTTTGAGGGCGTTGCCGGCATCATCGACAAGCTTAAGGAACGCGGCATTCCGGTGGAAGTTCTTTTCATGGATGCCAGCGACAGCGTCCTTATAAAGAGGTACAAAGAGACAAGAAGAGTTCATCCCATGAATCAGCCGGGAGATCTTCTTGAAGACGGCATTGCCAAAGAGAGGGATGTGCTCGCGGAAGTTAAGAAGAAGGCAGACTATGTCATTGATACGTCAAGCCTTCTGACCAGGGAGCTCAAAGAGGAGCTGGACAGGATCTTTGTCAGGAATGAGGAGTACAATTCCCTCATGGTCAACATCATGTCCTTTGGCTTTAAGCACGGAATCCCTTCAGATGCGGATCTTGTGTTTGATGTGAGATTCCTTCCCAACCCCTACTACGTTGATGAACTCAAGCACCAGACGGGGAATGATGCGCCGGTTCAGGATTATGTAAAAAGCTTCCCTGCCTGCGGCGAATTTGTGGACAAGCTCTTTGACATGCTCACCTTCCTCATTCCGGGATATGTCCAGGAGGGAAAGTATCAGCTCGTGGTAGCGATAGGCTGTACCGGCGGTCAGCACAGGAGCGTGACAATAGCCAACGAGATTTATGACAGGCTTAAAAAAGCCGGCGGCAACTTCGGTCTCAAGCTGGCTCACAGAGATGTAAAACGGGCGGTGTGAGATATGTCTTTTTCCTCGGAAGTAAAAGAGGAACTCTCTAAGCATATAGCTGCATCGAGGCACTGTCAGCTGGCAGAGCTCTCAGCCATTATAACCTCCATAGGATATGTGGGGGATAAAGACGGCGGCGGGAAGGTGCTGTATCTGCAGACGGACAACGAGCAGGCACTTAGAAAGTTCTTTACATTAATAAAAAAAGCATTTAATATAGGTACTAGCATTTTAGAGGAAACGCCCGATGTGCGCGCAAAAGGGCGGTTGTACAGACCGGTCCTTGCAGATGATGAAAAAGTGCTTGCTGTCCTTAAGGCAACGAGACTCATGGAAGATTATGGCGCAATAAGGGATTTTGATAAGGGAGCAAGTCCTCTTGTCACCAGGAATTCCTGCTGTAAGAGAGCGTTTCTGAGAGATGCGTTTTTATGTCTTGGTTCCATCAGCGATCCCAACAAGGGGTATCATCTCGAGTTTGTATGTACATCCCGGGAGCAGGCCTGCTACCTGCAGAGCCTTATTGAGAGCTTCGACATCGAGGCGAGGATCGTTATCAGGAAGAAGTATTACGTCCTTTATATGAAAGAGGGCGAAGGCATAGTGGATCTTCTGAACATAATGGAGGCACCTGTAAGCCTCATGAATCTGGAGAACCTGAGGATCCTCAAGGAGATGCGCAATTCCATCAACAGGACGGTCAACTGCGAGGTTGCCAATCTTGCCAAGACAATAAGTGCTGCGACAAAGCAATTGGAGGACATTGCGTATATCAGGGATAACGGGGGGCTTTTGAAGCTTCCTGACAATCTCAGAGAGATGGCGGAAGTCAGGCTGGAACATCCTGATGCCACACTTTCGGAACTGGGTGCATTTCTTGACCCGCCGGTGGGCAAGTCGGGAGTAAATCATAGACTTCGTAAACTATCGGAGTTTGCGGACAGGATGAGGTTTTAAAAGGAGGATATTATGATCACAAAATCTATCGAAATTAAGCTGCCCAGAGGACTTGAGGCAAGACCCGTGGCTGAACTGGTACAGCTTGCCAGCAAGTATGAGAGCACAGTTCACATCGAGGCTCAGTCCAAGAAGGTCAATGCCAAAAGCATAATGGGCATGATGACATTGAATCTCACATCCGGAGAGGCTGTAACTGTTATAGCTGAGGGAAGTGACGAGGAATCAGCAGTTGCCGATCTGGAGAATTTCCTGCAGGGAAATGCAGCTGAGTAAACAGTCGCAAATAAAAAAAGCCCCTAAAAAGGGAGGATGCCAGGTAAGCTTCCTTACCTGGCATATTATGAAAAAGTTTTTGTTTGGTATTGTCTTAACTCATCTGACATTATTATATTAACAAGCGGATATGTCCAAA
>JAEEGF010830020.1_pt1 | contig 10431 bp, 5 predicted proteins | sample 9134171 | NCBI WGS metagenome assembly JAEEGF01 (sample SAMN16246542, study PRJNA631951) | gut metagenome | biome: gut microbiome; feature: rumen; material: AP-attached | host: Bos | place: Iran: Karaj | collected 2018-10 | reverse complement strand
TGTGTACGACAAGGACAACGTGCCTTACAAGCCCGCCAAGCACTTGGATATTTCCCTGAAGGGTGTCGAGGAGGGCGACTTTGCCTTTGTGTTTGGTTATCCCGCCCGTACCAACGAATACCTGCCCGCTGTGGCCGTCGACCAGGAAGCCAACGTCATCGACCCCGTCATGGTCGACTTGCGCGGCAAGGTGCTCGACATCTACAACAAGTATCAGGAACAAGACCCGAAAGTGCGCATCCAGTACGCCTCCAAACACGCCGGATTGGGCAACGGCTGGAAAAAATGGATGGGCGTGACCGAAGGCATTAATCACTTCCATGGCATCGAGAGGAAAATGGATTACGAAAGCAGTTTCTACGATTGGGTGATGCAGTCGCGCAGCCGCTACATGTATGCCAATCTGCTGAAGGACTTCAAGAGCAACTACAAGACGCTGGAGCCATACCAATTGGCCTATACCTACATGGCCGAGGCCGGACGGCGCATCGAGCTGGTGAGCTTCGCGGGACGTTTCACCAAACTCTCTGAAGTGACCAAGGAAACCCCGCAAGATGACATCAACCGCATGGTTGAATCGCTGAAAAAGGCTTCCACCACCTTCTTCAAAGACTATTACGAACCCATCGACCGCGAAGTGGCCGCCATGCTGCTCGGTGAGTACCTCAAAGCCCAACCCGCCGACTTCCGCCCCGCCTTCCTCAACGACATCAAGGACATCAACGGCTATGTCGACAACCTGTTCAACAAATCGATGTTCACCGACGAGGCAAAAGTGAATGCCTTGCTTGACGGTTTTAAAGCCAATGATGCCAAGAAACTGGCCAAAGACCCCGCTTTGCAAGTTTACCAGAGTCTTATCGGGTTCTACCGCGACGAAGTCTATGACCACATTGTCAGCCTCACCAACGACAATGCTCGTTTGCAACGCATCTACATGAAAGGCCAAATGGAGATGGAACCTGAAAAGCATTTCTATCCCGATGCCAATTTCACGTTGCGCGTCACCTACGGCAGGGTGGAGGGTTTCAAGCCGCAGGATGGCAAGACCTATCGCCACTTCACCACGCTTGAAGGTATCATGCAGAAGGAAAACCCGGAGATTTACGATTACGTCGTGGAGCCGCGTTTGAAGCAGCTATATATTAATAAGGACTATGGCCGCTACGCCGACAAGGACGGCACGATGCACGTGGCCTTCACTGCAAGTGTACACACCACAGGCGGCAATTCAGGCAGCCCAATCTTGAATTCCGAAGGCCAGCTGCTCGGCCTCAACTTCGACCGTTGCTGGGAAGGCACTATGAGTGACCTGATTTATGACCCCGCCATCTGCCGAAACATTTCTGTCGATATTCGTTACGTGCTTTTCATTATCGACAAATTCGCTGGCGCAGGACATTTGATTGAGGAGATGACTATCATAGAATGAAAAAAGGCGGTAAAACCGCCTTTTTTCATTCCATAACAACACGTTTCGTCACCATTCCTTTTTCCGTTTGGATTCTGACGATGTAAACTCCTCTTTCATGCGGACTGAGGTCGTATTCAAAGCAGTTCCCGCTTGCTAAAGCTTCAAATAGTTTTTCTCCCAACATGTTGTAGATGCTGAGGCCTTCCATGTTTTCAGCCTCAACTCTAAGAGTTCCATTAGTCGGATTGGGATAAACGGTTGCCATTTCCTCATCAAGTTCTGGTATGTTGCTACAATCGTCGATGATGGTGGCGAAATAATCATGCCACTCCGAGTTCTCGTAGGCGGCAATACGACCGCAAGGAACAGTGAGTTTGGTGCAGTTGAATCCCTTAAACACATCTTCAAATGAAAACACTGGTGGCTCTGTGGCCAAGGAAACGACTTCGGTAAACCCGCTGCAATTGCAGAAGGTTTCCCCGCCAATGCTGTCCAATCCACTGCCGAGAGTTAGTGTGTCAGTAAATCCGCTGCAATTGCGGAATGCATTAGGCTCGATTTTCGTCACGGAGTTAGGGATGGTCAGTGAACCGCTCAATCCATAACAGCCCCAAAATGCAGAAGTGCCGATGGTGGTCACGGCATTGCTGATGTTCAAACTGGTGAACCCACTGCACTTATAAAACGCCGCATTCTCGATGCGTTTCAAGCCGTCGCCGAAAGTCAGCGAGCCGTCAAATCCAGTGCAACCATAGAATGCCGCAATCCCAATGACCCTCACCGAATTGGGGAGGGTCAGCGAGCCGGTAAATCCTTTGCAACCATAAAATGCCGCAGGTCCAATGGTATCCAACGAATTGCCGAGGTGTAATTCGGTCAATCCGCTGCAAGCCAAGAATGCGTTTTCACCAATGTATGTCACCGTATTGGGTATGGTCAAGGAACCTGTCAATCTTCCACTCGAAATGAAGGCATTGTTCCCAATCCTGGTCACGGGATAGTCGTTTCCATCATAACTGATGGTTGACGGGATACTTAATTCACCGGCCACTTCTGTGATGTCGACAGGACCAACAAGTGTTGCAGAAACACCGTCAGCATTAATTTGATAATACAAATTCCCTATGGTGAAAAGGGTTTGCGCATACAGTTGCATCGTTCCCGTAATTCCAAGCATAAGAAGGGATACGACCGCATACGCTGCTTTTTTGCATAATGATGAATTGATTTTCATGGTTGTATGGAATTAGTCAAGCCCAGCATGATGGTTTGAGGTGGAAGAAAGAGAGTTTATTTCTTCCCGAAGATGCTGCCGAGGCCGCCCAATATGCTGCCGAGGCCGCCGCTGTTACTATTGCTGTTGCTCGACGTGCCGCCAAGGATGGCACCCAACATACCAGCCAAAGCCATATTCTTGCCGAGGCCTTGTTGGCCTTTGCCCAAAAGGGCGAGGATGCTCGGGGCAATGGCAGCGAGGATATTGCTCACTCCATTGGAGGCCACGCCACTCTTTTGCGAGATGCCGCTGATGATTGACGACAGGTTGCCACCAAAGATGTGGCTCAGAATCTTGGAGCCGTCGGTGAGGTCGGCACCCTTTAGGTTGTTGATGATGTCGCCCGCTTCGCCAGCATGGTCGCCGAGAGCCTTGGCCAAGGCAGCTGCGCCGCCTTCGGTGGAGGCGTTCTGTTGCATCGCGCCCAAGAAGGACGGCAAAGCATTGGTGATGACCGAAGACACTTGGCTCGAGTCGATGTTGAATTTTTCTGCGATGGTGCCGATGGCGTCATTGCCTGTCAAAGCACCTAAGATGTTCGTCATGTCCATAGTTGTAAGTTTTTATAAATAGTGAAATTTGCGTGTTACAAACCGCAAAGTTAGTAAAGAATCGAAAAAAACAAGCACAAATGTGGAATTTTTCATGGTTCCACTATGGGCAACGCCATCCAAGTCGAGTCTATCCAACGCCCACCTACAATGCCAAAACCATTGGTCACATTGGAATAAACCTGTGTAGGTTCGGCGAAAAAGCTCGCAATTTCACTACCTTGTTCGCAGGTGTTCAGATAGTAATAGTATTCTTTCGAAAGATGCTCAATCATGACGGGCACTTCGAAGAAATCGGGGTCGGTGTTGTCACGACGCGTCAGGTTGAAATAAAGTGGCACTTTGATTTGATAAGAACCACCGTCGAACAGTGCGTCGGAAAACACGCCTTCGGGACGCGTGTCCAAGTCGCTGATGTCAACATAATCGTTCGTCGCAATGGCGGCTCCGAAAACAGGATCGGTGAACTCGTGCGACACATAGTAATTGCTTGCGTAATACTGGTCTACTGTATCGATATCGTATTCATTCATCTGAATCCATAATCTGAAAAGGTCGGTTTTTCCAGGATTGGGGTCGGTTATTTCTACGATTATGTCCATTTGTCCGTATACGTATAGCGCACTATCTTCATCGTCATAAGAAATATAATAGGAGTCAATCTCTTTCACCGTTTTGTCCGCCAGCCGAAATTCTACGGATGAAGGTAGCGTGCTCGTGGTGCCCTCCACATCCTCGAAGCCGTTGGCCGAGGCCGTAATCTTGATGATGTCGCCGACAATGGGGCAGTAGTGGCTCTCAAACCAAACGATGGGACGTCCGTTGATATAAGTGGTGTCGGCGGTGTGCATGGTCTCTTTAGGGGCATCGTTCACCCAAAGTTCCACTTGGGTATCGGCAGGCGCGGAGGTGGTTCCTTCGTTGTCGAGGAAGAAAAGGCTTTTGCTGACATGCGCCTTGACGGGTTGGCCTACATCCACAATGCTATTAATGACCAAACGGGGGTCGGTCTGTTCTCCGTTGAATTCGATTTCCTTTTCGCAGGAAGTGAGGAATATTGCGCTGATGGTTAATAAAATGAATTTTTTCATGGCTTAAAACTTATATGCGATGCTGAATGATGGAATGATGGGGAAGATGCTGACCTGCTTCAGGACTTTCTTTTCTTCTTGGGTGGATTCGTCCCAATTGTAGTCGGAATAGACGATGAAGGGATTGTTGTGATTATACACGTTATAGATGCTGAGGTTGAGGGTGAGCAAGCCTGGATTCAACTTGATATGGTAGTTGGCACCCAAGTCGAGGCGATGGTAGTTGCCCATGCGGTAGTTGTTGCGTTCGAGGGCTTGCAGTTGCGGGATGTAGCCCCATTGGTTGGGCAAGCCTTCGTAGATTTGCGTGCCGAGGGTGCCGCAGTTGCCGCTGCTAAACACCCATGTTCCCGAAAGGTCAAAATTTTCGCCGAATCTGTGTTGCACCGTGATGCTGATGTCGTGGCGGCGGTCATATTTGGCCGGAAACACATTGCCGTTATTAATCATCTGGCCTTCGCGGTCGAACAGGCGCTTGGAATGTGACCAGGTGTAGCCAATCCAGCCAGTGGTCTTGCCGAACGAACGTTGCACGAGGAACTCTATGCCGTAAGCCCAGCCTTTGCCCATGCAGACCTTGTTCTCCCAAGTCTCAGCAGAGCCGAAGAACGAGGCTCCATCCTTGTATTCCAACAGATTGTCCATCATCTTGTAGTAGCCCTCAACGGACACATCGAACAGTTGAGGCAATTCCCAAAACATGCCTGCTGACCATTGATGCGCCTTCATCGGCTCGATTCTCGCCGTGACGGGCACCCAAAGGTCTGTGGGCAGGCTCAGACTACTGTTGGAAAGCAGGTGGACGTATTGCGTCATGTAGGCATAGCCCGCCTTGAGCGAAAGGTTGGAGGCCAACATGATACTGGTGCTGATGCGTGGTTGCACGCTTTGGTAAGTCTTGCCTTCAACGGTGAAGGTCGAGTAGTGCACGCCGGCGTTCACTCGGAAGATGTCGCCGAAGGTCATGTTGTCCTCGGCGTAAAGTGCCGTTTCGTGGGCAATGACTTTTGAAGGTGCCATCACCGTGTCATAGCTCCCCATGCTCCCGAAAGACATCTTTATCGACTGCACATCGGGACGGAAGCGGTGGTAGGTGTAGTTGCCACCGAAACGTATTTCGTGGTTGGGCAGGGGGGTGTAGTCGAAATCCACTTTGGCGGTCAGGTCGTTGATGTTCGACTTGTAGGCCATGTCGAACTCAGTCTTGGAATTGACGTTAGTGATAGCACCTCCTTCCATTCCTTCGAAGATGTTCAAACCCAAGTTGTGGCGGTATTGTGTGTAGTTGACCGAGGCGTCCATAAACAGCTTCTGCGACATGACGTGGTTCCAACGCAAGGCGGCCACCTTGTTGCCCCATTTCCAGTTGAGGTTCATTTTGTTGGTGTACTGGATGTCATCAACGGTATAGTCCTTGTATTTCACGCCGAAATATATGGCATCATCCCCCGTGTAGAAGCTGAGGTAAAGACGGTCTTTGTCCGAAATTTTCCAGTTGAGTTTGGCGTTGAGGTCGTAGAAATAGTAGCCCACGCTCAGTTTGTTGAGCTCGGGGTTGGTTATCGAAGCAATCCAAAGGGCTGGTTTGAGGAGCAAGTCGCCGTAGGTGCGGCGGTACGACAGGTTGAACGACAATTTGTCCTTCACAATCGGACCTTCAAAGTTGATTTTCGAAGAAATCAGGCCGATGCTCGCGTTGCCGTGGTATTTTTGCATGTCACCTTCCTTCATGCGGATGTCCACTACCGACGAAAGACGGCCTCCGAAATGCGCAGGGAAGCTACCTTTATATAATGTGACGTTTTTCAATGCGTCGGGATTGAATACGGAGAAGAAGCCCAAGGCATGGTTGACATTGTAAACCGGCACGCCATCCAAAAGCAAAAGGTTCTCGTCTGGACCGCCGCCTCGCACATACATGCCGGCAGAGCCTTCTGAACCGTTTTGCACGCCAGGCAGCAGTTGGATGGCCTTTAGCACGTCCGTTTCGCCAAACAAGGTCGGGATGCTCTTGATTTGTTGCACGGGCAGTTCCACTACGCTCATCTGCGGACTGCGGGCACTCGCCGTGGCACGTTGCGCTTCAACCACCACTTCGTCCAAAGTCGTGTTAGCTTCAAGGTCGAAGTTGAGGCTTTGGCTCTCTTTCAGGTCGATGGTGCGGGTTTGCGGAGTGTAGCCTACATAAGACACTTGCAGCTCGACAGGACCTTGGTTCAAGGTTAAAGTGTAGAATCCGTAGCTGTTGGTGGCGCATCCTTTTCCGGAGTTTTTGTCAAAGATGGTCGCTCCGATAAGGGTTTCCTTGCTGGCGGCATCCATTACGTAGCCGCTGATGGTGCGCCGTTGCGCGAAGGATGGCAGCGAGGCCAAAACCAAGCCGACAGCGACAAGCCATCGGCTGAAAAGGTGATGTTTCATTCCAGTTTGTTTTGAATGTTTAGATTATGCATGTAACGCAAAAGGTTTCATTTTAGTGCAAAATGAAGACTTTTTTGCAAAAAAATTAATTATTTTTCTTCTAATTCAAAAAAAAGTAATAATTTTGTCGCCCAAATAGACCCCATTATGCGGTCATAAAAACGGAAAAATAATAAATAGATAAACAATTAATTAATTAAAAATCAACCATTATGAAAAGTAAACACTTACTTCATCTTCTGATGATGGCACTTCTGGTGCCAGGGATCGTGAATGCACAGAACCTCCCTGCTAACGGTCCCAAGACTGAATCTTGGCAAGATTTGACAATCAATTCCAATGTTTCCAATTACGTAAGCTATTATGTACCTTTTTCAGGTAGAAGTGTCTACCAAGCCACTTCCAGCCAGTTCATCATTCCTGCTACGAGTTTGGTTGACATGGTTGGTAATACTGGTAGTAAAGTAAGAAAACTTACTTTCTACAGCAATGACGCTACGAAAGATTGGGGTACTGCTCAGTTTAAAGTGTTCATGGCCGAAGTGCCGAATGATCAATTTACACAGAATGCGTATATCCCTTGGGAATCGTTGACCCAAGTGTATGAAGGTAGCGTCAGCCTTAGCAATTATCAGATGACGATAACCTTTTCTGAGCAATTCACCTACACTGGCGAAAACCTTTTGGTTGGCTTTGATTTGAGCCAAACTGGCACTGGAGACCCCACGGGATGGTTGTATGCTGTAACTGACAAAAATTCGGCTTTGTTTTCTGTTGGGGAAAATCCTCAGAGTGTAGTTGTCGAGGAAAATACTACTTCGTATTTACCTAAGATGACTTTCAATTATCAGACTTTGCCTTATCAAAGAGTGTATCCTGTCGTTCCCGTTGTTAATGGAACTACCGTGAATTTGTCATGGGGGGCTCCGAACAATCAGGTTACCGGTTATGCCTACCAATTCAAAAAATCCTCGGACGCTTGGTCTGAAGAATGGACAGAAACACAAAACACTTCAGTGGAAATCACCGATTTGGTTCTTGGTGAGGAATATGATTTCCGTGTCAAAGCTTTGTATGGTTCGAATGAAAGTGTTCCAACAAGAGTAACATTCATTGCAGATTGTGCTGTTACACCTATATTACTTAATGAAGCCTACACAGAGAATTTCGACAGCTATACTGTAAGTAGCATGCTTACTCCAAACGAACATGTGATGCCTAGATGCTGGGAGTCTGTCAATGCTTGTGCAGATCCTACTTCTCCAAATAGGGTATTTCCAACTATTTCTTATTATTTGACAAAGTTTGAGGGTAACACGACACCTTTTGCCTACAGCCCGAGCAACAGTTTGATGTTTCATTTTGATAAGAACCAAAATGATCCTCAACCACAATATGCGATAATGCCTCCAATGCAACACATCCAACTGATGCAAGTTACTTGTCAGGCAGTTAAAACCAAGCTTATGCCTGGAGATTGGAACAGTTGGTCTGGTACATTCAAAATTGGTGTCATGGAAGAGGATGGCACTTTCACTGAGGTGGAATCCTTCACTCTATCAAATTATGGGTCTGGTAATGGAGCCTCTTATCCGACTACGGAGAATTATGAGACTTGTACCGCAGATTTTAGTAACTATACGGGTACAGGCAATCGTATTGCTTTTATGATGGACGTGCCTGCAAGTACTACTATTCGTTATGGTCGCATCTACATCGACGATATTTCTGTGGACTATACAGTGCCTATGCCTTCTACGTTCATCAAGGAAATTGATCCTTGGGTTGATGGTACTGGAACCGTAGAACCCGGTGGCTGGTTCCTGATTTCTTCACCGTTATATGGTGATACCGATCCAGCAAATGTGCAGAACATGCTTAACAACACCAACCCCGAAGACTTCGACCTCTACCGCTTCGAACAGAATAATAACTGTTTTGAAGGAAATCATGATTTGGAATGGGAGAACTGGAAAGTAGAGAACTTCAACCTTGAACCTTTGAGAGGTTATCTCTATGCCAATAGAGACGGTCTTGATCTTACTTTCACAGGCGTGCCTTACTATGGTGACGGTGTAGTTGCTTTGAAGAAAGAATTAACGCATGAAAATGGTGTCCCTGTTGAATTCCCCGGCTGGAATCTCATAGGTAATCCTTGGGGCAATAATTATGCTTCTATTGAAAGATCTTACTATAGAATCAATGAAGATGGCAACGAAGTTATTGCTGGCGAGGGTAATGTAGCTCCGATGGAAGCTGTGTTCGTGATTGCCGATAATGATGGCGATACCGAGACCTTCACAAAGGTAACCCGCAACGAGACCACTGGTATGACGATGGCCCTTAACCTTAGCAGTGTCAATAACAAGGTCATCGACCGTACCATCCTTCGCTTCGACAATGGCAGCACCCTGCCGAAGTTCCAGCTTAACCCGAACCACACCAAGGTTTACATCCCGCAAAACGGTAAGGATTACGCTGTCGTCAATGCCGAAGGCCAAGGCGAAATGCCCATCAATTTCCGCGCTGCCGAAAACGGTAACTATACTTTGAGCTTCAGCAAGGATAATGTCGAGTTCAGCTATTTGCACCTCATCGACAATATGACCAGTGCCGACATCGACCTCCTCAGCACCCCGAGCTACACCTTCAAGGCTAAGACTTCGGATTACGAAAGCCGCTTCAAACTGGTGTATGCTTCCAACAGCAAGATAGAAGGTGATGAAAGCTTTGGCTTCATTAACGAAAGTGGCAACTTCAGCGTCTACGGTATCGAAGGCGAAGCCACCTTGCAAATGATTGACATGACGGGTCGCGTGATTAGCACCGATACCTTCAATGGCAGCATCGAAAAGAAGATTGACATCACCAATGGCATTTACATGTTCCGCCTCATCAACGGCGACAACGTGAAAGTCCAAAAGGTGGTTGTGAAGTAAGAGTCACATTTATATCAGAAAAGCCAGTGACGCAAGCCACTGGCTTTTTTTGTTGCCAAAATAAACAACCCTTCCCAAATTTCAACAATTATCACTATTTTTGCACCCGTTTTTCCCATCCCCCTTTTATGGGGTGCCCGAAAGCGGGGGATTAAACGAACATTTTTTCAACTTTCACCTAAACAATTAAAGTATGGAATCAACGAACAAACACTTCAAGCGTTACACCGTAACCACTGCATTGCCTTACGCCAATGGCCCCGTTCACATCGGACACTTAGCTGGCGTCTATATCCCTGCCGACACCTACGTGCGCTATCTGCGAATGCGTGGTGAGGAGGTGTTGTTTGTCGGTGGTTCCGACGAGCACGGTGTGCCGATTACCATTAAGGCTGAAAAAGAGGGCGTTACGCCTCAGGATATTGTGGATCGTTACCACGAAATCATCAAGAAGTCGTTCGAAGAGCTGGGCATCAGCTATGATGTCTATTCACGCACTTCTTCGAAGATGCATCGTGCCACGGCCCAGGAGTTTTTCAAGAAGCTTTACGACGAAGGGAAGTTCATTGAGAAGGAAACCGAACAATACTTTGACCCTGAGCGACAGAAGTTCCTTTCTGACCGATATATTGTGGGAACCTGCCCGAAATGCGGTGCCGACGGTGCCTACGGTGACCAATGCGAGAAATGCGGCTCATCCCTGAGTCCCGACGAATTAATTAATCCGCACTCGCAACTC
>JAEEGF011637477.1_pt1 | contig 10432 bp, 9 predicted proteins | sample 9134171 | NCBI WGS metagenome assembly JAEEGF01 (sample SAMN16246542, study PRJNA631951) | gut metagenome | biome: gut microbiome; feature: rumen; material: AP-attached | host: Bos | place: Iran: Karaj | collected 2018-10 | reverse complement strand
CTTTTTCAGTACATAATATGATGCCAATAGAATGATTCTCGTCTTCCCTACGTTCCAAGCGGTCAAGTAATGACAGGTAGTAGTTCATCTTGCCAGCATATTCTGGTCTAAATTCGCCAATTTTCAAATCAATGGCAACAAGGCAATGCAGGGCACGGAGGAAAAAAAGCATATCGAACTTACTCCGTTTTCCATTATATTAAAGTACGTGCTGATTGCCAATATAAGTGAAGCCTTTGCCAAGTTCCAAAAGGAATTGCTTTACCTTCTCTACCAGTCGGGCTTCAAGTTCCGTTTCCAAGATGGGGTCTTTAACCCCAAGGAATCCCAGATTTTAACCGCTTCGGAACACTTCATTGGCAAACATTGCCTGAGTGGCAGGTAGTGTCTGCTCGAAGTTGTTGTCCGATGGCTCATTCTTTCTCTTGTGCATCTGCAAAGAGATGGCACTGGAAAGAAGTTCACGATTCCACCCTTTTGAAGTAATCTCCTGTGCGTAATACAATATGGTATTATCATCGTTTCCAAACTTGCGCATCAAGGTCAGAGTATGTCCCCATGGTAAAACTGCGACAGCTTGTCGCAGTTTTGGATCGCTTCCACAGAACCGTTCATAAAACTTCTTCATGTCCCACAGGTTTCTTGGAGAAACTCCCATCTGTGGATAACGTTGCTTCAAGTCAAAGGACAAACGATTTACCACACCGCTTCCATGCTTACTTTCAATCTTCCTGTCGTGAAGTAATTTTCCTATTTCCCAATGAGCGGTTCCGATGGCGGAACACACCGTTGTTGCCACCATTGCTCTTGTCCTGTCAATAACTGCGACAGCCTGTCGCAGAATTGCATCATACACTGATTCTTGAATCTGTACAATATCTGTCATAGCTTTAATCTTTACCTGTTATGAGTTCTCGCTTGTCAATATCAAGCAGTGTTGCAATCTTGTCTAATGTGTATAGGTCAGGTTGTGATACGTTAGTGCACCATTTGCTGACTGTAGCCGGATTTTTACCAAGTTCCTCTGCAAGCCACTTCGCTGTCCGTTTCTTTTCGACGAGTACAACTTTGATGCGATTCAAATCTTTCATTTATAAATATCTTTAATTTGAACGCAAAGATACACAAAATAATCGACAACAAAAGAACTTTCATTCAGAAATGACATTTATGAATGTTTTTTTTTAGATTATTAAGAGTTTTTGTGCCTTGTAGACAACAAAAGAGCGGAGATAGCCAGAGTTATTCCTTGCGAGAATAACCTCTGCACAAAAAATGCACACCATCTCCATTTTTGTGGCTTACAAAAGTTAAATACGTTAAATCTTCGTCATTTTCATCCTCCATTAAATCCATGCAATCACTTTTCTACCGTTTTAATCAAAACAAGTTGGTACACAATAAGTTGCAAATACAGTGGATGTTCAAGTCTTACGGATATTACTCTTCCAACAACTGTGAAATCCATTGGAGAAAGAGCTTTTTCATATTGCACTGCACTGACTTCCTTTACCATATCAGATGGAATAAACACAATAGGAGAATCTGCATTTGAAGGGTGCAATCATATCTCTGAATTGAAGATTAATGTGACAGACATGTCTTCATTCTGTGTTAACAGCCATGATTACACCGCTGCCGGTATAGCGGTACCTGCCAAACTTTATTCCGATGGTGCTGAGATTAAAGATCTTGAAATACCTGGTAATGTGGAGACAATCGTTAAGGACGCCTTCTACAACTGTGATAATCTGACATCTGTCACACTCACAAACGGTGTGAACAGCATAGGTGATAACGCCTTCCGAGATTGTGACAATATCAGTGAACTGAAGATTAATGTGACAGACATGTCTTCCTTCTGTGTTAACAGTCACGATTACACGTCTGCGGGTATAGCAGTATCTGCTAAACTTTATTCCGATGGTGCTGAGATCACAGAGGTTGTGATTCCCTCAGGTGTTGAGTCCATCGTAGCGGACGCTTTTTATAATTGTCCGGACTTGACATCCGTTGTTCTTACGGATGGAATAAATGACATGTCTCCCAATGCTTTCCAGTTCTGTGAGAATATTGGTGAGCTAAAGATTAATATCAGTGATATGTCCACGTTCTGTGGAAACAGTCATAACTACACTTCTGCGGGTCTGTCTGTTCCCGTAAGACTTTATTCCGATAACGAGGAGATAACTGAGATGGTTATACCTGAAGAAGTGGAAACTATCGTGACTGGTGCTTTCTATAATTGTACTGGTCTAACAGCATTAATCTTACCAGAGAAAATTCAAAGTGTTAATCAGAATGCATTCCAAGGTTGTGAAAATTATTGCTGTCCGGAAAAATTATATCAACTTAGATATTTTTTACCGGACAGCAATAAATCTTTCTATACCATTTATTGCATGTCTGAAAAAAATCATCTGATTATCTGGAAATCCTTTTAAATCTTTATTCGTTCAAAAAACGAGGGCTTGTCAACATTTTGACACACCCTCTTTGAACTTCTCGATGATACAATTGTGGGACTTGGTTTCAGGATCGTAGTTGATGCCCACAAGTAGGAGGTTGTCGGTGTGTTGTGCCACCTTCGCCGGATAATTTTTCTTTTTGATTTGGTCGATGGCAGCAGTGGCTGACTTTTTGTTTTTAAGTTCAACCACCATAGCGGGTAAATCAACGTGCTTGCGTGGGATGAACACGAGGTCTGCAATACCTTTCCCCGAAGCCATCTCACGGTGGATGATGTAATCGTTGCGGGCATAATAATAGGCAATGCTGATGACGCAGGCAAGTGAGTTTTCGTCGTTGTATGACAGAATACTGGTGCTTTCATCGTGGGCGGCATCAAGCGCAAGTGCCACAGCCTCCTCATCGCCACGGATCGTAGCGTGTAGCAGTTGTTCGGACTGCTGGAGGGCATCGACCACGGTTGTCCAGTGGTTATACTTGACAGCTTTCACCATCTCTCCCTCCACCTCCTTGTTCGGAATGTAGCACTCGTCCTTCCGCCAGTTGTACGAGAGATAGCCTAAATGAATCAACACGGTGAGCACATCATCCTTACTTCTGATAATTGACATGTCGTTGCCGAATTCGGTGGAATCCACCTTACATCGTCCGCCAGCAAGCATCTTGATGATGTCGTCTTTCAGTCCTTCGTAGTTTAAGCTGATATAGTCGGCAACTCGCTCGAAAGCCCCCGTTCCCGCCCAGAAACTGCGGCAACGATGTGCCACAAGGGCTTTCATCACTGAATTCGGGTTGAATATCGAAAGCTCATCACCTATTTGATAGCCGTCATACCATTTCACCAGCTCATCGAAGTCCATCCTGTGCTTCTCTGCCAATATTCTCACCTCATCTTTCGTGAAGCCGAAAAAACGAGACATCGTCATTGGCTCCACCATCGAATACTCAATGAAGTTGTTGAGAGCAGACTCTGTGTTATATTTCTTGATAGGCAGAATGCCGGTCATATATACACCTGCGAATACATTTGGGGTGTTACTCCCCTTAAATAATCGTCGCAGTAATTTCACGTAACTGTCCATCGCAGTGCTGTCGCCATACGCTTCACGGCAGATGGCGTCCCACTCGTCGATGATTATGATGAACTGCACGTTATATTTATCAGCAATCTTGATTAATGAAGCCATCAAATCTTCATTCTCTGTTACTGTTTCAGTGGGATAAAAATTAAGCACTTCTGCTTTCACCTCTTTCTGTAATGTTGGTACAATTTCTCTCAATGTGATATCTTCACGTGAGGTGAAATTAGTCATGTCAAGATATATCACCGGATACTTGTTAAGGTGTTTCTCAAAACTGGGGTCAGAGGCGATTTCCAGGTCAGAGAACAAACTGCGTGAGTTACACGACTGGTCATAGTAGGCGCATAGCATCTTGGCTGCCATTGATTTGCCGAAGCGGCGGCAGCGGGTGACACAACTGCAACAGTCTTCCGTGTTAAGTGTGGAGTTCACCACGGAAATCAGTCTTGACTTATCCACATATTCTTTGTTCCGAATATTGCGGAATCCGCTGTTCCCTAAATTAATAAATGTTCCCATAATCTGCCAAAGTTTATTTTTCAGCAAATTTACATAATTTTTTCGGATTTCACCTTAGCAACAGTAAAAAAAAACTTAGTAAACGAAGAATGTGTCTTTATACACAAAAAAGGACCGCTTGTGGCGGTCCTCCTTTCTGATAATATAGTCTTGCTTATTGAGCGCGATAGTTGTCAAGCTGCTCAGGAGTCATCTTGCGGATGTAGTTGAAGTGCTTCTCAACCTCGCTCTCAGCGTGGTTGATGAACACGTTGAGGCTCTTTGAGAAGAGCTCCGGTGCTTTCTGTGTGTCCTGCAGGATGAGGTGGCTCATGATGGTGTAGGCAGTAATCTCGTAGAGCTTGCGTGAGCAGAAGTCGATGAACTCCTGGTTGCCGGTCTCTTTCGTTGCGTTGGTGGCAGCCTCGAGCTTGCTTGCCATCTCCTTGATGCGTGTCATGTAGCCTTCATACTCAGGCTGTACACCCAGTGCCTCATAGTCGCGGATGATGCTGAGGTAGGTGCCGTTGGTGATGTAGCGGAGCGCAGCAACGGTCTGGAGCTGAGTTGTACCCTCATAGATGCTGGTGATACGTGCGTCGCGGTAGAGCTGCTGGCACTTGTACTCGAGCATGAATCCCGAACCACCGTGAATCTGGATGGAGTCGTAGGCGTTCTGGTTGGCAAACTCCGAGTTCATACCTTTGGCAAGCGGTGTGAACGCATCTGCCAGACGGGAGTATTTCTTGCACTCCTGACGCTCTTCCGGAGTCAGTTTGCGCTCGCGGGCGATGTCCTCCAGTGCCTTGTAGATGTCCACATAGCGTGCGGTCATGTAGAGGAGTGAGCGTCCAGCGTCGAGTTTAGCCTTCATCGTGGCAAGCATGTCATACACAGCCGGGAAGTTGATGATTTCCTTGCCGAACTGCTTGCGGTCGCGTGCGTAAGCCAGACCCTCGTCGTAAGCGCTCTGCTCAATACCCACCGACTGTGCGGCGATACCCAGACGTGCGCCGTTCATGAGTGCCATCACATATTTAATCAGACCAAGCTTGCGGTCGCCACAAAGCTCAGCCTTCGCGTTTTTGTAAACCAGCTCGCAGGTGGGGCTTCCATGGATACCCAGCTTGTTCTCGATGCGGCGAACATTCACGCCACCCTGACGCTTGTCGTAGATGAACATGGAGAGTCCGCGTCCGTCGCGTGTGCCTTCTTCTGAGCGAGCGAGCACGAGGTGGATGTCGGAGTCACCGTTGGTGATGAACCGCTTCACACCGTTGAGCAGCCAGCAGCCCTCCTCCTCAGAGTATGTGGCCTTGAGCATCACGCTCTGCAGGTCGGATCCTGCGTCCGGCTCGGTTAGGTCCATAGACATGGTCTCGCCGTGGCATACACGCGGCACGAAGCGCTGACGCTGATCCTCGCTGCCGAACTCATAAAGTGTCTCGATACAGTCCTGGAGCGACCAGATATTCTCAAATCCGGCATCGCCTGCGCTGACGATTTCGTTGGCGGCGGTATAGACGGTGATAGGGAGGTTCAGACCCTCGTAGCGGCGCGGCATGGTCATGCCGTTCATGCCAGCCTTGATGGTGGCATCGAGGTTCTCGTATGTCTTAGATGCATAGCGCACACGTCCGTTCTCGCAGTGAGGGCCTTCAGCATCGACATCCTCGGCGTTGGGTGCAATCACGTTAGTGGTCACGTCGCCCACGATGTCGAGTGTGCGGTCGTAGCTGTCCATGGCATCCTCAAAATTCTGAGGCGCATAGTCGTATTTGTCCTTGTCTTCGAAGCCGCGTTCCTTGAGCTCAACGATACGTTTCATGAGCTCATGCTGCATGTGGAATTTAATCTCAGGATTATCAGTATATATGTTAGCCATGATTATTTGCTGTTTTTCTTGTAATACTTGATGAATTTAGGAAGCACCTCTTCGATTGTGCCGGTGATGATGTAGTCAGCAATCTGGTTGATTGGCGCGTTCGGGTCGGAGTTGATAGAGATGATGATGCCAGCCTCTTTCATTCCGGCGATGTGCTGGATGGCACCGGAAATACCGCAAGCGATATACACTTTAGGACGTACTGTCACACCAGTCTGTCCGATCTGACGGTCGTGGTCAATCCAGCCTGCATCCACAGCCGCACGGCTTGCGCCCACTTCTGCATGGATTTCCTTGGCAAACTCAAACAGGAGGTTGAATCCCTCTGGTGAGCCCACTCCGTATCCACCTGCCACGATGATGTTGGCACCCTTCAGATTGTTCTTGGCAGCCTCCACGTGGCGGTCGAGCACCTTCACCACATAGTCGGTCACTGGCACATACTTGTTGACATCGTGACGTACAACCTCGCCTTTGTAGTTCTCATCAAGAACCTCCATCTTCATCACACCCTCACGCACTGTAGCCATCTGCGGACGGTGCTCAGGGTTAACGATAGTGGCGATGATGGATCCTCCGAATGCCGGACGGATCTGATAGAGCTGGTTCTCATAGTGCTTCTTAACCATCTCACCAGCCTCGTTCTTCACATTCATGTCGAACTCGCCGATTTCCAGCTGTGTGCAGTCTGCAGTCAGTCCTGAATGAAGAGCTGATGACACACGCGGACCGAGGTCACGTCCGATAACGGTTGCACCCATCAGACAGATTTGCGGTTTTTCCTCCTTGAAGAGGTTCACCACAGCCGATGTGTGTGGGAGTGAAGTGTATGGGAAAAGTCCCGGTGCGTCGAACACATGTACTTTGTCAACACCGTAGGGGATAATCTGCTTCTCAACTCCGTCGAGGCCAGCGCCCACGCATACAGCTTCCAACTGTACGCCCAGCGTGTTGGCGAGCTTACGTCCTTTGGTCAGTAGCTCCTGGCTTACCTCAGCAACTTTGTTGCCTTCAAGCTCACAATATACGAATACGTTGTTCATGTCTGTCTTTGTTTATCCTATGGTGTTGTTTTCAATCAGTTCCACAATCAGACCCTCGATATCCGCATCGCTGGATGTGAGGCTCTTGTTCTCCTTAGCCTTGAACACAATGCTCTTCACCGACTTCACGTTGGTAGGTGATCCGGCTTTACCAATCTGGTTAGGGTCTGCGTCGATGTCGGCTGCACCCCAAGATGTAATGGTGAGGTAGGGGCGTTCTGCATAGAATGCTTTCTCTTCCTCAGGAAGTGCGTCGATTTCCTGCTGTGTCTTGGCGTTCTTGTATTTCATCACCAGCTTGATGTTGCGGCTGCGGCAAGGAGCGGCAGAACCGTTGACGGTGATGACAATCGGCATCGGACCTTCAACGGTCTCAACACCTCCGTCGATGTGGCGTCGTGCCACGATTTTCTCTTTCGTACATTCAAGAATCTCCTCGGTGTAGGTGATTTGGGTCAGACCCAGTTTCTCAGCCACCTGCGGTCCCACCTGTGCGGTGTCGCCGTCGATAGCCTGACGTCCTCCGATGATGATGTCGAAGTCACCGATTTTCTTGATAGCCTGGGCAAGGGAGTAGCTTGTGGCAAGCGTGTCGGCGCCTCCGAGTGCACGGTCGGTCAGCAGCACTCCACAGTCAGCGCCTCTGAACAGGCCTTCTCTCAGTACTTCTGTTGCTTTTGGCAAGCCCATGGTCAGCATGGTGATGGTTGATCCGGGATTGGCATCCTTCAATCTTAATGCCTGTTCTAAGGCATTGAGGTCCTCAGGGTTGAACACAGCTGGCAGCGCGGCGCGGTTCACTGTCCCTTCAGGAGTCATCGCGTCGGGCCCGACGTTTCTTGTGTCAGGCACCTGCTTCGCGAGTACAATGATTTTTAAACCCATAAAATTTTATACTTAAAATGTAATGAATAACAATTTTCTCTTTCTGTTCTCCCCAAATCGGGTGCAAAGTTACTCATTTTATTTCAGTTGGCAAAATAAAACGCTGATTTGTGCACAAATTGTCGGAAAATGTGTAGAAAGTTTGCACACACTTATTTGTTTGTGCATTTTTTGTTTAGGTTTTTGGACTTTTAGGGGAGGCACTTTAATAGAGAAAATAGGAGATGATAAGATGTTATAGGATACTATAGGAGATGATAGGATGATATAGGATATTATAGGATATTATAGGATGTTATAGGAGATGATAGGAAATGATAGGAGGTAATAGATACAATGGAAATAAAAGACAATAATCAATGGTAAATAGAAAACAAAAAGTAGAGATAAAACAAAAAGTAGAGATTTGGGAAAATCCATATCTCTACTTATTGGTGTGTGGTTCGTTTAGTGTCTTTGCCGGCGTGCGCTCACTCTCGGCTTCTTTTCCTCGGTGGCCTCACTGCCGTCGTCGGTTGTGCGGCGTCTTGCGCTGCTTCTCGACTTGAATTTCTTTGTCTCACCTTCCTCTGCTGCTTCTGTTCCTTCCTCGCCTTCAGCTTTGGTGGCAACTCTGGATGTGCGTTTTTTCTTGCTTTTTGCATCTGCCTGGGCTTTTGCGATGGAGTCGCGTTTGAGGATGGCAGCTGAATCTACTGGCGGTGTCCAGATATGCTGTTCGAAATCTGTGACTTCTTTTTCAATACGTTTCTGCTCTTTTTGCACTGCGCTGTCGGTCTTGCAGTAGTCCATGATGGCTTTGTTCTGCAAGTTAGTGGTCATGTAGATTTTGCCTTTATACTTGTTTGTGGCAAGGTAGTCAGCCACAGACATTTTAGCTGCCTGGTTCTTGTTTGATGTCATGATCATCAGTTTGCTGATGTAGGGTTCGATATCCTCGAACTTCACCCAGAACATCGGATATTTCTGCATGGATGGTGTGTCTTCGCCGGCGACATCCTCCTCCTCGTCATCGTACGACATCGATTCGTATGTGAATTCATCGGCTGCACGGTGGAGCACAGGACAGAGCGCAACGATGCGGGTGTGGAATGTGGCGGTGTTCTGGTCGTAGTAGGAGCTTTCCTTCACGAAATAACTTAGCACTTCCTGTCCAGGCACGTCCGCGTCGCTGACGTTGATTGCCCGTTTGGCAGAATCCACCTGGTAGAAAATCTCATACCTGTCGAGCATGTCCTTGAAGTGCATACGGTTGGCGCGGTCGAAATGTTCTGTTCCGTCCGTCTTGTAGTTGTATGCCGGTATTCTTCCCACGTTGAGCAGTCTGAACAGTGTGAAGAAGAGGTTTTGCTGCCCGTCTTTGGGAGCTTCGGGATAGTAGAGCGGTGCGTTCTCGTCGAGCCGCAGGTCGAGCTCACGGTAAACATCCCTTCTCCAGCTCACTTCTTCAGGCACAGCCACGGCTGTAGGGTACATGATGCTTGCCCTGTCTGTTTTCTGTGCCGTCTTCTGAGTATTCGCCTTATTGTTCTCTGCCACCCTTGATTTCTTAGGCTGTGCTGCAGCCGTCAGTGTGAGTGCGATGGCAAGGGCTAAAAACAGGAATTTCTTCATTATGGTGTATTGTTTTTGTTTGTTTTTTTTATATCTGAGTAATCGGATTATTCTGAGTAATCTGAGTAGTCAGAGTAATCTGAAATCTCTTTTATCTTACGATAATAGGCATGGCGGTAGGCAGTGTACGTGCGATTTTGTCTGGCCCGATGGCGTTTACTTCTGTGATGAAGAATCGCTTTCCGCGCTGCATGTCTCTCATCTGCGCTTTCATCGCTTCGGTGAAGCTGGCAGAGTTGGATGCCTCCACGACAGCGTTACCCATCTTGTCGAACATCACCATCTTGAATCCAGTCACGCTGAACGGAATGTTGAGAAGTCCGTCGTCGATGGCTGCCTTGATGCCCGACTGTGCAAGAAGTGCCTGTTTCGTGATTCTTCCGCCCTTGAAGTGATCGTCGGCACCAGTCTGGATGTATGGTGTCGGGTCGGGGAGTTTTCTCACCCTGAAGGGGAAGTCACCGATATGCTCGGTATGTCCTCCCACAGATGCCGTTACGCTGATGGTGACATCTTGTCCGACGGTTGACGGCACAGCAGTGTATTTGCCATTGCCAAGGTCGGTGAACGTACCGCCGGTCATGGTAGCAGTCACGCTGCTTGCACCTCCGACAGAGATGCTGATGGGGTTTTCAAATCCGGCATAGAGTACGTTCATGAGCGTTGCTGAAACAGTGGCGAATCCGATTTTCGGTGCCGGAGCTTTTGCTTTTGCTTTCTTCGCTTCTTCGTCATCGCCTCCCTTCTTTGGCTCTTCTTTGGGTTTCTCTGCCGGTTTCTCATTCGGCTTATCGCCTTTCATGGCAATCACGTTGTAGGTCTGGAAGAAGTTGCGTCGGATTACCGACCCGTCGCGTTTTCTCAGAAGTACATACCCGGAGAAGGTGTGTTCACCTGGTGTATTGGCAATTGTCTCGAATTTACCATTGCCCGATTCAAGGAGCGTGTTGTTCACA
>JAEEGF011013143.1_pt1 | contig 10432 bp, 8 predicted proteins | sample 9134171 | NCBI WGS metagenome assembly JAEEGF01 (sample SAMN16246542, study PRJNA631951) | gut metagenome | biome: gut microbiome; feature: rumen; material: AP-attached | host: Bos | place: Iran: Karaj | collected 2018-10 | reverse complement strand
GTTGGTTTTCGGTTTTTTGGTAATGAGGAATGGTGCATGATGTTTTTTTCTATACTTTTGCAGTGGAATAGTATTTGGATTCCAATGGCTATGATTGATTAATAATGAAATAAGGATGAATTGGCATTCTTTTAAAGAGCGACACGAGCGTTACAAGCGTTGGCAACGTGAGCCGATGCGATACGTCCAGGGTGAGGTGGAGCACCGCTGCAACAATTGCGGGTTTACCTTCACGGGCCACTATTGCCCTACATGCTCTCAGCGGGCAAGTTTGGGGCGCATCGGGTGGCAAAGCGTCCGTCAGAGCGTGATGGACATGTGGGGCTTGGGATCGCGTTCGCGTTCTGTCCTGTATAGCGTGTGGCAGTTGCTGTTTCGCCCCGGCTACTTCATCAGCGACTACATCAGCGGCAAGCGCCAGGTGAACTTTCCGCCGATGAAGATGCTGTTCATTCTCGCGGTGGCCTACGCGGTCATCTTCCATTGGTTGTTACCTGAATTTAAAGGACTCGGATATGGTCTGGATTTCAGCGAATTTGGCTTTAGCGCCGATGCGGGAAGAAACATGGCAAAAATGTCCCAGCCATTTTATGACTGGTATGAGACCCATTTCGGCTGGTCGATGCTGGTGCTGTCTTTCTTTGTCATCATCCCTACCTGGGTCATGTTCCGTTACTCGCCACGCCACACTCGCCACACGCTGCCCGAGGGGTTCTTTGTCCAGGTCCTTTTTGCCTGCCTGCAAGTGGCCCTCTTCCTGCTGATGTTGCCGTGCTGGTTCCTTTTCAAGCAGATGACCATCCTGACAGTCTTTTTCATCGTCGTGGTGGCCTACTTCATTATCGGTTACAAGCAGTTGTTCGGCTATGACTTGTGGGGCACTGTGTGGCGCCTGTTATTCGTCTTTAGTTTTGTTTATTGTATTACATTATTGCTGGCGAATTTGGTTTTCTTTTCGGGGCAAGACTCTGAGATACAAGTGGCAGGGCACTCATTTCCTGCTAAAAACTTCATGACCTGCTTCTACACCTTCTTTGGGGTCCTGATTATGAGCTCGGGCTACCTCATCAACCGCATCGCCACGCGCAAGGCCAGGCGAGGGCAGAAACCTTGAGTCATCATAAATCTTTGTTAATATCCTGCCCGTCGTGCTGTTGTTATTGCCAAAACGAAAAAGCGCTACGTGTCATTGACATGCGGTGCCCCTGTCATGCTGGAACTTTGTGATTTCGGGATTCAAAACACATTGATTTCAGAAATCCTCAAAAAGAGTTGAGGAGGCGTTTGGATTTGCTGTGTTTTTTGACTAACTTTGCATCGTGGCTGCCTGGCATCGATGTGGCAGCGGTCATTAATTGCTATTAGCAAGAACACTACTTACCTTTATATGAAAAGAGCATGACAGTTATTGTAAACAACTCCAAAATCAGGATTTTCAATGGTGCCCGGGTCGGTGATGCCGTCCTGCGGTGGGCTGTGCGCAACAGGTTGGACATTGATAAAGTGTCATCGTTGCAAGTCACCGATAAATGGGGACACAATCTGGGCTTCGAGGCTCCATTGAGTGATGAGCAAATCATTAAAATCATTAATTGCTGATATTATGAAAAAGATCTTTTTGTCATTCGCGACTTTGGTGCTCGCCTCGTTTTTTGGTTTGGCACATGGCGAGACCGTGAGGATCTTGTCGACCAACGACATGCACTCGGCAATCGAGAAGATGCCTCAACTGGCTGCTATCGTCGACAGTCTGCGTGCCATTGATCCGTTCATGCTCGTGCTGTCGGCAGGAGACAACCGCACGGGTAATCCTTACAATGATCTCTATGAGCCCACGTCCTATCCCATGACCTCGATGATGAACCTCATCGGGTTTGACGCATCGGCCTTGGGCAACCATGAGTATGACTCAGGCGTGAAAGGTCTTGCAAAAGTGATTTCATTGTCCAATTTCCCCTATCTTGCCGCCAACATCAGCTGTCCCCCCGAGACCGGAATCCGGGTGCGTCCCTATCATGTCTTTGATGTAAGGGTATTAAGGTCGGTGTGCTGGGCATCACTCAGGTGGGCACTTTAGGCATTCCCGATACTAGCCCCGACAACGTGAAAGGATTGACATTCCAGCAACCCGAGGAGGTCATTCCGCAGTATAAATGGCTAACCGAGCAGTGCGATGTCAACGTGTTGTTGACTCATGTGGGCTTTGAGGTCGATATAGAGTTGGCCAAGCAGTTCCCGTATTATGACCTCATCGTCAGCGGCCATACCCACACCCAGCTTGAGGGTGGAGAAATTCACAGTGGCGTTTTGATCACCCAGAACGGCTACCAGATGCCTCGTGTCACCCTCACCACTCTGGAGGTTGAAGACGGCAAAGTGGTAAGCAAAAAAGCCGAAAACATTTTTGTGGATAAATCCAAGCCACTCAGCGATGCTGCCGAAGCTTTGCTCACACATTTCAAGAACAGTCCTGATATGGAGCGCGTGGTGTGTCAATCCTTGAGCGACATCCACGGCTACGACCCGCTGGGAGTGATGATGTGCGAAGCCTGGGCCGAGGAATGCGATTGTGACATTGCCTTGGAGAACTATGGCGGCGTGCGCTATGACTTCTTCCCCGCAGGCCCTATCACAGTGAAAGATGTCATTAACCTCGACCCGTTCCTGAACAGCCCCGTGGTGATGACCCTGAGCGGTAAAGAGCTCAAAGACATGCTCATCTCGTGCTACAAAGCCGACCGCAACCGTTTCCCCGTCACCAGCGGTTGCAGTGCCGTGGTGACCTATAGCGATTCCACCAAAACGGTAATCAAGAAATTGGAACTTTTTGACACCAATGGCAAGAAACTCGACATGAAAAAGAAATTCCGTGTGGTGACCAACAACTATGTGGCTTCAATATCCGACTCACCCCGCGAGGATGAGGGCGAGCGTCTTGCCGTGACCACCAGCGATGTCATTATCCAATGGCTCGAGAAAAAGGGCACTGTTGACTATCAAGGCCGCTCCAGTTTCACCGAGAAGTGGTAAACGCGCCAATTTTGGCACCAATGTGACATAAGGCTGTGTCAACGTGGCGCGGTCAGGCCGAAGGGCTCATCAAAAACAAGATTGAGAATAGTTATCATTTAAAATTGAAAAACTTTTTATACCTTTGTAATTATTATTAATAAATGCAAGATAATTATGAGGCACTATCTGAAGAATTTGGAGGACACTGTCCGCAATCATTGGACTCAAAAGGCCCTGTGTGACTATAATGGCGACTCGTTTACCTATGCTCAACTGGCAATCAACGTAGAACGCTTCCGCATCTTCTTCGAGACTGCGGGTATCAACAAGGGAGACAAAATCGCTATCTGTGCACGCAATTCCGCGCGGTGGGCGATGACATTCTGGGGCATCAATGCCAATGGCCGTGTGGTGGTGCCGCTTTTGGCCGATTTTCACCCCGACACGGTTTCCATCTTGACCAAACACTCCGACAGCGTGGTGCTTTTTGTCGATGATGACATTTGGGCAAAAATGAAGCCCGAAGATATGCCCGACTTGCAGCTCGCCGTCAATATCAAGGACGGCACACTGCTTTGGCATCAGGACGAGGCCATGGCCAAAGCGTGGGAGAACCGCAAGAATGCCTTTTCCCGGCAGCATCCCAACGGCATGTTCCCCGAGAACGTGTCTTATCCCGATGATAATGGTGATGATCTGGCCATCATCAATTACACGTCGGGAACTACCGGCAACCCCAAGGGCGTGATGCTCACCTACAATGCCATTTCAGACACTGACGATTTTGCTAACTCGCATTTCCCTAACACCCCTGGCGAGACCATCGTTTCGATGCTGCCTCTGGCACACATGTACGGATTGGCCATCGAGTTCATCCATCCCAACGTGGATGGCGTCATTGTCTACTTCCTTGGCAAAACGCCGTCACCTACCACATTGCTCAAAGCGATGCAGGACATCCACCCCTACATGGTGGTCACGGTGCCGCTGGTCATGGAGAAAATCTATGCCAATGCTATCAAGCCCGCGTTGGAAAAAGCGAAATTGGCGCTTACCATTCCGGGTGTGAATAAGCTGGTCTATCGTGCAGCCCGCACGAAGATGATCGAAGACTTAGGCGGCAGTGTGCGTTGTTTCATCATGGGCGGTGCAGCGCTCAACCCCGAGGCCGAGCAATGCTTCAAGAAGATTCGTTTGCCTTACACCGTGGGCTATGGCATGACCGAGGCCTGCCCGCTGTTGGGTTATGAGTGGTGGACGAAGTTCGTGCCTGGATCTTGCGGAAAACCTGTCCACGAGCTCCGCATCGACTCCGAAGACCCTGTTCACATTCCCGGCGAGATTCAGGCTCGTGGTCGCAACTTGACCATCGGCTACTACAAGAATCCCGAGGCCACCGCAGCGGCTTTCACCGAGGACGGCTGGTTCCGCACCGGTGACCTGGGCGTGATAGACGAAAAGCGCAACATCTTCATCCGCGGTCGCATCAAATCGATGATTCTCAATTCATCAGGCCAAAACATCTACCCCGAGGAGGTTGAGGCCGTCCTGGCCAACTGCCAGTATGTGGAAGAATGCCTCGTGGTGGATCGCGACGGCAAGATCACAGCCCTTGTTTATTCTGAATTGCCCGAAGACATGGACGATGAGACCAAGGCATCCATTCCTGGACTCATCCGCAACGAGGCAAACAAGTCCTTGCCCAACTACAGTAAGATTGCAACAGTGGAAATGATGGAAACGCCATTCGAGAAAACCCCGAAGCGAACCATCAAGCGCTTCCTCTATCACTAAAAAACGCTATACCGCATTTGATGCTCTCCTCACCCGTTTCAAGCCGCGTGAGGAGAGCAAAATGCTCGTCAGAAAATATCTTGACGGGCAATCATGTTACGTTTAATTTCATGTGATTATCAGCGTGTTATGGACTCTTGCGCATTTTTTTGCCATTTTTTGAAACTTTTTGGGGGGCTCCTGCGTCTAATACATAGGAAACATAATTAAAAAGAAATAACATGATGAAACGATTGATGAGTTTGGCTGTCTTGGCCGTGATGAGCATGACGTTGATGTCGTGCCTGAGTGTGAACTTTGGTGAACATGGTAACAACGGAGTGGATACCACGCCGACACAAGTGGCGCAGAGCAATGTGCTGACCGATATGCAGCCTTTTGAAGAGGTAGACATTACCGGAGCGTTCAAGATCATCTATGAGCAAGGTGACCGCCACACCGTGCGCATCGAGGCTTCGGAGCAGGCCCTCAAGGAGATGACGGTCTATGTCAAGGATCATGAACTGCGCATTCGCCCTGCAGTGAAAAAGCCAACCGTGTCATTTGCCGACGTGAAAGTCTTTGTCACCTCGCCCGACATCAGTATGGTGGATCTGACCGGTGCTGGCCTGTTTTCAGCCAGCAATCCCGTCACCAGCAACAAGGACTTGGTCATTGACCTGACAGGTGCGGGCAGGGTATTGATGGTGGCAGCAAAATGCAATAAGGCTCATCTTGACCTGACAGGTGCCGGCTCTATCGAGTTTGGAGCCCTTGAGACTACCGATACCAAGCTTGAACTGACCGGTTCGGGTTCCATCAACTTGGGAGACCTCAAGAGTGGAAAGGTCAATTTTGATTTGACTGGATCAGGTAGCATGAAACTGGATAAGATGGTTTGCAACGAGTTTGACATCGACCTCACGGGCAGTGGCAAGGTGAACTGCGAGGACATCACCGCCGAAAACGGCCACACCGATATTACGGGCAGCGGCAAGGTGACGCTCAAGGGCGTGGTCAAGAACCACACCAAGGAGACCTCGGGCAGCGGCAAGGTCAACATCATCGCGCCCGAAACTCCTGCAACCATCCAGTGACGCTGCAACGTCAGTCATAATAACACAACAAAAACAAGAATCGCCCTGAACAGGCGATTTTTGTTTTTAGCTCTCGTGTGGTGATTACTTGATGCCCAGCTGGCGTAGCATCTCGGCCGTGGTGCTGTGCCGCTTGCCGTTCAGGTCGCTCAAGTAGGCGTTGACATCGGTCGGCGCCATTTTGCGTGCGTTGTTGAAACGCTCGGGTCGCGTGATGCGCGTGAACACCACGCGTTGTATGGCGGTCTTGTGGCATCGGCCCATGCTGTAGCCCATCAGTTCGGGATGCTCACCGGGGCCATTCGAGGACCAATAGGTCACCGTGTCGCCCTCGCAGCCCATGAAGATGACGCTGTGCCCGGCCTCTTGGTCGGCAGTACGGTCATTGTCACAGCCGATGATAGCGCCGCTGTCACTGCCGCGACTCTCGTTGCGGTTCCAGAAGATTTTCATCAGGTCACCAGGCACTGCCCGTTGCCACACATCTTGGGCGCACCACTCGGCATCGCTCATGTAGCGTTCGTCGGGCGTTTCCTTGTTGCGCTCGCTCTTGGCACCGCGATAGGCCGTGAAACTATAGCCCGCGCCCAGTTCCCGCACCAGCACACCCAGTCCTGGCCCGTTGGCATTGGCGCGCCCCCAAAAGCCCACTCCGTCGTCTTGACCGAGGGCTTCGGGGTTGAATTCATCGGCGATGCCCACACGGGGTTTCATGTTGATCCATGCTTCCCGTTTGATTTTGTGGTCGGTGTCCCAAATGAGCAACGCCTTGATGATGACCGAGTAGGTGGCACTCGAGCAGAACGATGGTTGTGCCTGCCACGGGTCAAACCGCGGGCGCTCGTCACTCGCAGTCATTTGGTAGGCATCGTGCAGGCCCCGCCATGTCGTCTTGGCAAACAGCGCATTAGGCCGTCCGCCGGTGTAGTAACCGCCATGTTCGGGGAAACTGTCGATAGCCGACAGGATGGCCTGCTGCCACCGTTCATTCACCTTGTCGCCCGCCCATGACGCACTTGCCACGGCAAGCACTGCAAGCAACGTCACCACAGTCCGTTTCATCGCCCTGTTCACTCGTAGCGTGATGCTACCACATCCCAGTCGATGATATTCCACAGGGCAGCCAGATGGTCGGGACGACGATTCTGATAGTCAAGGTAGTAGGCATGTTCCCACACGTCCATCGTCATCAGTGGATCCAAACCGCGCTGCACGGGGTTGGCGGCATTAGGCTCCTGGGTAATCACCAGTTTGCCGTCAGCATCGGCACTGAGCCAGGCCCAGCCCGAACCGAACAACGTGGCTCCAGCTTTGGCAAATGCCTCTTTGAACGCTTCAAATGACCCGAATGCCTCGTCTATCGCCTGTGCCAAGCGGCCCGTGGGCGCATTGTCAGCTTTAGGCGCCATGAATTGCGCGAAGTAAAGATTGTGGTTCAGTATCTGCCCGGCATTGTTGAGCATGCCACCCTCGGCCTTGAGCACGATTTCCTCTAATGCTTTGCCTTCAAATTCGCTTTCTGGCAGCAGCGCGTTAAGGTTGTTCACATAGGCGAGCAGGTGCTTGCCGTGGTGGAAGCCGATGGTATCGGCACTGATGACAGGCGCCAACGCATCGGGGGCGTAGGGTAGGGCCATCAACTCAAATTTCCCGTCAACGGGCATTGTTTGTTTCTTCATGACAGTGTTGTTTTTGAGATTAACATTAATATCGGCAAATTTAGTGAGAATTTCAATTAACTCCAAAAATAACAACAAATGCCAATAATTTTTTCTATCTTTGCGCATTCAACTAATAATCATTCACAAAAAACATATTCATTTTATCATGTTAAGGAAAATCCGTATAACTCTGGCGGCGATTATGATGGTCATGGTCACGCTGCTGTTTCTTGACGTGAGCGGCGCCTTGCATCATTTCTTGGGATGGACGGCACGCATCCAGTTCTTGCCTGCGCTGTTGGCTCTCAATGTGGTGGTCATCGTGGCGCTGGTGCTGTTGACGCTCATCTTTGGCCGCATCTACTGCTCGGTCATCTGTCCGCTGGGCATCTTCCAGGACATCGTCTCATGGATTCACGGCAAGCGCAAGAAAAACCGCTTCACCAGCAGCCCCGAGAAGCGTTGGCTGCGCTATGGCGTGCTGGTGCTGTTTGTTGCTGCGTTTATCGCTGGTGTTCACTCGCTGGTGGCACTGCTTGCTCCCTACAGCAGCTATGGCCGCATGGTGACCAACCTGCTCTTGCCCGTCTATCAATGGGGCAATAACCTGCTGGCCTCAATTGCCGAGCGCATGGACAGCTACACCTTCTATAGCGTTGACGTGTGGATCAAGAGCCTGCCCACGTTCCTGATAGCGTTGGCCACCTTCATCATCATCGTGGTGCTGGCTTGGCGCGGTGGACGCACCTACTGCAACACCATCTGCCCCGTGGGAACGATTCTGGCTCAACTGGCGCGTTTCTCATGGCTCAAGGTGTATTTCGATGCCGACAAGTGCAAATCGTGCAGCTTGTGCACCAAGAACTGCAAGGCCTCGTGCATCGACTTTGAGACTCACAAGGTGGACTACACGCGTTGTGTGACCTGTGGCAACTGCATCGAGAAATGCAACTTCGGTGCCTTGCATTACGGTCACCCCAAGGCTTCGCCCAAGCCCGTGAAGGCTGATGAAACAGATAAGACCGACGCCACCCGCCGCGCCTTCCTGGTGGGAACAGCCATCGTGGGCGCTGACGTCGCTCTGGCCCAGGCGGCCAAGAAAGTGGATGGTGGTCTCGCCATCATTGCGGACAAGAAACCCGCCAAGCGCACGACACACGTCACGCCTCCCGGTTCGGTGAGTGCCAAGCACTTCGCCCAGCATTGTACCGCTTGCCAGTTGTGTGTGGCCAAGTGCCCCAACGGTGTGCTGCGCCCCTCGAGTGACCCCATGCGTCTGATGCAGCCCGAATTGAGCTTTGAGCGCGGTGCCTGCCGTCCCGAGTGCGTTGAATGCTCCAGCGTCTGCCCCACGGGAGCCATCAAGCCCATCACCGTGGCACAGAAGTCTTCTCTGGTGATTGGTCCTGCCGTTTGGGTCAAGGACAACTGCGTGGTGCTGACCGACGGTGTGAACTGCGGCAACTGTGCCCGCCATTGCCCTGCAGGTGCCATCATGATGGTGCCCAGCGACCCCAAAGACGACACTTCGCCCATGGTGCCTGTCGTGAACAGTGCGATGTGCATCGGTTGCGGCATGTGCGAGTATGTGTGCCCGGCTAGGCCTTTCAGCGCCATCTTTGTCGAGGGCCACGAGATGCAAAAAGAGATTTAACCTTTCAACCTTCAAGAAAATGAACAATAACAAGCATAACGACAATAAAGGCGGCAAGACCTTGTCGCGTCGCACCTTCCTCAAGGCTCTGGGGCTGGGCACTGCCACTGCCGCTGCTCCAGTCATCGTGAGCTGCGCCACGGGCGATGACAAGAGAGTGCCCGTACAGGAGCCGCCTGTGGGCAAGATGACCTATCGCGAGAATCCCAAGACCCACGAGAAAGTTTCCATCTTGGGCTACGGCATGATGCGTCTGCCCGCCACCAACGGCAAACCTTTCGGCCGCGACAACGATGCCGAGATTGACCAGGAAATGGTCAACAAGCAGATTGACTACGCCATCGAGCATGGTGTGAACTATTTTGACACGTCACCTGCCTACAGCCGCGGCTTGAGCGAGCGTGCCACGGGCATCGCTTTGAGTCGGCACAAGCGCGATGAATTCTTCATCGCTACCAAACTCTCCAACTTCGCTCCCGAGACCCAGACCCGTGCCGCCAGCATTGAGATGTTCCAAAACTCGCTCAAGGAGCTGCAGGTGGACTACATCGACTACTTGCTGTTGCATTCCATTGGCGGTGGCACTGGCGAGGAGGCGATGGAACTATTCAGGCAGCGATACATCTATAACGGTATTCTCGACTACCTGTTGGAGCAGCGCGAGAAAGGTGTCATCCGCAACCTGGGTTTCTCCTATCATGGCGAAATTGCCGTGTTCGACTATCTGCTGGCCAACCACGACAAGTACCACTGGGACTTTGTCCAAATCGAGTTGAATTACCTGGATTGGAGACATGCCAAGGACTTCAGCGAGGAGAACACCAATGCCGAGTACCTGTATGCCGAGCTTGACAAGCTCGCTATTCCTGCTGTCATCATGGAGCCGCTGTTGGGTGGACGACTGGCCTCGTTGCCCACTCCTCTTGCCCGCAAGATACTGGCTCGTGACCCCGAGCGTTCACTGGCGTCATGGGCGTTCCGCTTTGCAGGTTCGTTCCCGCGCGTGCTCACCGTGTTGAGCGGCATGACCTACATGGAGCACCTCAAGGAGAACCTGTGCACCTACTGCCCGCTCGAGGAGCTCACCGACGAGGAGAAAAACTTCCTCTATGGCATCGCCGACGAGATTGTGGGCTACAACACCATCCCTTGCAACGACTGCAAGTACTGCATGCCGTGCCCCTATGGTATCGATATCCCAGGTGTGCTCACCCACTACAACAAGTGTATCGCCG
>JAEEGF010919840.1_pt1 | contig 10432 bp, 8 predicted proteins | sample 9134171 | NCBI WGS metagenome assembly JAEEGF01 (sample SAMN16246542, study PRJNA631951) | gut metagenome | biome: gut microbiome; feature: rumen; material: AP-attached | host: Bos | place: Iran: Karaj | collected 2018-10 | reverse complement strand
ACCAGGAAAGGCCCACGTTCGATACGATCATCGCGTTCCTGAAGGAGAATACGAAGAATATCGAGATCCTAGACCGGGGCCACTATGTGCTGGCCCGTTACAAAGCGGCTGACCCGCAGAAAGGCCCGATCGCGTTCCGCGCGGACGTGGACGCCATTCTGGTGTACGACGATATCGATAAACCCTGGAAGAGCGTCGTCGACGGCGTCGGCCACAAGTGCGGCCACGACGGCCACGCGGCCTGCCTCGCCGCGCTGGCTCTGCAGCTCGATCAGGACGGGGCAGACCGGGACGTCTACATGATCTTCCAGCCAGCGGAGGAGAACGGCACGGGTTCGGCCATGTGCACGGATTTCCTGACGGAGTTCGGCGTGGAGGAGATCTACGGGTTCCACAGCCAGTCCGGAGCGCCCAAATACACCGTGATGCTCCGCGACGGCCTGTACTGCTGCGCGTCCAAGGGCATGACCGTGACCATGACAGGCGCACCTGCCCATGCCAGCCAGCCCGAGGACGGCCGGAATCCTTCGGAAGCCATTGCCAAGACCGTGCTGGCCGTTTCGCAGATCGCAGACCAGAGTAAATATAAAGGGCTGGTGCTCGCGACGATCGTGCAGATCGACGTGGGCGAAAAGGAAGCGTTCGGCGTCGCCGCGTCCAAGGGCAAACTGCTGATGACCATCCGGGGCGAGATCGAGGCGGAAATGGATCTGCTGCAGCGCCGCCTGGAGGACGAGGCCATGAAGAACGCCGCGGAATACGGCCTGGCCTGCGAATTCAGCTACTGCGACGCGTTCCCCGAGACCGTCAGCACGCCGGCGTGCAACGTAAAGCTGCGCAAGGCCTGCGACGCGCTGGGATACAAGTGGTGGGACAGACCCATGTTCTACCGGGGCAGCGAGGACTTCGGCAACTTTACGAAGATCGTGCCCGGCGCCATGTTCTTCATTTCCAACGGTCCGGACGGCGAATGCGACGGCTGCCACACCTCTCATTTCGACTTTAACGACGAACTCATCGAGATGGTCGTCAACATCGAGATGGAGCTGATCCGCACGGCGTAACCATTAAATGTAAATCGTATGCATTCAAATTAATTGTACGAACTTTGATAAATCGTATACAATCCATGCCCGTAGTGATATACTGTTAGTGTATAGAACTACGGGCATTTTTATGCCTTGCAATAGTCGTTAAAAGAAAAGGAGAGACAAATGATCCAGCTGCATGAACAGGGCGTCTTCCTCGTAGACGGCAAACCGCAGGATGCCGGTTTCGAACCGAAGGAAGAAGCCAAGAAAAAGACCATTGCTTACAGCATTCTGCAGGCTCACAACAAGTCCGGCGACCCGGAAAAGCTGCAGATCACGTTCGACGCCATGGTTTCCCACGACATCACGTATGTCGGGATCATCCAGACGGCCAGAGGATCCGGCCTGAAGGAATTCCCCATGCCCTACGCCATGACCAACTGCCACAACTCCCTGTGCGCGGTCGGCGGCACGATCAATGAAGACGACCACGTGTTCGGACTGTCCGCTGCCAAGAAGTACGGCGGCATCTACGTTCCGGCCAACATGTCCGTCATCCACTCCTATGCGAGAGAAGAGATGGCCAAGTGCGGCGCCATGATCCTCGGCTCCGACTCCCACACCCGCTACGGCGCCCTGGGCACCATGGCAGTGGGCGAAGGCGGTCCCGAGCTCGTCAAGCAGCTCCTGAAGAACACCTGGGATCTGAACTATCCCGAAGTCGTGCTCGTGTATCTCACCGGCAAGCCCAGAAAGGGCATCGGTCCCCACGACGTCGCGATCTCCCTGGTCAAGGCCACGTTCGCGAACGGTTTCGTGAAGAACAAGGTGCTCGAATTCGCAGGCCCCGGCCTGAAGTACCTGCCCATCGACTTCCGCAACGGCATCGACGTCATGACGACCGAGACGACCTGCGTCTCCTCCATCTGGGAGACCGACGAGATCACCGAAGGCTTCTTCAAGGCCCACGAGAGAGCAGGCGACTACAAGAAGCTGCAGGCAGGCAACGGCGCCTACTACGACTCCATGATCACCATCGATCTGGACAAGCAGGAATCCATGATCGCGCTGCCGTTCCATCCGTCCAACGCCTACACCATCCACGAATTCCAGGCGAACGCCAAGGAGATCCTGGCAGGCGTCGAAGCGGAAGCTGCCAAGAAGTTCCCGAAGGCCCACATGGATCTGCAGTCCAAGGTCCACGAAGACGGCGTCTACGCCGAGCAGGGCATCATCGCAGGCTGCTCCGGCGGCATGTTCGACTCCATCGACGAAGCCAGCTGCATCCTGAAGGACAAGAGCACCGGCAACAGCTACTTCTCCATGAGCGTCTATCCGACGTCCGTGCCCGTATCTCTGGAACTGACCAAGATCGGCGCCACCCAGACCCTGATGGAAGCCGGCGTCGTCATCAAGCCGTCCTTCTGCGGTCCGTGCTTCGGCGCAGGCGACGTGCCCGCGAACAACGGCCTGTCCTTAAGACACACCACGAGAAACTTCCCGAACAGAGAAGGTTCCAAGCCCGGTGAAGGCCAGATCTCCGGCGTAGCCCTGATGGACGCCCGCTCCATCGCTGCCACCGCGGCGAACGGAGGCCGCATCACCGCCGCGACCGACATCGACTACGAGTACACCCCGCACGAATATCACTTCGACAAGGAAGTGTACAACAAGAGACTGTACTACGGATTCGGCAAGGCAGATCCGTCCGTCGAACTCATCCTCGGACCGAACATCACCGACTGGCCGAAGATGTATCAGCTGACCGACAACATCATGCTGAAACTGGCCGCGGTCATCCATGACCCCGTCACCACCACGGACGAACTCATCCCCTCCGGCGAGACGAGCTCTCTGCGTTCCAACCCGCTGAAGCTGTCCGAGTATGCGCTGTCCAGACGCTGCCCCGAATACGTCGGCAAGTCCAAGGCAATCGCGGCGCAGGAGAAGGCAAGAAGAGAAGGCGGCGACGTCGCGGCTCTGAAGGAAGCGCTGGCTAAGGTCGGCGACGCGGACGAACTGCTGAAGAACACCCAGTTCGGTTCCTGCGTCTTCGCCAACAAGCCCGGCGACGGTTCCGCGAGAGAACAGGCCGCGTCCTGCCAGAAGGTGCTGGGCGGCTTCGCCAACATCTGCTACGAATTCGCCACGAAGCGCTATCGCAGCAACTGCATCAACTGGGGCATCCTGCCGTTCACCATCGATCCGGAGACCAAGTTCGATTACGAAGAAGACGACTACGTCTTCGTTCCGGGCATCCGCAAGGCGGTCGCCGAAGGCATCGAAGACATCCCGGCCAAGGTCATCACCAAGAACGGCGTCGACGACATTATGCTCCACATCAAGGGTCTGACCGAAGACGAGAAGACCATCATCCTGGAAGGCTGCCTGATGAACTTCTACGCAGCCAAGCTGAAGTAGTTTAGGGAGGTTCATACGAACATGGAAAAGATCAAGATGACGACACCGCTCGTCGAAATGGACGGCGACGAAATGACCCGGATCATCTGGAAGATGATCAAGGACGAACTGCTGGAACCGTTCGTAGACCTGAAGACCGAGTATTACGACCTGGGCCTGATGGAAAGAGATAAGACCAAGGACCAGATCACGAAGGACGCCGCCAACGCCTGCAGAAAGTACGGCGTAGGCGTCAAGTGCGCGACCATCACCCCGAATGCCCAGAGAATGACCGAATACAACCTGACCGAGATGTGGAAGAGCCCGAACGGCACGATCCGCGCCATCATGGACGGTACCGTATTCAGAGCTCCGATCCTGGTAGACTTCATCAAGCCGGTCGTCAAGAACTGGAAGAAGCCCATCACCATCGCGCGTCACGCGTACGGCGACATCTACAAGGCTGTCGACTACAGAGTTCCCGAAAAGGGCCAGGCCAAGATCTCCTTCAAGGGCGAATCCGGCGAGGAATGGGAATCCGTCGTCTACGACTTCGAATGCCCGGGCGTCCTGCAGGGTCTGTACAATAAGGATTCCTCCATCGAATCCTTCGCGCACAGCTGCTTCAAGTACGCCATCAACACCAAGCAGAGCCTGTGGTTCTCCACCAAGGACACCATCTGCAAGAAGTACGACGGACAGTTCAAGGCCATCTTCCAGAAGGTCTACGAAGAGAACTACAAGGCCGATTTCGAAAAGCTGGGTCTGGAATACTTCTACACCCTGATCGACGACGCCATCGCCAGAGTCATCCGTTCCGAAGGCGGCTACATCTGGGCCTGCAAGAACTACGACGGCGACGTCATGAGCGACATGGTCTCCACCGCGTTCGGTTCCCTGGCCATGATGACCTCCGTGCTCTGCAGCCCGGACGGCAAGTTCGAATACGAAGCGGCGCACGGCACTGTCACCCGCCACTACTACAAGTATAAGGAGACCGGCGAGATGACCTCCACGAACCCCATGGCGACGATCTTCGCCTGGAGCGGCGCGCTGCGCAAGAGAGGCGAAATGGACGGCCTGGCAGATCTGCAGAACTTCGCGGATCAGCTGGAAGGCGCCTGCTTCGACACGCTGTACAGCGGCATCATGACGAAGGACCTCGTAGGTCTGGCAGAAGGCATCGACGCCAAGGCTGTCACCACCGACAAGTTCATCGCAGAGATCAGAAAGAATCTCGAAAAGAGACTCGCGTAGGAGGAACTATATGAAATTGATCCATAAGGCGATGGCCGGCACCATGGAATCCTCGGATATCATGGTCACCATCGAACCCAAGGAAGAGGGCGGCATCGAACTGGAACTCACCAGTTCCGTCATGCAGCAGTTCGGCCGTCAGATCGAAGCGGTCATCCGCGAGACCCTGAAGGGCCTGGGCGTGGAGAACGCCCGCGTGACCGCGGCGGACAAGGGCGCCCTGGACTGCACCATCAAGGCCAGAGTCAACTGCGCAGCGTTCCGCGCTGCCGACAGCGACGCATACGTATGGGAGGCGAAATAAAATGAGAGAAAAGAAACGCCTCAGAAGATCCATGATGTTCGTGCCCGGCAACAACCCCGGCATGATCCGTGACTGCCACATCTACGGCTCCGACTCCGTGATGTTCGACCTGGAAGACTCCGTCTCCATCATGGAGAAGGACGCGGCGAGATTCCTCGTCTACCAGGCGCTGCACGACCTGAAGTACGGCAAGAAGGAACTCGTCGTACGTATCAACGACCTGAACTCCGGCCTCGGCATCAAGGACCTGGAAGCCATCGTAAGAGCCGGCGTCCACGTCGTCCGTCTGCCGAAGACCGACTCCGCGCAGGACGTTATCGACTGTGAAAAGGAGATCGCCCGCATCGAGTCCGAAGCCGGCATCCCCGTAGGCACCACCCTGATGATGGCTGCCATCGAGAGCGCCAACGGCGTGCTGAACGCCCGCGAGATCGCCCACGCGTCCGACCGTCTGATCGGCATCGCCCTGGGCGCGGAAGACTACGTCACCGACCTGAAGACCACCAGAAGCGACGGCATCGAACTGCTGTTCGCCCGCTGCATGATCCTCAACGCGGCCAGATCCGCCGGCATCGACGCTCTGGACACTGTCTATTCCGACGTCAACAACGAAGAGGGCTTCATCGCCGAAGCGACCCTCATCAAGAAACTGGGCTTCGACGGCAAGTCCGTCATCAACCCGCGCCAGATCGAACCGCTGCATAAGGTGTTCATGCCCAGCGAAAAGGACCTGAACAAAGCAAAGGCCGTTATGGGCGCATACGAAGAAGCGATGGCAAAGGGCTCCGGCGTCGTCGCTCTCAACGGCAAGATGATCGACAAGCCCGTCGTCATCCGCGCGCAGAGACTGCTGGAGCTCAACGAGCTGGCCGGCGTAAGAGAAGTGGAGGAGATCTAAAATGGCAGAGAAAAGTTTTGATTTTGCGCAGATCCCCCACATCGGAGAGATCGCCTGCAACGGTGAGTTCAAGGCGGCCAAAGCCCGCAACACCGCTACGTTCGAAGAGAAGTTCGACCAGAAGAACAAGGTCGTGGAGAGCCTGGAGAAGGCGATCCGCCTGTCCGGCTTAAAGGACGGCGACACCATCAGCTTCCACCATCATTTCCGCAACGGCGACCACATCATCAACCAGGTCGTCGCCAAGCTGGCGGAGATGGGCTTCAAGAATCTGACCCTGGCATCCAGTTCCCTGGCTGCCGTACACGCGCCTCTGATCGAGTACATCGAGCAGGGCGTCATCACCCACATCGAAACGTCCGGCATGCGCGGAGAGCTGGCGGAACAGATCTCCCGCGGATTGATGGATTTCCCCGTCGTCTTCCGCTCCCACGGCGGCAGAGGTGAAGCGGTCGCTTCCGGCGAGCTGCACATCAACGTGGCTTTCCTGGGCGCTCCGTCCTGCGACCCGTTCGGCAACGCCAACGGCTACAGCAGAGATGACGACGAATCCATCATGTGCGGCTCCCTGGGCTATGCCCGTCCGGACGCGCACATGGCGGATACGACCATCATCATTACAAATAACCTCGTGAAGTTCCCGAACACGCCCTGCGCCATCCCCGAATCCGACGTGGATTACGTGGTGGTCATGGACGACATCGGCGACCCGAAGGGCATCATGAGCGGCGCCACCCGCTACACGAAGAACCCGAAGGAACTGATCATCGCGAAGACCGCGGCGGAAGTCGTCAAGGCTGCCGGCTACGTCTACGACGGATTCTCCATGCAGATGGGTTCCGGCGGCGCATCCTTGGCTACGGCCAGATACCTGCGCCAGATGATGATCGACGAAGGCATCAAGTGCCGGTTCGCGCTGGGCGGCATCACCGGCCAGATCACAGCCATGCACGAAGAAGGCCTGATCGAGAAGATCCTGGACGTCCAGTCCTTCGACCTCGACGCGGCTAAGTCCCTGAAGAAGAACCACTTCCATCAGCAGATCGACGCTCCGACGTACGCGAGTTACAGAAGAGAGTCTGCTGTCAACCAGCTGGACTTTGTCATCCTGTCCGCTCTGGAGGTCGACACGGACTTCAACGTCAACGTCCTGACCGGTTCTGACGGCGTCATCCGCGGCGCCATCGGCGGTCACCCCGACACGGCGGAAGGCGCGGCGCTGTCCGTCATCGTCTGCCCGCTCACGAGAGGCCGCATCCCCTGCGTCGTGCCCAAGGTCAACACAGTCGTTACCCCGGGCAGCGTCGTGGACGTGGTCATCACAGACCAGGGCGTAGCGGTGAACCCGAACAGACCCGAAGTGGCCGAAAAGCTGGTCGCTGCCGGCATTCCCGTCGTCTCCATCGAATCCCTGGCGGAGAGAGCAGAACACATCGTCGGCAAGCCCGATCCCATCAAGTTCAAGGATAAGATCGTGGCGGTCGTCATGTACCGCGACAACACCGTCATCGACGTCGTAAGACAGATCGACGAGGACTAAGGCTGAAAGAGCAAAGAAAAAAGAGGGTGCCTGCGAGGGCATCCTCTTTTTCTTCTTTAAGAAAGGGACTATTTCGTGTATTTCCGGATAAATGCGACGGTATCCCCATGCAGCGCGACGGGAATTTCCGGCGCATCCGCATCCGGGCAGACGTAATTGTCGTGCGTGTATCCTTTGTACTCGAGGAATTGCACGTCGCCTTCGTATCCGATGGTCTTCAGAGACGCCAGATAGAGCTGCGTCTGCAGCGCCCGGTTTGTCAGGTCGACCTCTGCGAGGGTCACAAGCTGGGGCACCGGTAAAGATTTCAGATAATACATAGGCGCCGCGTCGTCGATCAACGTCAGTCGCGGATCCCTGCCTCGTGCGAACAGCACGCTGAAGTGGCTGGTCGGCTGGCCGCTGGCAAAGACGCAGCCGGCGAAGTCTGCGGGGTCCATGCCATAGGGCTGCAGCACGCTCTCGTCGAACAGCAGCATCATGGACAGCCAGGCGCCGGCGGAGTGACCGCCTAAGAACATCTTTCCGTTATAAGGAACGTATTCTGCCAGATGATCGCGCACCCAGGCCATGGCGCAGGCGGAATCATCGAGAAACCCGCGGAAGACGCCGTCCGGGTCGTCGCAGAAATGCGGGTCCGGCGCGACCGGAAATCCTTCGAATTCCGGGTACAGCCTGTAATTCGGCGCCGCGACAGCGATGCCTTCCTTCGCCAGTTCCGTACAGTATTCGATATAGTTGCTCTTTGTCCAGTGATAATGCAGAAATCCGCCTCCATGGAAGAACACCAGGACCGGGCAGTCTTCTGCGCCGATGGGCAGGTACAGGTCCAGCGTTTGGGAATCCGCGCCTGACGGCTTTCCGCCTTCGCGGTACAGGACGTCTTTTATGGTCTTGATCTCGTAAGCCATGGTATGATCTCCTTTGCCTGTCCAGTATATCATAAAGACCCGCAGACCGGTCTCCGCTCGTTGACATTTCCCTTCACTCTGCTAAACTGCAAGTGGTAAGGAAGGGCTTTCATGGAACACAGCGATAAAAAAGACAAGTTTAGAAAGGCATTGAACGTAGTGCTTGCGATCGCCGTTTTCGGCGCGTGGGGCCAGATGGTGTTTTCCGGGGAAGGCACGCTGGCTTCCACCGGGCTTTCGAGTCTGAAGTACTTCACCGTGCTGTCCAACCTGCTGGAAGGGTTCGCATGCCTTTATTGGCTCGCGGGCAAAGGCGCGAAAGGGGAACGGCTGAAGTTCGTGGCGACAGTCGCGGTCTCCATTACGTTCCTCGTGGTCATGACCTTTCTGGGACCTTTGTACGGCTATCCGGCCATGTTCCATGGAGGCAATCTGTGGCTTCATCTGATCGTTCCCGTCGGGGCGATCCTGGAGCAGGTCTTCCTGTCGAAAGGCCCATTTGGCCGCAAAGACGTATTGTTCGCAGCGCTCCCCGTCCTGTTCTACGGCGCGGGATACCTGTGCAACATCCTGATGAACGGCGTCGGCGAATGGCCGGACACCAACGACTGGTACAGTTTTATGATGTGGGGCTATCCCGGGGCCGCTGTGATCTACGGCGGACTTATCCTCATCTCCCTGGCGCTGGGCCTGCTGTTCCGGAAGGTCAGGGTGAAGAAATGACCAGGAGCAGAATCATAAAACTTATCGCAGCGATCCTCCTTCTGGTCCTGCTCATTCTCCTGATCGGCTTTCTGCTTCCCCGCAGCCTGGACGAGGCGGTGTGGCGCTACCGGACAGAACCGAAGCACGTCACCATCCTCCGGTATGACCAGAACGACCCGCCCGCTTTCGGGGTCACGCTGGACGAGGTCAGAACGGCGGAACTGATGCGGCAGCTGAAAGCCCTGCGCGGGCGGTACAAAGGACCGTCCGGTAAGGACGCGGGCGAGGCTGCGCCGGCTGGTTACGTCCTCAGACTGAACAGCACCGGGTATGACGAATATGATTTCGCGGGAGAATCCGAATTCGTGCTGGCGGAGAAAAGCGGCCTGCTGAGCGCCAGCTGGGGCGGAGGCAAAAGCGCTGCTTATGACCTCGGAAACGACACGCAGGCGTTCTTCGATCTGTGTGATTCCTATCTGGACCCGGACGGAGGCTATCCCGGCCGCGCTTTCCTGCAGGAATTCTTCAACGTCGGTACGGATCGATGGAAGATCTGGGAATCGGCCATGTTTTCTTCTGATTCCGGAGCCATGGCCCGCGCGATCGAACCGTATCATGCGGGGCTGGCGCCTTACGTGACGCCGGAGATCCTCAAAAGGATCGAGCTGGGCAGGTATCTTGCCAACATGGAACTGTCCTGTATGGCCGAAGCCCGCGGCTGGCAGATCCAGATGATACGCGTGGACGAAAAGTCCGAGCCCGGCAGCTATAACTTCTGGGTGGATCTGGCAAGCACGGAGGAACCTTACGCGTACAAGACCTTCTCGGGAAGCTACGTGGCGAACGGAGAAGGGCTGATCAAGAATTTTTATGTAGACTTAAGCGAATAAATACGACCGAGAGAGGCAATGACCCATGGCAACAGAGTATAAGATCGAAGGACGGAACCAGGCAATTCTGGATAAGGTGGACCGGGCTCTGGTGGAAGAAGGCGCGGACGCGTTCGCGGACGAACTGATGTGCTCCCAGTGCGCTTACGTCCACGGCGCGCGGATGCTGGGCTTCGACGAGGAGCAGGCTCTGCTGGCGTCCAGCGGTTTCGGCTGGGGCATGCAGCACGGCGAGCGCTGCGGCGCGGTCACGGGCAGCCTGATGGCTCTGGGCCTGAAATACGGCTACCGGAACGCGGAAGAGTTTCCTAACTATCAGATCCTGAAGAAAAAGCAGGCCGAGTTCGACCGCAGATTCTTAGAAGGCGTGGGAGCGCTCACCTGTAAAGAGATCCTGAAAGGAAACTACGCAGTGGAAAAAGAACGGGAAAAGATCTATGCGGAAAAGCGCTACGACGCCTGCGAAGAGGTGATGGGCTACGCCATCAGTATCCTG
>JAEEGF010503520.1_pt1 | contig 10432 bp, 13 predicted proteins | sample 9134171 | NCBI WGS metagenome assembly JAEEGF01 (sample SAMN16246542, study PRJNA631951) | gut metagenome | biome: gut microbiome; feature: rumen; material: AP-attached | host: Bos | place: Iran: Karaj | collected 2018-10 | reverse complement strand
AATCAATATAGTCAATGTAACCAGAAACGTAAAAATCTTTTTCATAGAGATTTCCCCTCTTATCTATTATATATTATATTTAATTTTTTCAAATAATACAATCAAATGGTATTTTGTTGAAATTTATAATATAATTATTATATCCTTTTTTAAATGACGGAGGCTTTATGATTGAGAAAGATAAAAATGCTGCAATTAATGAAACTCTCATGCTTGGTGTCGGAATACTTATCATCGGTTTAATTCTGGCAGTATACTCAATTTCAACTTACATTGAAGTAAAAAATCTGAGTGAAAAGGTGGATCTGGATTTGATTGACAGCAATGCGAAATTGACAGCTGCCGATAAATACTACGAATATCTTTCTATATCTGAATTTCTGATGAAAAAGCTTAATCAAAATAAAAATATACCACTAAAAAACACTTCGTGTGTTTATCTTAATTATGCCCATGAAAACGCAATACTGATGTACAATCTTGCCGACAGAAAACTTGAATTTGATACCTCAAAGAAAAGTGATGCTGCCGCTAATATCAGAGCTTTGCACAAAATGTATGATAACTACAAGGGCTGCAGGCAAACAGCAGGGCTTAAAGATGAATTGGGAAAATATCTTTCTGAGATAGAAAATGGCAACAACAATAATTCTGACAGTGAAGAAAGAATGAACAACTTTCTGAATGGTTACAGAGAGAAAAAACAAGCCGAAGAAAATGCCTTCTATGAACAAAATGATGTCATAGTGCCTGAAGGGATGTCGGAAGAACAAAAGCAGCAGCTTGAACACGACATGAATAATGTTCAGCAGTGGCAATCTCAGCCGGAGCAACAACCCACCGGCGAAAGAAAGCATGTTCTTGTTCCGCTTGATGATACAAAAGACTAATATGGCACTTTACATGGCTCTGCTCTACGCTGCGCTCCTCGCAATATGCACAGCAGACAAGGTCACACGATTTTTGAAGATTCTGAATCAAGTTCAGAATGACAAAAAAAACGGCAATGGATTGCTTCACTTCATTTGCAATGACAATTTTTAGTTTTTTATTGAAGGTTACCTCTAAAGCTCGTAGTCAATAAAACTAAAAACAACATATGTTACTGATTGACTATCGGTGTAGCGACAAGGATATTTTTTGCGGTTTGTTCCGCAAGTTCGTTGTTGCCGATTTCCAAATAAATTGTTTCGGCCTCTTTAAACAATTTTAATGCTTCGTTTAGTTCTTCGCTGTTGTTTGTTGTAAGATAATTCTTGTACAAACTTAAAGCCAAATTGTTTTTTGTTTTGGCAATTAATGTTTTGTTATCCGAGTCGATTTTGGGAAGAGTCTTTTTGTATATTAAAACAGAGTCGGAAAATCTTCCGCCAGAGTAAGCTTTTTCCGCTTTTGAAATGTTCCAAGAAACGGACACTCTGTTGAAAGATTTTCCGACATATTTAATTACATCAAATAAAATTCCTGATATAACTAACCCCGTAATAAAACCTACTATTACGGTTACTGCAATATTCTTCACTTATTATTAAGCAAAGCAGAAGTTGAAGAATACAAATACAGGCAAGAACTGTGTATTGTTCTTGATTATGTTAACCAAACCAATTTGTAAACCCTTCATTGATTCTGTGTAGTTAACAAAACCTAATTGTGCACCTGTCATTTTACCTTTTGTCCAGTTAACAAAACCGAGTTGAGCACCTTTCATTTCTTGTGCTAAATTAACACAACCATACTGAATACCCAAACCATCGTTTGTATTGTTTACAAAACCCAACTGTGCACCTGTAAATTTGTCTGCTTGTGCATAGATTAATGCAAGTTGAACACCTTTAACTTCTTGTGTTTGTGTTCCGATAGCAATTTCCAAACCTGTTGTTGTATCTCCGTTAGGAACACAAATAGGTCCCCACAAAGATAATTTGATAGGTTGTGCTGCTTGAGCTGCTGCACACAACATAACTACTGCAACCAAACTTAATACTACTTTTTTCATTTTACTTCCTCCTGTTTTATTTTAACAACAAATTTCCTATATCGTTTATTAATTTTCCAAACCCTGTTTGTTTTTTCGCACTTACACAATATATATCTTCTCTTTCTACTTCACACATCTCACAGATTGTATCTTTTAATTTTTCCAAATTCAAGTTGCTGACTTTATCGGTTTTATTTGAAACTATTTTGAACGGTATATTTAATTTCCGAACCCAATCCATCATAACAAAATCAAGTTCGGTAGGTCCCACAAAAGAATCTATAAGAATATATATCATTTTCAACGTTTTTCTTGAAGTGATATATGTTTCTATCATCTTTTGCCAAACTTTTTTTTCTTCTTCTGTAACTCTTGCAAAACCGTATCCCGGCAAATCTACTATCCATCTGCCTTTGGCCGGTGTAAAAATGTTTATTGCTCTTGTTCTTCCCGGCGTTTTTGAGGTTCTTGCCAAATTTTTAGTTTTGCATACGGCATTAATTACAGAACTTTTACCTACATTAGATCTTCCTACAAATGCAACTTCGGATATACTTTGCGGTAAAAGTTCAGGTTTTGTTTCGGATATAAAAAAAACTGATTTCGATAAATCTAATGCCATTTTTAGTTTCTAAGTTTAGTTAACAATCTTACTATTTCCAAGTATAGCCATACTATCGTAACCATCAAAGCAAATGCGCCGTACCATTCCATATATTTCGGGGCATGACATTCAATACCTTTTTGTATGGTATCAAAATCCAGTATTAAATTCAGAGAAGCGATTATTACAACAAAAACACTAATAAGTATTCCGAGAGCTCCCGAAGAATGTATGAAAGTAATTCCGGGGATATGACATGCAGACAATATAATATCTATCAGGTAAACCAAACAAATTGCAAAAGTTGATAAAAGTACAACTTTCTCAAACTTTTTGGTTGCTCTTATTTTCCCCGATTTAAATGCAGCCAGCATCAAAAACAAATCGCATATCGTTAAAAATATGGCATTAACAGCTACACCGGGATAATCCTTTTCAAAGAGCAAGGTTATTGCTCCTAATACTACCCCCTCACCGAAAGCATATATCGGAGAAAGATATGGAGCTGTTCTTAAATTAAATATTATTATAAAACCTAAAGCTAATGCACCGCCTGCAATTATCAGCCACCAATAATTATTTATTATTGATGCTGCATTTGTCCAACCCAAATAAGCACCTGCAGCCAATATAAGCCACAATATAAAGCTTTTATTAATAACTCCGTTTATGGTCATTGTTTCTTCAGAATAGCCGAGATTAGAAAATGTTTTCTTATTTAATACCGGATTCATCTTTTACCTCCTTAATAAACATATATGCTGATTTTAATAATTTTTTCTGATTGTCGTGTTTTAAATATTCTATTGCTTCATTACAATTTAGCCATTTGCCCTGCCCTATTTCGTTATCGCAAGAACATTTAAAATCTTCTTTTGTACTTGCTAAATAGTATATAACATTTTTATCAATTATTCTATTTTTTGTGGTGCTGAGAGTACCTTTTATTTTGTACGTGTCGGTACAACGAAAATCATTAATAAATTCTATGTTCGTTATACCTGTTTCTTCTTTGATTTCTCTTTTGGCGGTTTCAAGTTCCGTTTCGTCAGGTTCAACATGTCCTTTGGGAAAGCCCCACTCCTTGTTTCTTTCGGAATAAACTAAAAGGAACAATATCTCACCTTTTTCTATTTTATATATAAATGCACCTACGGATGTTTCTTTTGTTTCCATACTATATTTTAGATGCCACATAAAGTAATGCTATTACTGTTTTTGCATCCTTTATTTTACCTTGTTTTATCATCTGTAAAGCTTGTTTAAAAGGCACTGTTACTCTTTCGATAAATTCGTCATCATCGGGATTTTGTTTTCCCGGAACCAAATCTTTTGCTGTATAAATAATAAGTTCTTCATTTGAAAATGCAGTTGACGGATAAAAAGAAGTAAGCTTTTTTATTTGTTTTGCGGTGTATCCGGTTTCTTCTTTCAACTCTCTTTTGGCACATTTCAGCAACGATTCTTTTTTATCGAGTTTTCCTGCCGGAATTTCGTAAGTTATTTTGTCTACCGGATATCTGTATTGTTTAACCATAATGATATCGGTTTGATTTATAAAAGGAACAATTGCAACCGCTCCGGGATGATCGATATATTCTCTTATTGCTTTGTCACCGTTAGGTAAAACTATTTCATCTTTACAAAAGTTTATTGCTTTACCGTTATATATTTTGTTCTTTTTATAAACTTTTTCTTTCAATTTCATTTTGTACCTTCTATTTTATTACAACCAAATTGTCTTTATGTATTACTTCTTCGCATATCATGTTAGGGAACTCTTTTTTTATTTCCGCAGAAGATTTCCCTGCTATTTTCAATAAATCAATCGAATTATAATTGGAAAGGCCTCTTGCGACTTCTATATTGCTTTGTTCTATAGGATTTAACACCACAACACTTATCGTATCGCCTCTGTTGAAAGAACCGCCTACAGCTATTATGCCCGAAGCCAACAAACTTTTTTCTTTATTTCTTATTGCAACGGTTGCATTTGCATCTATAAGAACAAAACCCTTTGCTTTTTTCCCGAAAGCTATCCAAGACTTTCTTGACTGAAGTTTTTTGTTGGGCAAAATTTTTGTTCCTATATCTTTACCGTTAACGGCATCATCTATTAAATTAAGCTTGGAACCGTTTGTAATGAATGTCGTTGTTCCGGAACTTGCCGCAATTTTTGCTGCAATAAGTTTTGTTTTCATACCGCCGGTACCTTTACCGCTGCTTGAATCCGGACTTGCTATTTCCAACAACTCATCGGTAATTTTCGTTATTGTTTTTATTATTTTTGATTTTTTAGGTATGCCGTCGTAAAGTCCGTCAACATCCGTCAAAATAAAAAGCATATCCGCTTGAACGGATGCTGCTACTATAGCACTTAATGTGTCGTTATCACCGAAATTTATTTCATCAACAGCTATACTGTCGTTTTCATTTATTATGGGAATGACATCTTTTCTTAAAAGTAACTCGTTTATTGAATTTCTTATATTTATGTATCTTTGCCTGTCATCAAAATCGTATCTTGTAAGAAGAATTTGTGCAACCATTAAATTTAAAGGCTTAAATGCTTGTCTGTATGCCTGCATTATTAACGGTTGACCGATTGAAGCAAGAGCTTGTTTTTTTCTTAATTCTTTAGGTTTTTTTGTTAAATTTAAATATCCCAATCCAGCACCTATTGCGCCGGAACTTACCAATATGATATCGATATCTTTTTCTTTTTTAAGTTTGGATATTTCCTGTGCAAAAGAGTCTATATAGGGAATATTTAATTTCCCCGTTTTATCGGTTAATGTACTTGTTCCTATTTTTATTACTATTCTCATATATTCCTACTTACTGTAATATTTTCTTCCCGGTCTTATAACAAGAACCTGTTTAGGTTGCAAATATTTTTGTTTCTTTAATTTAGGGTTATCTTCTTTTATTGCCGAAGGTGTCGTTTTAAATTCTCTTGCTATTTTTTCTAAGTAGTCACCTTTTTTCACCTTATACTTTATAAATCCCGGACTTGGATTTAAATCTTTTTCTTTAGCTATATTTTCCAAAAACAAATCTTTTGTTCCTGCCGGCAAATGCAACTCAAAATTTTTGTATCCGTGCGGTGTGCACCATGCAAGTATTGAAGGGTTTAACTCTTTTATTACTTCAACGGTTGTATTTGCACATTTTGCAACAATTTTTAAATCTATAACTTTATCTATAATGACGGTATCAAAAACCATAGGTTCCTGATAATTTAAATTTGTAAACCCGTACTCTTCCGGATTTTTAGCGATTTTCACCGAAGCAATAAACTGAGGAACATAATTTTGTGTTTCTTTGGGAAGAGCGTTTCTTTCTTTCATTTCCAATACCGATGAAGCATTGGAAAATTTCATATCTCTTATAAGCCCGTATTCACCTCTGTTATATGCGGACAATGCCAAATGCCAATCGTTCAACAAAACAAAAAGTTCTCTTAAATATTTCGCAGCCGCTCTTGTAGCTTTTACGGGATCTCTTCTTTCGTCTACCCAATAATTTATCTGTAATCCGAGTGCTTGTCCTCTGTGTGCCATTATTTGCCACATACCCACGGCTTTTGCTCTGGACACAACATTGTTATTGAACAAACTTTCTATAATAGGTAAATACTGCAAATCTTCCGGTAAATTATATTCCCTCAAAATCGATACTATCATGTCTTTATATTTCCCGCTTCTTTCAAGGGCAAGTCTTATACCTTGAGCAGCGTTTCCAGTACTATATTTCTTTATCCATGCATTCAAAATATCTTCATCGTAATCCATTGAAATTTCAAGTGCATCTTCCCTGTTAAGATGATTTTTGTTCGTATCAAGTCCGTTAATATTTTTTATTTTTCTTAAAATATTTTCACAATCGGTTAACAAAAATTCAACTTCTTCCGGTTTTAAGTTTAACGAATTTAATTTTTCTAAAAACTTGTGATAACTTTCACTTGCGTCTATATAGTTATTTTGTCCGCAGGCACTTAATGCGGAATTCAAAAATTGGTCTGCTTCCATAATATTTTCTTTTAACGATTCAACCTTTTCATCGAGAACAGGCGTATCTATATCGTTAGTATCGGATTGTACAACACCTATTTCCGTTTCTATTTTTTCCTGATTGATTATTTCTTGTTCGGATTGCTTCTTATGTTTTTTACAAAAAGATAACGAAGGGTTAAACAACAATGCAGTAACCAATAAAACAGTGATTAATATTTTGTATTTATTTAATAAATTCATAACTTGTTATAAAGATTTTAAACCTTTTAAAACTTGTTGCGGATTTTGAGCAGCAAAAATATAGCTTCCGCTAACCAAAACATCCGCCCCCGCATCAATACATACTTTTGCGGTTTTATCGTTTATTCCGCCGTCTATTTCTATTAAGCAATTATATTTATTATCATCTATAATTTTTCTTAAAGAAGATATTTTAGGCACCATATCGCCCATAAAAGATTGTCCGCCGAATCCCGGCTCAACTGTCATAATTAACACAACATCAACCAAAGGCAAAATTTCCAAAATATCACTTACCGGAGTTTTAGGCTTTATAGATACTCCAACCTTTATACCGGCTTTCTTAATTTCCTGTATTAATTGTTTTTTATCACATGAAACTTCATTATGAAAAACAATTAAATCCGCTCCGGCTTTATAAAAACTTTCCCAATATTTTTCCGGATTTGTTATCATTAAATGGACATCAAAAAATAATTTACTGTATTTTTTTATTGATTTTACAACAACGGGACCTATTGTAATATTGGGAACAAAATGACCGTCCATCACATCTACATGTAACCAATCCGCACCTGCGGACTCAACCATAGAAACATCTTTTGCCAAGTTTGCAAAATCAGCAGATAAAATTGACGGTGCTATCAAAATTTTTTTCATATTAAAAATCTCTTTCTTCTATTGAAATATTATTTATAAAAACTTTTACGGTTGCTTTACCGTTTACTTTTACAGGAATAGAAATTGTAGTTTTAGGTGCTCTTATTCCGTTAAAAATATCTCTTTCACCGCCCTCATCGTTTAACACCAATCTTATTCTTTTATTTTCGTTTCCGTCGGGAACAACATATTCGAAAGTTTTATCTTCAAGAGCCAAAGCACTTTTTTCGTCTGCTACATAAAAAGTGATTTTTGTATCTTTTGTTATTCTTTCATCAAAATTAGGAGATTGTTTAAAGACTTCTCCCGGGTTGGCCAAAGTTGTTCTTTTAGAAATAACTTTAACTTCATAATTTTCATCTATTGCCCATTTTTTTGCTTCTTCGGCGGATTTACCGAACCAATCCGGCATTAAAACAGTTCCGTCGGTAGGTGCACCGTTAGATACCAATACATTTACCGAAGAATCTTTTTCAATTGTTGAACCGGCAATAGGTTCCTGATCCAAAACTATACCTTCTTCATATTTTGCCGAAGATTTTTTTGTAAGTTCTCCCAAAACAAGGCCTAACGAACGAAGTGAAATTGTTGCAGATCTAATTGTTTGACCTTTTAAGTCAGGAACATAAACTATTTCCCCGCCCTGACTTATAACAATTTTTATTACTTTACCTTCTTTAACATTCATACCTGCCGGAGGTATTTGTCTTATAACAATACCCGCAGGAACATCTTGGTTAAATTCCGAACCGTCTTTCATCAATGCAAGTTTGGATTGAGAAAGCATATCCAAACATTCAACCAAATTTTTACCTTGCAAATCGGGAACTAAAACTTCAGCTTTTTCTCTTACAAAACCGGACATTATAACATTAAACGAATAGTATCCGGCTACTGCCAAGATTGCTAAAATCACAAAAAGCTTTATAAAAAACATTATAATTTTTTTCATTTCTCTCACCAAAAGTTAATTTATATTATATTTTTTCATTAATCTGTTAACTTTTTTCTCTATATCTTTCTTTGTTTTGGCTCCGGTGGAATTTGCCGCAGAAACAGTAGAAAGAGTGGAAACATCGTTCAACATTTCCTTAACATCTTTGGTAATAAGTTCACCGTTATCGTTGGTTATGGCAGATTTTCTTGTATTAAAATAAGCATGATACAAACAAAAAATTATAGCAAGAACAATTATCATTTCCAACAAAAAAGTGCCTATTCTCATTGGTTTATCTCCTTTTTATTATTACCAATTGTTAACATGTACTTTATCTGCATTATATTTTTGTTTAGGTTGTTCTTGTGTAAGAGGATAACCTACAGGTATAATGTTTAACGGAATAATATTTTCCGGTAAATTAAATAAACTTCTGATACCTGCTACTCTTTCATCGGACGGATAAGCCATACACCATACGGCACCCAATTCCAAAGCTTCCACAGCCAACAAAATATTTTCTGTTACGGCGCAACAATCCTGCTCCCAAAATCTTTCACTGATATTTTTGTCACCGCAAACGATTATTGCAAGTTGAGAATTTTTACTGTATGAAGCATTCGGTGCAATTTCCGCGATTTTTTCCAATTTTTCTTTATCGGTAACAACCAAAATTTCCCAAGGTTGTTTGTTCATTCCGCTGGGAGCGGCCATTGCACATTTTAATATGGTATCTATTTTTTCCTGTTCTACTTTTTTATCGGAATATTGTCTTACGCTTTTTCTGTTCAAAATGTTTTCTATTGCAGCATTTTTTGAACCGTTATCTGCGGATTTTTTCGAATTGTTATCTGCCGTTACACAAGAAACCAATGAAAATAAAACAAATACAGAAAAAACATAAAATATTTTTTTCATAAAAACCCCTACATTGATAATTTAATTAATTATATATAATATACCACCTAAATTTCAATTTAAAATAATAAACTTTTCGATATTATAATTTGTTACAAAATGTTTTTTATCTTTACTTAAATAGTTTTATTTTGTAAAATTTTTTATCATATATTAAACGGTTAGGTTGTGTGCTATGATAAAGTCTATTTTTGTAAACAACGGTATATGCCAACAAGAAGAAAGTATCGAAAATATAAATAAAATTTACAGTAACAATCCGTCTTTGTTATGGGTTGATATTACTTTGGAGAAAGGCGATTTATCTACGGATGAAATTGCTCTTCTTACCGATACATTCAAATTTCACGAACTTTCGATTGAAGACTGTTTGTTCCCTTTATACAACCCTAAAGTTGAAGAGTTCGACAACTACCTTTTCGTTAACACTCACGGTATAAGATTAAAAACCATGAACTTGGCGGAGTTCGATGAATCAATGTACGAGCTTGATATTTTCTTATCAAAAGACCTTATTGTTACCGCACATACCGAAGAGTTGGAATTTTTGGACAGTTTAATGCACAAAGCAATGTTGAAACCGCAGATAGAATTAAAAAGCATGGAAACATTGTTATACAAAATTTTGTCGAAAGTGGTAGATAACCTTGAACATACAATGGAAAAAATCAGCGATAAGATAGATTTGCTCGAAGATAAAGTTTTGGAAGATCCGCATCCTGATGATATGGAACAAATTCTCGATTTGAAAAAAGTTTTGCTTTCCATGAGGAAAATCGCAGATCCGCAAAGAAACGTTTATTCTTTCTTTGCAAGAGAAAACAACGAATATATAAGAGAATCTTATTCGGCATATTTCAGAGATATTACAGACCAACTTAACAGTTTGAATAAAACAATAAACTATAATTCACAAATGATAAGTTCTCTTATTGCAATTTATATGTCTTCTGTAACATTGAAGTTAAACGAAACGATGAAATTCTTAAGTATAATAGCTACAATTTTTTTACCGATACTTATATTTGCAAGTTATTACGGAATGAATGTTGCTTTCCCTGAAATAAAAATTTTGGGTG
>JAEEGF010306008.1_pt1 | contig 10432 bp, 10 predicted proteins | sample 9134171 | NCBI WGS metagenome assembly JAEEGF01 (sample SAMN16246542, study PRJNA631951) | gut metagenome | biome: gut microbiome; feature: rumen; material: AP-attached | host: Bos | place: Iran: Karaj | collected 2018-10 | reverse complement strand
AGGAGATAAGATAGCAATCGTAAGCCTGTCATGGGGCGGGCTGGGTGACGCCAAGCTTATTCATAAATATGATATTGCTAAAGAGCGTTTGGAGCGCGACTTTGGATTAAATGTTGTTGCAATGCCGCACGCTCTTAGGGGGAGCGAATTTGTATATGCTCATCCTGAGCTTCGGGCAAAAGACTTGATGGATGCATTTTTGGATTCTTCCATTCAGGGGATTTTCTGTGCCATAGGGGGCGATGATTCCGTCAGATTATTGCCATATATTGACTATGAGATCATAAGGAACAATCCTAAGATTTTTATGGGATATTCTGATACTACAGTCACACATTTTATGATGAACAAAGCCGGAGTGGTTTCCTATTATGGTCCATCTGTTATGGCCGAATTCGGTGAATATGTTCAGATGTTTGACTACACGGAAAAATCGGTGAAGAGTTTATTATTCGGCGATTCTCGTGGATATGAGGTTTATTCCTGTGAATACTGGTCAGACGATCATGTGCCATGGTCAGAAGAAAATGTGAATGTAAAAAAGAAAACATGCCCGGAGGAACATCATTATGAAGTGTTGTCGGGGCACGGAATTATCACCGGAGAATTATTAGGCGGCTGCCTGGATGTATTTCCGATGATTGTAGGAACGGAAGTATGGCCTGGGCGCGATGAATGGAAGGATAAAATACTTCTTGTTGAAACAAGTGAGGAAAAGCCAGGTCCCGATCTGATAACGTATTATCTGAGGAACCTTGGCGCCCAGGGAATACTGAACCGGATCAGGGGAATCGTCGTTGGAAAGCCTCAGGATGAACGGTTCTACGAGGAGTACAAAGAGGTATACCGGGCTGTACTGAAGGAGTTTGACTGTGAAACTTTACCGGTCATCTACAATGTAAACATAGGACATGCCACACCTACCGGAATCCTGCCGTTAGGGACAGAATGCGAGATTAATCTTGATAAAAAAACTATCCGCTTGCTTGAATCGGCGACAGCTGGAATTTAAGAAGTTCACGAATTGGTATCGATAAAAAGCATTGTGGTACAAATTTGGTACAAAAGAAAAGCAAGGCCGGCGAAAACCCTTTCTCTACGGCTTTGCGAGACCAAGGAAAGTTCGATCCCGGCTGGTGCAGAACAGACCTGGGCGGGCCAAACGCACCAAATGCTCCGGAAAGTTCTCTGCCCGGTGTTATTGTGGGAGCATTTGTGGATGATAAGAAGTCAGGACGATGTTTTGGAGCATCAAATTTTTATGGTATGACACTTGAACAGGCTGTAGAACACGCAGAGAAGAGCATACCTGTGTATATCGGGTCACTGGAGTGAAGAGGAGGAGTTATTTATGGTGAACGGAATCAAGTTGATGCAGCTTAGCAGTGAGAGTCCTCAGATGAAATTCATTGATAGTATGAAACATTGAAATTCTAAATGGAAAGAATAAAGTGGTCCGGATCTTGATGAGAATGGTGACGCTGCCCCATTTAATGGATTGAAGGATACACTAAGCTTTAGCATTCTTAATTACTGCATAATCCTCAGGGGAGTTGCAGTTTAAAAGTTCATTTGGGTCACCATGAAAATCGTAGTACTGGCAATCAAGCCTTTCCAGGAGGGCTCTGACTGCCAGCTTTTTTTCGTCCAACAGCTCTTTTAAAATGTCTGTGGAATTGGTTCTGTAAACAGCAATAAGCGGCTCCTCCCTGCCATTATGAGACAGAACAGTTGCGTCGGCGTTTCCGGAAAAATGCATTCCTAGAAGACAATCCAGTGTTTTTTGTGATATAAGCGGAACATCTACGCTGATCACAAGGGCATTGCTGCAAGTACATTCCAGAAAGCAGGAATAGAGACCTCCCAGAGGACCCATGTCAGGTATTATATCCATTATGTGGTGGGCATATGGAACAGGAGAAGATTTACCTGAAACATAGACCCTGCCGGCGCCAAGGTCTCGTAGCTTTTCTGTCTGTATCTGAAGGAAGGACTTTCCGTCTAAAATGATCTCAGACTTGTCCGTTCCCATTCTTTTACTTTTTCCCCCAGCTAAAACAATCCCATCAAACTCATTCATTTAAAATCTCAATCCTCACTACATTCTTCACCTGGCGCTTTGAATCGCTGTCACCGAAAACGTAAAGTCTTGCGCTGATACTACCGTCGTCTTCCTGTTGTTTTGCAAGATAGGCCCTGCCTTCTTCGTTTATTTCGTCAGAAGAAATCTCGGCGGCATATTCATCTGACGATACTACCCTGACTTTTGTAAATTCTGAGCCGCCAAGTCCGGACTTTAAAACAGCATCCTTTAGTGATATTCCGGTTTCATCTACGTCTTTTTCCTGGCCTTTTGCGTTTATGGTGACGCCCTTTACCGGAACAAGGCTACTACCGAATGGATCGATGAGAACTGTTTTATCCCCGGATACAACGGCAAGATTTCCTTCCGGCGCATCGTTTCTCGACCTCAAATAGAATATAGATGCAATGCAGGTGATAAATAATAAAACGATGACGATGATGATACTGTTTTTCTTCATGATGTCTCCTTGTTTCTGTATGATATTTTCTCCTGAGCCTGCCTTAATCCAATGACAGGATGGAGTCTTTCAACGAGCTTCTCTCCCAAAAGCCCGCAGACAGAACCGCTTGTGGCAGCCACGATAGTATACACAGAAAGAACGATTCCTCTTAAGTTAAACACGATGAAATTTGCTGTGAGACAGGCTGTGACAGAAGCGAGTACGGATGCTATCAGGATTCCGTTTTCACGGCGCCCGGATAGTTTTTCTGCCAAAAAGAAAACCAGATCGATCACAATTCCCGGAAGGATGTAGCCTATTGGTGCAAGGGCGCCCATACTGCCGGTCATTCCGAAACACAAAGCAAGAAGGCTCTGTACAACACCCATTACAGTGGCGCATAAAGGAAAGGGCATAAGTGCAGCTGCTATAACTAAAAACATAAGGGAAAAGCTGGTGGCGATGCCGCCCGGAATGTGAAGAAATTCGGTTATGAAATTTGCTGCGGGTGATATAAGCTTTTTGGCAAACAAACCAAGATCGCAGCATAAAGCCATGAAAATAAGGCTTCTGAGATCTGTCTTTTTCATTATGTACTCCTTTTCAATAAGGAAGGCGCTTCTGTTTCCATGTGCACCCCGGCGGACCTGGCGGTTCGCGTCTTAAAAGCCATGAAGTCTGGAACTTTTTAGGCTTAAAAGCTCGGAGATTTTCATAATCAGATTATAGCATATTAAATTGTTAAGAAACTATTAATATACGTCAAAACACACATTATTTTTGTGTGAAATGGTATGATTATATTGGTGGGTTATTGATATGACAAATGTGTCTAAAAGGAGAAGGTAAATGGTCAAAAAAGTTCAGTCCACATGCAATTTTTGCGCCATCGACTGCAACCTGGATTTCTATGTGGAAGATGGCAGGATCATCAAGACAGTTCCAACGAAAGGATATCCCGTTAATGACGGGTTTTCCTGCATCAAAGGCTTATCCCTGAGTAAACAGCAGACAACAGTTAAGCCAAATGCGCTTCCCAAGATCAGACAGGATGACGGGAGCTTTAAAGAGGTGTCCTGGGATGAAGGCTTTAAACATGTAGCTTCAAAGTTAAAAGAGCTGCAGGAAAAATATGGCAGAGAGAGCGTAGCCGGTATCAGTACCGGTCAGTTGACGTTGGAAGAGTTTGCAATTTTCGGCCATGTAATGAGAAATTTTCTTCAGACAAATGTAGATGGTAATACACGTCTGTGCATGGCTTCAGCAGCCGTCGCCCACAAGGGGACACTTGGCTATGACGCGCCCGGATATACTCTTAACGACTTTGAACTTTCTGACACGATAATATTCATAGGAGCAAACCCTGTCGTAGCGCATCCTATCATATGGCAGAGAGTAAGAAACAACAAGATAGATGGCAGGAAAGTAATCGTCATTGATCCGAGAAAATCAGAGACGGCAAGAAACGCTGACTATCACTATCCGCTGAAGTGGAGAAGTGATTTAACCCTCATGTACACCCTTGCAAATCTGATAATTGAAAAAGACTATGTGGATCACGATTTCGTTGATAACCATACCGAGGGATACGAGGGCTTTGCTGAGTTTGTAAAGGCCTTTACGCTTGAGAGAGGAAGTGAGGCAACAGGTCTTTCAAAAGAGCAGATTTTAGAACTGCTTGAGCTTATACATAATGGAAAAGCAGTTTCCTTCTGGTGGACAATGGGCGTGAATCAGGGATATGAGGCTGTAAGGACTGCCCAGTCCATCATGAATCTGGCCTTTCTTACCGGAAATGTAGGAAAGCCCGGTACAGGCGGAAACTCCATAACAGGCCAGTGCAATGCCATGGGTTCAAGACTCTTTTCCAATACCACATGTCTGTTTGCTGGCGGTGATTTTGCTGACGAGGACGAAAGAAAGAGAATTGCTGACATCGTAGGAATAACCCCGGACCTTATAGCCAAAAAGCCGACGATTCCATATAACAAGATCATTGAGGGCATCAATGCCGGAGAGATAAAGGGACTGTGGATTCTCTGTACCAACCCGAGGCACAGCTGGACCAACAATGAGACCTTCGCCGAGGCTGCTAAAAAGCTTGAGCTGTTTGTGGTTCAGGACATTTATGACACCATTGAGAGCGCTGAGGACTGTACGGTTTATTTCCCTGTGGTTCCCGGAATCAAAAAAGAAGGAACCTATATCAACATGGAGAGACGTCTGTCCGCAATGCGCAAGGTGCTGGATAGAGGGGAGAACGAAATCTCCGATTATGAGTGTATCCTTGGAGTAGCCAAAGCCCTTGGCATGGGCGATGCAATTGCAAAATGGGAAAACCCGAGACAGTGCTTTGATCTTCTCAGGGAATGTTCAAGAGGAAAGGGGTGTGACTTTACCGGAATCCACTGGGATGACCTGACGGATTCACACGGAATTCAGTGGCCATATCCTGAAGGCAGGGAAAAAGAGCTTTCGGAGGAGCAGAGAAGACTTTATGCAGACGGCAAGTTCTTTACCCCGTCAGGAAAAGCACAGTTCATTTACGAAGAACCTTTAGAAAATCCGATTCCTGTGACTGACGAGTTCCCGCTGGTATTCAACACCGGAAGAGGTTCGGTCGGACAGTGGCACACTCAGAGCAGGACAAAGGAAGTAAAGTTTGTTGAGGATGTCTCATTAAAGAGAGCATATCTCTACATGAATACAAAGCTTGCAGCAGAAAACGATATCAGGGACATGGATGAGATAAGGGTATTTTCATCCAATGGTCAGAATGCTGTCTTTGCTGTCAAGGTAACCGATAACGTTCAGTACGGCGAACTTTATGCGCCTATCCACTACATTGAGTGTAATGCGCTGACGCCGTCAAGTTATGACAAATACTCCAGGGAGCCTAACTACAAGGGCGGAACCTGCAGGTTTGAAAAGATCGCAAAGGAGGGCTGATGAATGTATAGAATAAAGATCGATCGTGATAAATGCATTGGATGCCTTACCTGCGTTACTGCCTGCGTGGTAAGCCATGAGACAGAGAGCGGCGATGCCAGAAACAGAGTGGTGATCGATTCCGAGACCACGCCTGCGCCTATTTTCTGCAGGCACTGCAACAAGCCTGAATGCACCTACACCTGCATGACAGGAGCTATGCACAAAAACCCTGAGACGGGGTTCGTTGAGTATGACAAGAACCAGTGTGCAAGCTGTTACATGTGCATCATGTCCTGTCCTTATGGAATCCTTAAGTATGACAGTATTCACCAGAAGGAAATCATGAAGTGCAACATGTGCGTTCACAGAAGCGAGGACGGCAAAACTCCGATGCCTATGTGTGTTGAGAAATGTCCTATGCACGCAATAACTCTTGAGGAGGTGAAGGAATGAGATACGTAATTATTGGATCATCTGCCGCAGGAATTAATGCAATAAGAGAGTTGCGAAAGATAGACGAAAAGGGTGAAGTAACCCTGGTATCCAAAGATGAGCACATTTATTCAAGATGCATCCTCCACCAGTATCTGTGCGGGGAAAGAACTCTTGAAAGGCTCAACTTTGCAGAGAAAGATTTTGACAAAGTCTACAATGTTAACTGGATGAAGGGAAGAGAAGCTGTTTCGCTGCGCCCCAAGGAGCATACTTTAGTTCTTGATGGAAATGAAGAAATTCAGTACGACAAGCTCCTTATCGCCACAGGATCCCACACCTTCATACCGCCCATCAAAGGTCTTTCCGAAGCGGACAATTATATTGGTTTCAGGAACATAGATGATATAGAGGTGTTAAAAGAGGTACCAAAGACCGCAAAGAATATCGTTGTTCTTGGTTCAGGACTCATAGGCATAGACTGTGCTACTGGCTATCTTCATATGGGCGTGAAGGTTACGCTGGTTGATTTTGCCGGGTGGCTTCTTAACAGACAGCTGGATGAGAGAGCTGCAAAGACATATATTGATGCCTTTAAGGAAAATGGAGTTGACCAGTACTATGGCGTAGGAGTTAATGAAGTCCATGTCAAAGACGGCAAGATCTACGAGATAGAACTCAGTGATGGAACTGTTCTTCCGTGTGACTATTTCATTGTAACGGCAGGTGTGCGCTCAAATGTAGAATTCCTGCAGGATTCGGGACTGGAACTCTCAAAGTTCGGCCTTGTCTACGATGAGACAGGAAGGACATCCGATCCTGATGTATACGGCGCGGGAGATGTTTCAGGCACAAGCCCAATCTGGCCCGTTGCAGTAAAAGAAGGGATGGTGGCAGCTGCAAATATGGCAGGAAAGAAAGAGAAGATGACTGACTTTTTTGCAAGCAAATCAACCATGAGTTTTTTGGGTATACATACAATGTCCCTTGGAACTGTAACACCGCCTGACGACACCTACAGGGTAGACGTCTACGACAAGGACGGGGTTTACAAGAAGGTTGTTTCGAAGGATGGAATAATTGTGGGAGCTCTTTTGCAGGGAGATCTTGCATACGGCGGCGTGCTTCAGCAGATGATCGCCAGAAAGATAGACGTAAGGAAGGTCAAAAAGCCACTGTTTGAAATTGACTATTCAGACTTTTTCCATGAGAGAACAAATCTTGAATTTGCATATGACCTTTGATAAAGGAGGTGCTGATGAAGGAGAGATTAAAGAAGTTTCCGGTACCTGTTCTTCCGACCTTTGTGGGAACACTGACCCTTGGGAATGTGTATGGAGGTATGGGCTATACCTGGTTTCGGGTGCTGATCATGATCTGCGCTACAGTCATTGTCCTTGCCTATATCTTTAAGATAATACTATGTTCATCAACATGCATGGAGGAGTACAAGCAGACGGTTCCGTCAAGTCTTTATGCTGGTTTTACCATGTGCCTGATGATCCTTGGCAGTTTCTATTTCGAAAAGGGAATGGCATTCGGAAAGTGGATCTGGCTCATTGCCATTATTATCCATGCAGCTCACATCTGTATTTTCACCGCAAGGAACGTGATACTCAAAAGAGATGTGAATACCACAGTGCCCAGCTGGTTTGTGACATATAACGGTATCATGGTTGCCTGTGTTACAGGTGCTGCCATGAACATGACAGGGCTCTTAAAGGTTATCACGGTTTACGGTATTATCATTTACCTTGTCCTTATCCCTGTCATGATAGTAAGGCTTATCAAGGTCCCTGTTAAACCACAGGTTTATCACACCATGCCGGTTGTGCTGGCGCCCTGCAGTCTCTGCGTTGTGAGTCTTTTAAATGTATATGAATCACCTAATAAGCCACTTTTGTATTTCTTGTATTTCTGCGTTTTGGCATCACTGTTATTCATCATCATCAAGCTTCCGGATTTCTTTTCGTTTGATTTTACTCCGGGATTTGCGGGGCTTACTTTCCCGATGGCAATAGGTACAGTGGCAACAAATAAGATGGCAGCGTACTTAAACGGACATGGAAATGAAAGCGCAGGCTTTGCACTTACTCAGTTGTCGGGACTGCAGATATTCCTGACATCTATGCTGGTTGGTTATGTACTTCTGAATTTCTCAAGGATGCTCCTTGGGAAAGGTAAAAGGCCTTAAGGCTATACATAAAAACTTTTAGGAGGGTTTCTTATGGGCTATGTACTTGGAAAGGAGGGCTTTTCTGATATTGTCAGTGCCCTTCTTAAGGACTACCGGATCTTTGCTCCGGTCCTCAAAAAAGGTGCAGGGAGATTTACTGATGTTGACTGTGTTATCTATGACGAGATCAGCGATGCATCAGAGATTGAGCTGGAGAAAAAATCAGACTACGCATCAAAGGAGTTTCTTTTACCTCTTTCAGAGACTCTTTTGTACTTCACTGAAGAAGAAGTAAAGGAGGCGGATCTTTGTGATAAGCCGGTGTTGATTTTTGGAAGGAGCTGTGATCTCAACGGCCTTAAGCGTCTTGACCAGATATATCTTGAAAACGGTCTGGCAAAAGACCCGTTCTATAAAAGACGCCGGGATCTCATTAAGACAGTGCTCATTGGCTGCGGCAAGTCCTTCGATAACTGCTTCTGCGTTTCCATGGATTCCAATAAGTATGAAGAGGGATACGCTTTTTCTGTTGACCTCATTGATGGTGAGATTCATTCAAATGTGCTTGATAAGAATTTTGAAGGATTCTTCAAGTCTGCCTCAGGTATAAAGGAATCAGATGTAACACCGAGGTTTGTAACCGAAAACGACGTCAAGGTTGAAATCCCGGATGAGATACCGGGCAGGATTATAACCGACGAACTGTGGGATGAGTACACTACAAGGTGTATCAACTGCGGAAGATGTAACTTTGTCTGCCCTACCTGCACATGTTACACGATGCAGGATGTCTTTTATTCAGACAATGGAAGAGTTGGTGAGAGAAGAAGAGTAGCTGCCTCCTGTATGGTGGACGGATACACGGATGTTGCAGGTGGCGGACAGTACAGAAGAAAGAACGGAGAGAGGATGAGATTTAAAGTCCTGCACAAGATTTCGGATTTCAAGAAGAGGTTCGGTTATCAGATGTGCGTGGGCTGCGGAAGGTGCGATGATATCTGCCCTGAGTACATATCTTTTTCCAATATCATAAACAAGGTAAACGACGCGGTTAAAAAGGAGGTGAACTCATGAATACTATGAATCCATATCTTCCTTTTGCCTCTGAAATACTTGATGTTATAAAGCATACCGGAAAGGAATACACCTTTAGAATGGCTTTTAAAGGTGAGGTTAAACCCGGACAGTTCTTTGAGGTTTCGATTCCCAAATATGGCGAAGCACCTATCTCTGTAAGCGGCATTGGCGATGGCTCTGTGGATCTGACTATCAGAAAAGTCGGAAGGGTCACAAACGAAGTATTTGAGAGATATAAGGGTCAGAATCTTCTGCTACGTGGACCTTATGGCAATGGCTTTGACGTTGATCTGTATAAAGACGGAGAAGTTGTGGTTGTTGCGGGAGGAACCGGAGTATCTCCTGTAAGGGGTGTTATTCAGGCACTTAGCGAGATGCCTGATGCTCAGGATAAATATGTTATTGCAGGATTCAGATCCCCTGATGATATGCTCTTTAGGGATGACCTGAAGGCTTGGGATGAGAAGTTAAAACTCACACTTACCGTTGACGGAGCACCAGAAGGGTATACAGGAAACATAGGACTTGTAACAAAATATATCGAGGGACTGCCTCTTAAGGATCCTGCAAATGCCAAAGCTGTAGTGGTTGGACCACCTCCTATGATGAAGTTTACTATAATCGAGCTTCAGAAAAAGGGTTTTAAAGATTCCAATATTACAGTGTCCCATGAGCGCAAGATGTGTTGCGGCCTTGGAAAATGCGGGCACTGCAGGGTTAATGACACCTATATCTGTCTTGACGGACCGGTGTTCAACTACGAGTTTGCCAAGAACTTTGTGGACTGAAGAAGGAGGTAGTAGATGGCTAATCTTGATATCAATGTAGGAAAACTTAAGAAAAATGCTTTCCGCTACTCCAAAGTCCGCGGAGAGACTGCATCCAGAATAAGAATTCCCGGAGGTGTCATTGATGCAAAATCAATGGGCAAAGTTGTTGAGATTGCGGAAAAATACGGCACTGGTGTTATCAACATAACAAACAGACAGGGAATAGAAATTCCCGGCATCAAGCTGACAGATGTCGATAAGGTAAATGCTGAAGTTCAGGAAATAATTGATTCTCTGAGAATTAACCAGCCTGAAAAAGGAAAGGGATATCCTTCATCCGGAACAAGAAACGTTATCGCGTGCCCGGGAGCAAGACTATGTCCCTTTGGCTGTTATGACACCACTTCATTTGCCCAGAAGATGGAGAACAATATCTATCCCAATGACAGACACGTTAAGATAGCTTTTACAGGATGTTCCAATGACTGCGCCAAAGTACGAATGGCGGATTTTGGTATCAT
>JAEEGF012116341.1_pt1 | contig 10434 bp, 8 predicted proteins | sample 9134171 | NCBI WGS metagenome assembly JAEEGF01 (sample SAMN16246542, study PRJNA631951) | gut metagenome | biome: gut microbiome; feature: rumen; material: AP-attached | host: Bos | place: Iran: Karaj | collected 2018-10 | reverse complement strand
TGGACTGGACCGTTCCGGCGGACCTTGCCGAACTGAACTGCGTCGTCGGCGGCAAGTAACTGGATTTCAAGTACAAGGACTGCAAGCGTGAGATGGACATGGTCAACAAGGCCTTCATCGAACTCATGATCGAGGGCGATGCCAACGGCCGCGGCTTCCAGTATCCGATCCCGACCTATTCCATCACGAAGGACTTCGACTGGTCCGAGACCGAGAACAACAAGCTTCTGTTTGAAATGACCGCGAAGTACGGCACGCCTTACTTCTCGAACTACATCAATTCCGACATGGAGCCTTCGGACGTGCGTTCGATGTGCTGCCGTCTCCGTCTGGACCTCAGAGAACTCCGGAAGAAATCCGGCGGCTTCTTCGGCTCCGGCGAATCCACCGGATCCATCGGCGTCGTGACGATCAACATGCCGCGTATCGCCTACCTCAGCGAGACGGAAGAGCAGTTCTACAAGAAACTCGACAAGCTCATGGACATCGCGGCGCGTTCTCTGGACACCAAGCGCCATGTCATTACCCGCTTCCTGGAGAACGGCCTGTATCCTTACACCAAGCGCTATCTCGGCACCTTCGGAAACCACTTCTCCACCATCGGTCTGGTCGGTATGAACGAAGCCTGCCTGAACGCCAAGTGGATCGGCGCGGACCTGACCCATGAAAAAGCGGTGGAATTCACGAAAAATGTGCTGAACCACATGCGTGAACGTCTGATGGATTATCAGGAGAAGTACGGCGATCTCTTCAACCTGGAAGCCACGCCGGCGGAATCCACGGCCTATCGTCTTGCGAAGCATGACGTCAAATTGTACCCGGGCATCATCACCGCCGCGAAGAGCTGCGATGACACGCCGTACTACACGAACTCCTCGCATCTGCCGGTCGGCTACACAGAAGACGTGTTCTCCGCGCTGGACGTTCAGGACGAACTGCAGACTCTGTACACCTCCGGCACCGTGTTCCATGCCTTCCTCGGCGAGAAGCTTCCGGACTGGAAAGCCGCTGCGAACCTGGTCCGCAAGATCGCTGAGAACTACAGGCTTCCGTATTATACGATGAGTCCGACCTATTCGGTCTGCGCGACACACGGTTATCTTACCGGCGAACAGAAAGTCTGCCCGATCTGCGGCAAGGTCACGGAAGTGTATAGCCGCATCACCGGCTACTATCGTCCGGTCCAGAACTGGAACGACGGCAAGGCGCAGGAATTCAAGGACAGAAAGGTCTACAACGTCGGCGCATCCCGCATGATCCGGAAGAAGAGAGCGGACGTCGCAGCGGGGGAACCCGTTCATGAGATATCCGAAGAAGCCGTCCTGAATGCCGCGAAACCCGAAGAAAAAGCGGCGGAAGCGCCTCAGAACAATGTTTCGAAGGAGCTTCGTCTGTTCGCGACCACGACCTGCCCGAACTGCAAGATCGTCGCGGCGCAGATGGACAAGATGGGCATCGAGTACAGGAAGATTTACGCAGACCAGGATCCGGTCGAAGCGAAAGCCCTGGGCATTAGGAAGGCACCGACGCTGGTCGTCGGCGATGACGAAGCAAGATACACCGGCGTCGCGGACATCAAGAAGTTCCTGGAAACGCTGACCGTGAACGCATAAGACACCGGAAGCATAGAGAAACGGACAAAAAGGCCGCCGCACATCTAAGGAGCGGCGGCCTTCGCACCCTCTGGAGGTTTACCATGTATGATATTATTGTGATCGGAGGCGGCCCGGCAGGCCTCACGGCAGCCATTTACGCAAGACGTGCGAACAAGAGCGTGGTTGTGATCGAAAAGGACAGCTTCGGCGGACAGATCACCTTCTCTCCGAAAGTGGAAAACATTCCGGGTTTCACGGAGATCTCGGGAAATGAGTTCGCGGAGAGACTGGTGGATCAGGCGATCTCTCAGGAAGTGGAATTTGAAAGCGCGACCGTCGAAAAGGCCGAAGTGATCGAAGATCCGGCCCGCGAGGATGCGCTCCATGGCCGTTATTTCCTCGTGACCACCGAGGACGGCGAGTTTGAAGGCAAGACACTGATCATTGCCGCCGGCGCGAAGCATCGCATGCTGGGACTTCCCGGAGACGAAGAATTTGTCGGTGACGGCGTCAGCTTCTGCGCGGTCTGTGACGGCGCCTTTTACAGAGATCAGAATGTTGGACTGGTCGGCGGCGGCAACTCGGCGCTTCAGGAGGCCGTGCTTCTGGCAGGACTCGTCAAGAAATTGACGATTTTCCAGGATCTTCCCTACCTCACGGGCGAGGTGAAACTGCAGGAAGAACTGAAGCGGCATGACAATGTGGAAGTGATCACGGGCGTCCGTGTCGTTTCCTACCTCCCCGGTGACAGTTTTTCGGGCATCACGATCGAGAAGAGCGCAACAGGAGAGAAGAAGGATTATCCGCTGGACGGCCTTTTCGTCGCGATCGGCCTTGTCCCGCAGAATGAACTCTTCAAGGATCTCATCAAGCTGGATGCACGTGGCTATGCGGACTCGGACGAAAGCACACTGACCATGACGCCCGGTGTCTTTGTCGCAGGCGACTGCAGGGCGAAACGGATCCGGCAGGTAGCCACGGCCGGCGCGGACGGCGCGGTCGCCGCGCTTCGGGCGTCAGATTATCTGGAAGGCAGAGCATAAGGATGGCAGAATCCGGCGAATTCAAAGAGAAAACGATCCGCGCCGAGGTCGCGGCGATCAAGGCGGAAGAGGTTCCGAAAGAGAAGCTTCGCTCGGTGCTTCTGGAGTGCGAGAAGCCATGGGTCTATCTCATGCTGATCTCAGCCGCAGGCTGGTTCGGCGCGTATACGTATCTCCTGCGGGGCGGCGTATTCTGCAACGCCCAGACGGCAAATGTGGTAATTTTCGCAGTCTCTCTGGGCACCAGGGACTGGATGCGGGCTTTATACCTGCTGCTTCCGATCAGTGCCTATTTTCTTGGCGCGCTGGCTTCGGAGCTTCTGGGCCGCGCGGTCAAGCGTTTCCATTTTCTCAGATGGGAGACCGTGCTGGTAGGCTTAGAGATCTTCTCCGTGCTTGTCATCGGTTTTCTGCCCAAGGAAGCGCCGGATCAGATCGCGCAGGTGACGTTCAACTTCATCTGTTCCATGCAGTTCAATACCTTCCGCCAGGTGGAAGGCGTATCCGCCGCAACGACCTTCGTGACGAATCACATCCGGGAGCTCGGCTATAACACCGCCCGGCTCATCCGTCATCATGAGCAGAAATACGCGAGAAAGGTCTGGCTGCACGGACGGCTTCTTCTCTGCTTCATTCTGGGCGCGATCGTTTCGGCGATTGCCTGCCAGATCTTCGGGCTCTATTCGATCTGGGGAAGCGGAATCATTCTTCTTGTGGTGTTCATACGGCTCTGCATCGCGGACCGTTCCTATGAGAAGGACGAACTGGCGCGGATTCCCAAAGGACACTGACAGCAAAACAGACAAACGGCCGGCCTTTTTTGGGCCGGCCGTTTGTTATGGATCCTTTCTTCAGGGAAGATCTTCCGAAATGATAAACACTTCTTCGTAAAAGGGCTCGCCTGCGATACGAAGGTCCCGGTCTTTTCGAAACCGTTCCAGCATACGGAACGCCTGCCCCCGGTATCCGTACACGTCATCTGAAGGCGCAGGCAGGTGGAAGAACAGCACATGGCCCGGATCAAGCGAAAACAAGGCTTTTCTGCCCTTTCCGAGGCTGAGCCAGGGGAAATTGAGAAGCGCAAGATCCAGCCGTTTCGGGGACGTTTCGGGCGTCAGGGAGCGCCATTTTACCAGGGCATCGTATAGCTCGGGACATCCAACCGGACAATCTCCGGGAAGGAGGACCGTAGCCTCCGGCGCTTCCAGAAGGAAGGCGTCGTTTTCCGTTCCGGCATAGGCCTTTCCCTCATGCGGGAGCGGAAAGGCTGCCACGCGAAGCGGACCGTGATCCATGGAAAGGGCTGTTTCGCCCAGACTCCCGCCGATAAAGAGCTGCGCCTCGGGATAGACCCGAAGCGCTTCAAGAAGACGCCTCTCGGAAAAATGGTCCGGATGTCTGTGGGTGAACAGGATCAGATCCGGCCGGAACGCCTCTTCCGACAGAAGACGCTGAAAATGTGCCTCCGAAAGCACCTCGTAGCCGTCCGGATTCTCTTCGTTCAGCACATCCGCCCAGACACAAAGGCCGCCGAGATAAAGGACCGCGCCCGCATTTTCGGTTGGAATCACACGGATCTCAGACATTGGCGCCTCCGAAAAGCCACAGCCAGTAAGGCGGAAGGAGATTGCGTATCACAGAGACCGGCTTAAAGAAAAGCGAGAGGTCAATGAAGATCGGACAGAGGGCCAGAGAGAAGAGCACGATGAAGGCGCCGAGGATGACCTGCCAGTTTCCGGGACGTGAAATCCATGGCAGCAGTGAGACCAAAGCCATCGCCACGGTGCTTAGAAGCGCGGGAAGAATGCTGTCCGCATGGTTCGAAACGAGACAGGCAAGAACCGCCGCCAGCAACAGGAAGCCGAGGCGCGCGAGGAATGAAGGCAGCGTAAAGGAAACAAACACCCTCTTTTTCGGAAGACGGCCCGCCAGCCGCCGGCTTTCCGCAAGGACCGGCATTGCGATCCCGAAGAATGAGGAGAGGAAGATGAGGATCGAGAGAAGCCCCAGAAAGAAACTCTTCGCGCGGATGTTGCCCGTCCGGGGCTTCCGTCCGTCGAGCGTTTCCAGTTCGAAAACAAAGAGCGGGTCGCCGTCTACAAGACCATAATACGCTTTGAAGAAGGCCTCTTTTGAAATGGGGAGGTCCGAAATCACGTCATAGGTGAGGTAAGGCGCATAGACGTTGAAAAGCGCCGCGCCGGCGTGTTCCTTCCAAAGCGCATCCAGCGAAGTGGACTGGGAAACGACCATGGTGAAGATTTCCCGCACGTCCTGATCACGAAGCCGCCTGGAAAAATCCGCAGGGACGACGATACCGGCGTCAAAATGCTCCATGGAAACGCCGTATTCCAGTTCCTCGCGGCTTTCAGCCACGCGGAATCCGGCCTCGGAGAGACATTTGACAAAGCGTGCGGTGTCCGGATCCGAAGGATCCTCCGCGTAGACTGCCGCAGGCGGCAGAAGCGCGTGCTGAGCCGCAAGGCCCGCAAGCGCAGGCAGCGCAATGGTCAGCACAAGAAACGCAGGGAAGACCGCGTTTCTGAACAAATGCTTCATGGCGAAGAGGATGGATCTCATTCCGGATCACCTCCTGCCGGAATCATTTTAAGATGACGGAAGGTAATGAGCGGCAAAAGCACTGCATAAACGGCCGCGGCGAGAAGTGAAGGAATTCCCGGCCGGCCGCCGAAGAGCGGGGCAAACAGAGACGCCGCCGCGCCGAAAGGCGTCAGATCGCCGATCGCGGTGACAAACTCCGGCAGCATGCTCCTGGGGATCAGGCCGCCTGACAAAAGAAGACCTGCGGCGCCCAGTGTCAGGATCACGAAGATCCATGCGCCGTTTTTCGAAAGAAGCAAGGCGGCGGAACTGGTCATCAATGTCAAAAAGACCAGCCCGAAAAATGCCAGAAGAACCGGAACGAAACGGATGGAAAGCGGCATGAATGCGCCAAGTGCCGCAAGTATACCGGAAAGAAGGAGAAGCCGGAATAAAAACGGCCAGAGATATTTGCCCGCGGCAAATGAGACCGGCCGGATGCCGGACGCATAGAGCCGCATCAGAACAGGCTTCTTCAGATCTGCCGTATATAATGTCGTGAAGAACAGGCCGGTGAGGGCCAGAAGCAGGGTCATCCAGAGAAGCGCATACCAGGAGAGGGCGGAGAGGCCTGTGCCGGCGTAAGGAACCGTCTCGATCTTGGTGCAGATGGTTTCCAGACTCGTCGCATGCTCCAGAAGCACGTCATTCATCCGGTCATTGTAACGGTTGTAATCCGCATCGGACACCTTTGCCGCGATCATCTCATTCTCACCGGCCAGAATGGCATATTGGCCGGTGGTGATCAAAGTCTGCCCCAGTTTTGCGATCTCAGCGACCAGATCGGAGGCCTGGGCGGCTTTTTCCGAAAGCAGCAGTACGATGGAAAAATCCTGAAGATGCAGGACTTTGTCGGTGAAGCCGTCCGGCAGGATCAGCGCGCCGACATATTCACCGTTCGCCACACCGTCCCGTGCCGTCTTCTCGTCGGTTTTGTCGACATCCAGAGAGACCTGGATGCCCGGAAGCTGCATGACCACATGAACCGCGACACGGCTCAGAAGGCTGTCTTCCAGATCGACCAGGGCAAAACGGATCGGTTCCTGCCCGCTTTCTTCGGAACGCACGATTGCATAAGCGGAGAGCGCCGAGCCCAATGCCAGGATAAGCGTCAGAACGAGCGCGGGGATGACCCCGCGCCCGAACAGTCGTAGATCCCTTCGAAGCATGGACCTCACGATACTTCTCCTTTGTCGTGTAATATCTTAGAGATCAGAACGCCAGATCCTGGATCTGATCCTCGATCTCATCGACCAGATCGTCGAATTCATCCTCGGTCAATTCGAGGAGGTTCTTGAATTTCGGCACATCTTTTGTCTTTGCGCCCTTCGTGACATCAATGGTGACACCGGGCTCCTCCAACTCGAGATGGATGCTGTCGCCTTCGATCTTCAGCGTGCCTTCCGCCCTGGTGTAACCATCCTCGGTAAATTCGAAGGTTCCGCGTTTCTTTTTCCATTCAAATTCGTAATTCTCTTTGTAGCGGCCTTCCTCAACCGTGATCTCAGCCGCAAAAGTGCTGTCGGAGTTCTCGGTCACCTCCACCGTGTATACTTCTTTGTATCCGTCATCGTCGATCGTGAGACGGAATTCTTCCGGATCAGAGAAGTCCGGACCCGCTGCGATCTCGAGAGAACCTTCGCTGTCGTCGCCTTCATATTCCAGCGCGAAACCGATCAGCTGGCCGTTTGCCTTGTTGATGTAGAAACTCATCACAGTTTCGACGTCTTCCGCTTCATCGAGCGCATCGTCGAGCCCGTCATAGAAGGAGTCAAGGAGATCTTCTCCGTCTTGCTTGGAGCGTCCGCCCTGTGCGATGTCCATGACCTTTGCATAAACGTTGAAGAAACGCAGCAGTTTCTCCTTGGTTTTCTCTTCCTTAAGCCAGTCCGCCATGTCTTCCAGGATGGCGCGGGTCGCTTTTTCATCCGCTTCGGCCTTGATGACCGTGCATTCCGCTTTTCCGCTTCCGACTGAAAGCTTTCCGTCGCTCTTCGTGATCTCTGCATGTTCCTTCAGCGCGGAAAGGAACTTCTTGCCGCCTTCCTCCGCAAGTTCCGTCATCGAGCCGCGGGCTTCTTTATAGAGCTTGACGGGACTCTGGTCCAGCTGGCGGAGAATGTTGTAGACATCCTGCGGAAGCGCATAGTAGCTGCCGGATTTCGGCGCGAAAATGGACTTCTTAAGATCGTCCGGAAGTGTCTCAAAGTTCACGCCGTAGGCATCGCTTCCAAGCAATGTGTCACTCGAGACGGCGAGTGCTTTCTCGTCCATGAAGACGCCGACGTCGGCCACTTCCTTGCCTTTCATCAGAAGCGAAAGGAGCATGTAGATCTTTCCGGCATCCATGTCTTCGGAGAAGGTCAGCTCTACGCTGCCGTCCACTCCCCGCATATAAGGAACGACGCTCGAAAGATCCATGGAGACCTTGACTTCCGCCTTTTCCAGTTCGGAAGCGATCTTGCCGGGTTCGGTTTTTGAAAGCGCAGTCATGGATTTGGCTGCAGCCTGACCGACCTGAGCGGTCGGATCCTTCTTGAAAAATACGAAAACAGCGAGAAGAACGAGCGCCGCAAGAAGAAGCGCGCCGCCCGCAATGGCGATCCAGAGCCAGGGCTTGGCCTTCTTCGTTTTTTCCGGACCGGCCGGGGCCGGTTCGCTCGGGACCGGATTATAGGGCTGATACTGGGGCCCGCCATACTGAGGGCCGGAGAGGGCTTCCGCTGTCTCGGGGGCGGGCTCGGGATTCGTGATCGGCGCTTCCCACGGAAGCGGATCCGAAACCGGTACCGGAGCCGGAGCATTTTCCTTCAATGCGCTTTCGGGAACCATCGGCAGGGGAGAGCCGCAGGCTCCGCAGAATTTACCGCCGTCTGTCTGGGCGCCGCAATTCGGACAAAACATTTTCGTGACCTCCTGATTCGTTTTTCCTGTTCAGACACGGAAAGTCGTGCCGTTCATACTTGGTGTGTCCGGCGTTTCGGCCGGGTGCTTCAAAATCGCTCACACGGAGCTCGTTTGGGTTCTGCCTGACAACAGCATTCTGTATGAGACCATGAGTCTCACAGCTTCTTCCTCAGGTCTTCCGGGCGGGCCGGAGAGCGCCGCTTTCTCGAAAAACTGCGCCTTGCCGCGGCCAAGGAAGATCATGCGGTCATAGAAGTCCGCGTATTCCGCGGTCTCATGACCCGCATAGAGAATGGTCCGGCCATTGGTGCGGAGATTCCGGATCATCGTGCTCAGTTCGTCCCGGAAAATGAGATCCAGACCCTCGACCGGTTCGTCGAAGAGCAGGATCATCGGGTTTCCGAGAAGCGCCACGGCGATGCTTACGCGCTTTTTCATGCCGCCCGACAGGCTGGACACTTTCTTCTTGAGAAAACTGCCGACGCCCAGAGGCAGGCGGTCCGGGATCCTTTCCCCGGCTTCAGAAGCGAAAAAGCGGAGATTGTCCAGAACGGTCATGTCTTCAAACAGCGCGGTGCCCTGCGGCACGTAGCCGATGCGTCCGTCGGCATGAATGCTTCCCGAGTCCGGCTTCAGAATGCCGGCGATCAGGGAAAGCGTGGTCGATTTGCCGCTTCCGTTCGGTCCCGAAAGTACTGTCACACTGCCGGAAGGCGCAGTAAACGACAGGTCGGAGACGATCGGCCTCTTGTGATAGGAGAAAGACAAAGAACGGACTTCCAGCACCCCTGAACCCTCCGGAATCAGCGCATTTTATTGATTTTAAATTTATAGGAAAGCATCCGAAAAGTCAACGGCAGAGTGTGAAGATGATGTGAAATGATGGCTTTTTCCGGAGAAGCCGCCTTGCTTTACTTTTTGACGCTCTTTTGGTAAAATACTAACGCTTATACGGTTCTGACTTTATTTTATTCTGAAAAAGAAACGGAAGAGGCATTCATTTTGAATATTCAAGATCGGCAGGAAAAACCTGCGGAAGAGAAGAAACGGCCTTATACGAAGACGGGTCATGAATGGATCTGGCGCGCCCTCGTGATCGCCGTGATCGATATCATTATTATCTTCGGTGCATATTTCCTTGCATTGCTGCTGCGCTTTGATTCGTACGCCAGAATTCCCAAGACCTATCTGGGCTACTACTGGAAACTGATCTGGATCTACGCGCTGATCACGGTCGTCGTGTTTTACCTGTTCAGGCTCTATCATTCGATCTGGCGTTTCGCGTCGATCTCGGAACTGGCCAGACTGATCCTGGCGTGGCTCGTGATCGAGGCGCTGGTCGGCCTGGTATTTCTGATCACCAAATACCGTATGCCGCTTTCGTTCTGGACCGCGGGCGCGTTGATGGGCTTTCTGGGCACGACGGGACTTCGCTTCAGCTACCGCTTCTTACGGAGCGTAACGCACAGGATCGGAAAGCGTGAGCAGGGAAGCTCCGAAATGCGTGTCATGATCATCGGCGCCGGAGAAGCCGGACGGGCGATCATTCATGAACTGATCCTGAGCGATCACCTCTCTGAAAAGGCGATCTGTGTCATTGACGACAACCCTGCCAAGAAAAGACGTCTTCTGGACGGCGTGCCGGTGGTGGGAAACCGGAACGACATTCCCGCCATGGTGAAGAAGCACCGGATCAACAAGATCATTTTCGCCATACCGACCGCCACGGCCATCGAGAAGAAAGAGATCCTGGAGATCTGCGAGACCACAGGCTGCAAGCTTCAGATGGTGCCCGGCATCTATCAGCTGGTCGACGGCAAAGTGTCCGTGAGTTCCTTACGGGACGTGGATCTCGTGGACCTTCTCGGACGGGAACCCATCACCATCAACAATGACGAAGTCCATCAGTTCATCGGCGGGAAGGTCGTGATGGTCACCGGAGGCGGCGGCTCGATCGGTTCGGAGATCTGCCGGCAGATCGCAAAAGATGATCCGAAGCTGCTAATCATTTTCGACATTTATGAGAACAATGCCTATGAGATCCAGCAGGAACTCAAAAGGCAGTACGGAGACAGGCTGAATCTCCTGGTCCTGATCGGCTCGGTACGGAACACAAGCCGCATCGAATCTATCATGGCCCATTACCATCCGGACATTCTGATCCATGCCGCGGCGCACAAGCATGTCCCGCTCATGGAAGATTCTCCGTGCGAAGCCATCAAGAACAATCCGATCGCCACTTACAAAATGGCCGCAGCGGCAGCCAGAAACGGTGTGGAACGCTTTGT
>JAEEGF012006835.1_pt1 | contig 10434 bp, 7 predicted proteins | sample 9134171 | NCBI WGS metagenome assembly JAEEGF01 (sample SAMN16246542, study PRJNA631951) | gut metagenome | biome: gut microbiome; feature: rumen; material: AP-attached | host: Bos | place: Iran: Karaj | collected 2018-10 | reverse complement strand
TCGAGGCAGAACGGACCGAGACCAATCTTCTCCAGTCGGTTCTGAACAACGCTGAGGGCTGCCATCTTCTCGGCAACGAACAGCACGCGCTTGCCTTGGAAAATGGCGTTGGCTATGATGTTGGTGATGGTCTGCGACTTTCCCGTTCCCGGAGGACCGTAGAGAATGAACGAGCGGCCTTCGCCAGCGGCAATTACGGCCGCCATCTGCGACGAGTCTACTGGCACGGGCAGAGCCAGACCGTCGGGACGCAGATTCTTGTCGGTGTTCTTCAGGTCCGATACAATTTCCTCGGGCTTGAAGACGAGCTTCTGCTCAACAAGACTGCGCACGATGTCGTTTTCGAGCAGTTCCTTGCGGTGGCTGTGAATATCGTTCCACAAAAGGAACTTGTTGAATGAGAACACGCCCAGAATGGCCTCTTCTTCGATGTCCCAACGCTTTTTGTTCTTCAGAGCATCGCGTATTATGCTGAAAATGAGCGATACATCAACGCCGTGCTCATCGGTTGGCAGCGGCGAGATATCAGGAATATGTGTGTCTGAGTTCTGTCGCAGGAATTCTAATAGAGTGATATTCAGCGCAATTTCCTCGTCGCGCTTGCGAATGTAGAAATCGCCCTTCTTGTAAACCATCTCGACAGGCATCATCAAAATTGGCGCATATCGAGGCTTTTCGCTGAGATCGGTCTCGTACCAGCGCAGAGTTCCGATGGCAAGGTAGAGCGCGTTTGCGCCAGTCTCTTCTATGGCGTTGCGCGATGCTCGGTATATGTTTTTCAGAACGTTGCGCGTCTCCGTCTCGGGCTGATAGGTGTGCAGCGTGTTGTGCTTTATGTCGTCGGTTATCAGCGGGTTGAGTTCGGGAATTGTTTTGGAACGCACAAGCATCGCTTCGCTTTCTATGCTGAAATTTGTCTCGGGCTTGTGCTTTATCACATATTCGTTGCCATCTTGCAGAAGGTCTTCGATAAGGGCGATGTCGAACGTAATGAACTGAATGGCTCTCTGCCTCAGATAAAGGTTAAGCAGAGAGTTGCGCAGCGAGAAGTCGAGCAGTTTTCGCTCCCAGATGTCGAGTTTGGTTACCTTGGCATTAGAATCCATAATGCGGCTGAGGTCGTAGCGCGAATGTTCCTTCACGTCGAGTATGCAGTTGTCGTGGCTCACGCCGTCGGTCTTCACCGTCCATACGCCGTTCTCGTTTATCCTCTGCGGAAGCGGAAGGAATCTTTCGAGGCGGCATCTCTTGATGTCGATAAAAATCTCGAATTCGCTGGCGTTCATCAAGTTTCTCTTTGCCGATTCTATCGCGTCCTCGAACGATGTATTTTCTGATGTTATCTGCGTGCTCTCGAGCACCATCATCTCGCCGATGGACTCGTTGCATCTCTTCTCAATGAACGACGAATCGTCGCTGACGCTGTATTGGCAGCAGTCGTCTACCAGCCACACGCCCAGATAAGCATGTCCTTTTTCAATTATTATCACGCTGTTAATGCCGATGCTCTCGAGCACGCTGGCAAACAAAATGGTCAGTTCTATGCAGTTGCCCAGTTTGGTTTCTAAAACTTGGTCGGGCATGGTTATGCGCTGTCCTATGTCGAAGAACGATGCGGGTGCTTGTCGGTAGATGATTCCGCAGTTGTGCAGCGCGCCATAGACGGCTGCCACCTGCTTGCGCACCACGTTTGTGTTGCCCGACTGGTATGCCGTGAATGCTGACGACTGCGACAGGTCTTTCAGAATCTCGGCTGCCTTTACTACAATGCCGCTTATAGCAGGGTGGTTTGGCTGTACGAACGATGCCAGGTTCTGCGGCAGAATGGTTATTCCAAGCCATTGGTCGAACGGCATTATGTTTACGGGCAAATCTTCCGAATGGATTTCGGTTTTCAGATTGTCGTCGGCAGAATCTTTCCACACCTTAACGCAGAAAGATGAGGCTGTGCTCTCGGTTATCGACGCTACCATCTGCGGATTAAGCGTGATGTCGAATCCTTGCAGACGGACGCTTTCGCCAGCCTTTATAATATCGGTAAACAGCGGTTTCGCTTCCATCAGAAAGTCGCCGCTGCATGTAATCGAAATGTTGTGCAAGTCTGTGTCGGTAGTGTTTGTAATCTCAACCGATTGGCAGATTGCAACGTTGTTGTTTATAAGCGCAAAGTTGAGATACTTAAAATATTCGATGTGTAGTTTCACCATAATATGTTAATTGCGTTATGATTTTTTACGTTATTTTTTTTGCCTTATATTTGGCGGAATGCAGGTTTGTGATGTTTTTTTGTTGATCGCATCTGTCTGCCTGCTGTCGGGCTACAAAGATATTAATAATCTTTTCATAGCCATAACTTTTTTTGAAACAATTGACAATTCACAACTGACAAATCCTTTGGTTGAAAGTTGAAAAAAAGTATTAGGGTAGCTTCAAGTAAGCTTCAACATAGCTTCAAAGTAGAGGAAAGTAAGCCGGAAGGAACGGGGTAGCTTCGGAGTAGGAACGGGGTAGCTACGTTCAAGATACGTTCAAGATACGTTCAAGGTTCGTTTTAACAAGCCAATAACAAGCCAATAACAAGCCAATAGCAAGGGGATGGCAAGGGGATAGTAAGGGGCAGGTAAGCCGATGATAATTGACAATGGACAATTCATAATTGACATTTTTTTTGAAGTTGCGCGTCAGGCATTTCTTTATTCGAACAAGCGTGAAAAATAAAAAAGTCAGACAACGGGGGCTGGCTTTTTTGAGAAGCGGAATTTTATTGTAATAATTTATTAACTTATATGGACTATTCTTTGTAAAAAATATATATGCAACAGAGAAAAAGACAATAAACAACTATCTTTTTCTCTGTTGCATATTTTAGGTGAATGTAATATTTCTATTATTTTCCCACTTCTTTTTTCCATTTCTCGTAATTGTCGAGAACCATCTGCGGACTTCTGCCATACCATCGGTAGCCGTTTCGGCGTTCGTAGCCTATTTCCGACATGTCGTTCTTCTTAATGCCGTCGCGGTCGCAAACGTAAGGCTGCCCGGTTTCGAGGTCGTAGAAGCGTGCCCATAGCAACGGTGCGCCCTTAACTGTCTTCAGACGGCAGTCGCTCATGCCGTCGCTGTTGTTGAAGTATTCAACGTCGGTATCTTTAATGGCGTGGCTTTTAAGCCAGTCTATGGCACATTCTATTGAGTATATAACCTCCTTCGAAGGCTTTTTTATCGACATCAGAAGGCGGATTATATAAACCGTCTCGCCTGCGCCTGTTAGCGATGCCAGTTCGTAAGAGCGTGCGCCGATAGGGGCGAGCGTCTTCTCGTCGTGCTGCTGACACCATACCGATGGCTTTCCGCCAACCTTTATCTGGCATTTCAGTATGCAGGCTATGCCCTTGTCGAACTGCTTCTTCAGTTTGTCTTTTGTTTTCCGGTCTATTTCGAGTGACTTGTACGGCTCTTTGTCGTCGCAGATGTTTTTGAACAGTCTCAGAACGTGATAGATGGCGTTGTCGTTGTATGTTATGTGGGCAGAATAGTGCGCTTTTCCGTTGCTTTTCGGCTGTGCCGGATAAACCTGCGGAAATCCGCCGTTGGCATACTGCATAGCCATAAGGTAGTTGAGGCCTTTCATGAAAGCCTCCTTAACTTCGCTTCGCTTGGTGCTGGCATACACTTGTGCAAGAAACTTCAGTTCCGACACGGTTGCGCCGTTGTCGATAGTTGCACCAAATCCGCTGTGCTGTGCGTTGTATATCTCGTCGTATTTTATCTTGCCGCTCCAGTTCTGGTTCTTTATCCATCCGCCGCATGTCATCTGATATTTTATGAGTGTGTCGGCAATGCTTGCAGCCTGTTCTGAGCCGTACCATTCGGGCGGCAAGGCTCGTTTAATGTCTCTCCAATCGGGTAGTTTGGCGGCATTCTGTGCCAGCGCACCTGTTCCGAGGCCAAGGAACAGGGCAAGGATATAAAATACTTTCATAATGGTTAAATTTTAATAAGGTTCTTTTTCTGCTATTGCCGATGGCGATTGCCGCGAAAAGGTTTATTCGAACAGCATTCTGTAAAAATCGGCTTTCTTGTTGATGTTGAGCGGATATGCGCGCGATGATGACGGCATCCTCCACCATTCAATAAAAAGTTCTTTTCCGTCTTCTGACGAGATGTTCAGCCTTGTAAATGTGCCAATCTTCGGCTCTTTCTCTATGCCGAACTGAAGCATGAGTTGTCGGCTTGCCTTTCCGCCTGTTGTAACTATTCGTCGGCAGTCGGGCATCTGCCTCAGAAGGGCGCGTATGTCGGTAGGCTCTACAATCTCCAGAAATTCGTCGCTGGCATTGTCCTTCAGCCTGTTAACCTTGGTGGCTGTGTCGAAAAATCCGAAGCCCTTGTCCCGAGCGAAAGCCGTAACCATCCCGAAGTCGAACCTCTTCTCGCCCTTGACAACGAAATGCTCTTTGTCGGCAAAGAAGATGATGCCCATTATCCGCCAGAAATCGTTTATGAAGTTGGGGTAGAAGAAATCCATGCTCCATCGTGCCTTGGGAGGCGGAAAACTGCCCAGAAACAATATTGTGCCGCCCGATGGAAGGAACGGTTTTAGCGGATGAACTTCTATCTTACTCATAAAAACGGCTTTACGCCACAAATATATGAAAATAAAATAAATAATAAAAGAAAAAGATATACTATTTTTCTTATTGCGGTGTGATTATGTTTTTTTATTTTTGCCGTGATATTATTTTTTTATTACCATGAAAACGAAAACTATATTGGTCTTGCTCGCGGCTATGAGCGTTGGCAAGACGTATGCGCAGAAGATTGATTTTAATCTGCCAAACAAGAACGATGCGCAGGTTCTTGAGCCCGATTTCTCGGGATGGGCGATTGGTCGCCAGATTTCCGACGAGACTTCGTTTCTGATGTCCGACAACTCGTCGAGCATCGGCATTCTTGTAGAGTCTGCGCCGGGGCTTGTCGGCAACGCCGTAAACTGTAACTGGTGGAAGGACGGATGCAGCAAATACTCAAAACTTGTTAGCGACGGAATATACTCGGTTATTCTCGACGACCAGAGCAACTACACATATTCTGCCGACCAGAGCATGGGACTTCAGTTCACCATCAAGGGACTGCCTGCCGGAACTCACTCTATCACCGCCTATCACAACAATACCGACGGACTCACGGGTGAGTATCCGCCAATAGATGTGGTGGTTAACGGAAAGACCGTTCAGAGCGGCGTGGCGCAGACCATCAGGGCGCAGACCGAGACGCAGTCGGGACTTTCTTATGCAACCTTTACGGTTAGTGAGGGCGAAACGGTTGTTGTGAGATACATAACCAAGCCCGAGAGTGGAAAGACTTACATCAACAACGCGGTTGTGGTTAATGCGCTTGTGTTCGACCGCCCGAATCCGCTCACCACGGCTACGACGCCTTATCCCGAAAACCGCGAGTTCCACGCCGATGCCGACGGCGGTTCGCTCGTCCTTACATGGACTCCGGCATGGACGGCAAAGAAGCATCATCTTTATGTCGGAACATCTGAAACCGACCTCAAAAAGGTAGCTGTTCTTACCGATGCACAATACAAGCTGTCTAACGTATACAGCCTCGACACTTATTATTGGCGTGTAGATGAGGAAGATGCCGACGGCAAGATTTACGAGGGCGACATCTGGCGATTCCGTCCGCGCAAACTGGCATTCCCCGATGCCGAGGGATACGGACGCTTTGCCACAGGCGGACGCGGCGGTCAGGTGTATCATGTAACCACTCTTGCTGATAACGAAGAACCCGGCTCTTTCCGCTACGGAATAACCAAACTTTCCGGGCCGAGAACCATCGTGTTCGATGTGTCGGGCATCATCGAACTGAAAGAACGCCTCGCTTGCGCCGACGAGTATGTAACCATAGCCTGCCAGACTGCTCCGGCACACGGCATCTGCTTCAGTAACAATCCGTTTGGCATAGGTCCTGAGAGCATCGTGCGCTTTATGCGACTGAGAAAAGGCGCAGGCCATACTTCCGACGGCATCGGAATGGCTGGCTGCGACAACAGCATCCTCGACCACGCCTCAATCTCGTGGACTATCGACGAGGGATTCTCTTCTCGCAACGGACATAACATAACCCTTCAGCGCACCATGATTGCCGAGGCTCTCGGCATAGCCAACCATCAGAACTACGGGGCTGGTACAAACCACGGCTATGCGGCAACCATCGGCGGCGACATCGCTACGTTCCACCACAATCTGCTGGCTCACAACTACGGCAGAAACTGGAGTCTGGGCGGCGGTCTTGACGGCGCAGGAAGTTATGCCGGCAGGCTCGACATCTTTAACAACGTGATTTACAACTGGGGCGCACGTGCAACCGACGGCGGAGCGCACGAGGTTAACTTTGTAGGCAACTACTACCGCATGGGCATCGACACAAGTCAGAAATATCTGCTCCGCGCGCAGTTCGAGGGCACAGGCTCGGGTTCGCAGAGCTATTACATAAGTGGTAACATTCGCGAGAACTACAACGGCACGAAGACTGCCGATAAGGAGGGCGACACTTACCGCTACGAACTCAGCGGCGGTCAGGACTACAACTGGAACGCGTGGGTTAGCGAGCCTTTCTTCCCGTCGTATGCCAAGATTGAGAGTGCCGAGGAGGCGTTCAAGAGTGTGTGTAGCGATGTGGGGGCAACGATGCCTTTCTTCGACGCGCACGACCAGCGCATAATCTCCGAAACGGTAAACAAAACCTACACCTACATCGGAAGCAAGAGCAAGATTCGCGGTCAGATAGACAGCGAGGCTGATTGCGGCGGATATGAGGTCTACCCAGAGGAAAGTCGTGCCGACAGTTATGATACCGACAAGGACGGAATTCCTGACTGGTTCGAGGAGATTGTGGACACAAATCCTAACGTGCCAAACAATAACGACGACCCCGACCGCGACGGCTGGACTCAGCTCGAGGACTTCCTCGAATTCATCTCGCACCCTTACCTGCTCATGGCTCCGGGCGAGCACGAGACTATCGACGCAGCCAAGTATTTTGCCGGATATGTCAACTCGCCGTCTTTCACGGCTGTAAGCAACAGCGGCAACGTAACGGCAAAGGTCGATGGCTCTAAGATAATTGTCGAGGCAGGTTCGGCATCGGGCATAGCATCGGTAAAGATGAAGGTAGTGGATGCCGAAGGCTCGTCTTACGAGCGTCTGCTCAACATCGCCGTTGGAAGCTCAACCGCAGACATCAGCATACCAACCGAACTGTCTGCCGTAAGGATTGCAAGTTACAAGGTCTACTCAGCCGAGGGCAAGTTGGTATTCGAGAACAACGATGCCGGCGGAGAGCTGATAAGCAACCTTCCGATGGGCGGCGTAAAGCCAAACGCCATCTATCTGCTCAAGGCTGTCGATACCGACGGAAACGAGCATACAGCCAAGATTCTGGCAAACTGATTTCTGCCTTTTTAGGGAAATAAACAGTTGAAAATACATCAGCCCAACTCTTTTCGAAACGGAGAGTTGGGCTTTTCTGTTCGCTATGCCTTCGGGATTCGTTCGGGATAAATGTCTTTTCTGCCTGTTCAAATGCGGATATGGGGTGGCTTTTGCCTTTTTCCGCATTGCTTTTGCTTTTTTTATGCCGTTATTTTGCGATTCATGCCCTTAGTGAAATTGACAAGTTATTGATAATGTGTGATTTAATGTGTAAGCGTTTCGGCGTTTCAGCGTTTCAGCTACCCCTATGGTAGTTTCAATTTCTTTCTTTATAATATATAACTTATTTATTATTAATTAGTTATATATATAATATAAGGGTTTGAAACAAAAATATACCCTCTGAAACGCTTGAAACGCTGAAACGCTGAAACGCCTGATGGCATTCGCAAGAAAAGGCTTACTTATTCCTGACAAGACAGAAGTCGAATGATTGATTTTTTCTTATAGGCAGTTTTATGTGTATGTAGATGTATATAATGAGGCGAGAAGCAGAATAGGGAAAAGTTGTAAATATGTAGTCTGAAAGTCTATTGTAGCCATAGTATATTAAACCCAAATCGGTCATTAGAAAAATAGACATGCCTAATTTCTAATGACCGATTTGGGATTATTCTTTTGGCAAATACAAAATGATGGCAAGGTATATGCAGGGTATATGTAAGCTATATGTTGGCTATATGTAAGATATATGTTTGATATATGTAAGATATATGCAAGGTATAGCCAGATTAGGTGATGGGGAGGTTGTGGTGAAGTTGAAGAAAGTCGATAGCAAGGGGGTAGTAAGGGGGTAATGAGTAGGTTGCAATTTGTAACCAACTGAATATTGTATCTCCAGAAGATGGAAAAAAGCAACACAGATGTGGTCTGTCGAATTTGCTGTTCGGACTCTGTTAAGTCGCTCACGGAAATTTGGTAGACATTTTTGTGCCGAGATTTTCATTTTTTTCGATAATTATGACTATCTTGCAACCGAAATGTTCAAGAAGTCAAACTGGCGGCAGAAGATGACTTGTTTCAGCGGCGCAAGTGCCGTAGGGCGCTAACAACAGCATAACGATGAGCATCTTTACGGCAGAATGCAGAAGTAAGAACATTCAGAAGGATTATTACCAAAAACTGTATATAATGAAAACATTCAAGAGAAACTATTTTATAGTATTCTGTTTCTTGCTTTTTCCTGCTACAGCAGTTTACGGACAGGAAATTCTTGAAGGAGACTATGCCTACATAATATATGATTACAGTTTGTATGATGCAAGGGAACATGGAATCAATACTTGGAAGTATACGAGCAGAATAGCATCCGGTGGTAAGGCATTCTTTTTGGATTTCAAACAGTATAGTCTGTTTCTGAAGCTATTAAAAAATAGAGTTCCCATTAAAAAAAATAATAAGGAAACTTTTCAACATACGACAATATGGTATAACAAGAACGAAAACAATGAGGTTAGTAACATTGGATGTATAAAAATAGTAACATCCCAAAATAAAGAGATTGAGATAAAACGCGACTCAAGTATAACATATGATAGTGAAGATTGTACCATTAAGAACATTATACCATTTGTTGATGGCGTGATTTCTAAAAAGTTATACCGCGAATCTCATAGAATTAACAATCTCGAAGACACAATTTGTGAGACTAACAAACTTATTATAAGATATATCATTCCTAATAAGAAGAAAGATGCAGAGTATCGTTTTGTCTTCAATGGAAATACTATCAGCATAATGTCTGACAAATATCATGCAGAAGACTTCGTTATGGACAGCAAAGAATATGTCTCAGACTTTGTTGCGAAAGTCACAGACTTGTTTATCTATCGTAACGACTATGTCACAGACTACGATTTTGGAGAATCCGAGAAATCTAACAATAATAAAATCCAGATTTTGCGTTGCAAGAATAATGAGGAAATAGTCCTCAATTCGCTTTTCACTATTGATAGGACAAAATACACATTCAGTGATAAATTCAATGAGATTGAAGAACTTATTCTCCAAGCCATTCGAAACTATGAATCTGAGATGATAATGAACAAAGAGTGCTGTCATAAAAAATAACAGTCTACATGTTTTGTCGAATTTGTCGCTCGAATTCCGTTCACTTGTTCCAAAGGCGCGCAAGAAGTCGGCATAACAAGTGGTTGTAATAATACACCTATGAAGAAATATATTTTAGCCATATTATTGATGTTGTGTACAAATGCTTATACATTTGGGCAGTCAAAACAGCATCGTCATGTTGACTTTATCTATCCTGTAAAAGATGGTATTATCCAAAAAAAAGAACCAACATATGCTTCTTTTTCAGAAAATTCTATATGTTTTTCCGAGCTTGATAATGACTCCTATGTCAATATGCGACGAATAGAGATAGAAGATACAGCAACCATTCTGCATTATTGGGATATAATATCGAAATTATTCATCGACAAGACCGTTAATGTGGTTAATAGCAAACCACGATGTGTATCTTCTAAAAAAACTCTTATGAAAATTTGTGTATATGGCGATAATTATTCTCGTGAAGAATATGAATACAAAATAAATCTCTGTTGTTATAATTATGATCATCCTGAGGATTCTGGCTATTCAGATGAATTTATAGATCTATTATCATTTATACGGACAGTTAGAGGAAAATTAAGACAAATGAAGAAGTAACCTGTTTTTCGCATAAAAATAATTTATGGAAGTAGCAGAGAATATCGTTTTTAAGTGCAGTAGGACTCATTATGCCGATGAAATTACTATCTCCTTAGCTTCTTTCCTTGTGGTACAGGTGGCTGGGGACGAGGCTGAAAGCGCATAGGGTTGTCTCGGTCGCCCCATACAAAAGCCTTGAGAAGTCCGCCAAGAGGAAGTTCTATCTTCGAATCGCCAATCTTGATATAAGGGTTTACCAAAGGCTCAGTTATCC
>JAEEGF011976035.1_pt1 | contig 10434 bp, 12 predicted proteins | sample 9134171 | NCBI WGS metagenome assembly JAEEGF01 (sample SAMN16246542, study PRJNA631951) | gut metagenome | biome: gut microbiome; feature: rumen; material: AP-attached | host: Bos | place: Iran: Karaj | collected 2018-10 | reverse complement strand
AAGATCGGCTACGGTCTGTACGTGGTCACGGCCCGAGACGGCGACAAGGACAACGGCTGCATCGTGAACACGGTCAGCCAGGTCACGAACACGCCCAACCGGATCGCGGTCTGCATCAACAAGCTGAACTACACCTACGAGATGGTGAAGAAGACCGGCATGATGAACGTCAACTGCCTCTCCACCGAGGCCCCGTTCTCTGTCTTCCAGCACTTCGGCTTCCAGTCCGGCCGGGACGTGGACAAGTTTGCCGACTGCACCCCGCTCCGTTCCGACAACGGCCTGATCTTCCTGCCCAAGCAGATCAACGCCTTCATGTCCCTGAAGGTGGAGCAGTTTGTCGATCTGGATACCCACGGCATGTTCATCTGCACCGTGACCGAGGCCCGCGTCCTCTCCGACAAGGAGACGATGACCTACAACTACTACCAGGCCAACGTCAAGCCCAAGCCGGATACCGGCGTCAAGAAGGGCTGGGTCTGCAAGATCTGCGGCTACGTCTACGAGGGCGAGAATCTGCCCGAGGACTTTATCTGCCCCCTGTGCAAGCACGGCGCCGCGGACTTTGAACCGCTGAGCTGAGCCTGAAAACGGCCGAGCGCCCCGCGTACCGCATTGCGGTACGCGGGGCGCTGTGTTTATGCAGCCGTTATTTGCCCGAGCCGACAGCCTGGCGGACCAGGGCGCGGTGCAGGCGGGCCTCCGCGATCTTGAGATCGCGTTCGGAGAGATCCGGCTTGGCCAGAAGATTCCGTGCGCGGGTCTCCGCCTCCTTAGCGCGTTCGACGTCGATCTCCTCGGCCCACTCGAAGGTGGTGGCGACGAGGCGGACCTTGCCCGCGTGGACGGCGATCATGCCGCCGATGCAGGCCGCGCGGCGCTTGCCCTCCGGGGTTGTGACGACGGCCTCGCCCATGCCGACCGGGGCCACGTAGTCAATGTGGCGCGGAAGGATGCCGATGACGCCCTCAACCGTGCGGAGATCCAGCTTCTCGGCCTGTCCGTCAAAGGCAAGGCCGTCCGGCGTGACGATCTGAAGCTCGAAGGTCATTTGGCCTCACGCCCTCTCTGATACTTCTCCACGACCTCGTCAATGGAGCCGGCGAAGAGGAAGTAGGATTCCGGGATGTCGTCATGCTTGCCCTCGATGATCTCCTTGAAGCCGCGGATCGTCTCCTTGAGCGGAACGTACTTGCCGGTGTAGCCGGTGAACTGCTCCGCCACGTGGAAGGGCTGGGAGAGGAAGCGCTGGATCTTGCGGGCGCGGTGGACGGTCATGGTGTCCTCCTCGGAGAGCTCGTCCATGCCCATGATGGCGATGATATCCTGCAGCTCCTTATAGCGCTGGAGGATCTGCTGCACGCCGCGGGCGACCTCATAGTGTTCCCGGCCTACGATCTCCGGGGTCAGGATGCGGGAAGTGGAATCCAGCGGATCAACGGCGGGATAGATGCCCAGGGAAGCAATGCCGCGGTCCAGGACCGTGGTGGCGTCCAGATGGGCGAAGGTGGTGGCAGGAGCAGGGTCGGTCAGGTCGTCGGCGGGAACGTAGACAGCCTGAACGGAGGTGATGGAGCCCTTCTTGGTGGAGGTGATGCGCTCCTGCAGAGCGCCCATCTCGGTGGCCAGCGTGGGCTGGTAGCCGACGGCGGAGGGCATACGGCCCAGCAGGGCCGAGACCTCGGAGCCCGCCTGGGTGAAGCGGAAGATGTTGTCGATGAAGAGCAGAACGTCCTGCTGCTTGACGTCGCGGAAGTATTCCGCCATCGTCAGACCGGCGAGACCGACGCGCATTCTGGCTCCGGGCGGCTCGTTCATCTGACCGTAGACCAGGGCGGTCTTGGACAGAACGCCGGATTCCTTCATCTCATAGTAGAGGTCGTTGCCCTCACGGGTTCGCTCGCCGACGCCGGTGAAGACGGAATAGCCGTTGTGCTCGGTGGCGATGTTGTAGATCAGCTCCTGGATCAGGACGGTCTTGCCGACGCCTGCGCCGCCGAAGAGGCCGATCTTGCCGCCCTTGGCGTAGGGGCAGATCAGGTCCACGACCTTGATGCCGGTCTCCAGGATCTCGGTGGTGCTCTCCTGCTCGTCATAGCTCGGCGCGGGGCGGTGGATGGGCCAGCGCTCGATCGTGACCGGCGCGGGCATATTGTCGATGGGCTTGCCCAGCAGATTGAACATCCGGCCCAGGCATTCCTCGCCGACGGGGACCGTGATCGGTCTGCCGGTGTCAATCGCCTCGATGCCGCGCTGGAGACCGTCGGTGGAGCTCATGGCGACGCAGCGAACCACGTCGTCGCCAATATGCTGGGCGACCTCGGCGGTGATCTTGTTTTCGCCGTTATAGACCTCAATGGCGTTCAGAAGCGGCGGCAGATTGCCGTTTTCAAAGCGGATATCCAGGACGGGTCCCATGATCTGGACCACGGTGCCTACGTTCTTGGTTGTCATATTCGTTACTCCTTGTTCAGAGTTCAGCGTTCCGGAAAAGGGACAGAGGAAGCCGCGGCGCACGGCGCGCCTTACGTCTCCGCGCCGGCGACGATCTCCGTGATCTCCTGGGTGATCGCGCCCTGACGGGCCCGGTTATACTTGAGGCTCAGGCTGCCGATCATCTCCTCGGCGTTCTTCGTGGCGGCATCCATGGCGGTGCGCCGCGCGCCCTGCTCGGAGGTGACGCTTTCGCAGACGGCGCCGTAGAGGACGCCGCCCAGATACTCCGGAATAATCGTATCGAAGACCGAGAGGCTGTCCGGCTCGTAGAGGGTCAGCGCGTCGGTCTGGGTATCGCCGGGCTGCGGGGTGTATTCCAGCGGCAGCAGGCGGAGCTGATCGGGCGTCTGGGAGAGCATGGAGATGAAGCGGGTATAGATGATCTCGACGCGGTCGTACTCCCCGTTCAGGAAGCCGCGGCAGATCATCTTGGAGGCCGTGAAGCAGTCGCCCACGTGGAGCTCGGACGCCTCGGCGTAGACGTCGGTGAGGATCTCGGTCCCGCGGCGCTGGAAGAACTCCAGGCATTTCTTGCCGATGGGAACCACGCAGGCGGAGGTGCCTTCGATCTTCTCCCAGGCCAGCTTCAGAACGTTGCCGTTGTAGCCGCCCGCGAGACCGCGGTCGCCCGCGATGACGATGTAGCAGGTCTTCCGCACCGGGCGGGCTTCCAGATAGGGCGAGGCAAAGTCCTCGGTGTTGTTGGCGATGGTATTCAGCGTATCGTAGAGAATTTCAAAGTAGGGGCGGGAGTTCTGGATCCGCGCCTGCGCCCTGCGGAGCTTGGAGGCGGCAACCATTTCCATGGCCTTGGTGATCTGCTTGGTGCTTTCCATGCTCTTGATGCGGAGCTTGATATCCTTCATGGAAACGCCAGCCATGTTTCATGCCTCCTCTCAGTGGGCTTTGAATTCCTTCAGATAGTTTTCCAGCGCGGTCTTGAGCCCGGCTTCGGTCTGCTCGTCGAGCACCTTCGTTTCGGCAATCGCGCGCAGAACCTTGTGGGCGTTGGTATCGAGGTATCGGTATAGACCCTTCTCAAATTCGCGGACCTGATCGACCGGAACGTCCTTGAGATAGCCGTTGATGACGGCGTAGATGATGCACACCTGCTGCTCCACGGGCACGGGCTCGTTGTTGGGCTGCTTGAGCACCTCCACGATACGTGCGCCCTGGGCCAGGCGGTCCTTGGTGTCCTGATCGAGATCGGAGCCGAACTGAGCGAAGCTCTGCAGCTCGCGGTACTGCGAATAGAGCAGCTTCAGGGAGCCCGCGACCTTCTTGAGGGCCTTGATCTGGGCCGCGCCGCCGACGCGGGAGACGGAGATGCCGGGGTTGATGGCCGGCATGACGCCCGCATGGAAGAGCTCGGTTTCCAGGAAGATCTGACCGTCGGTGATGGAAATGACGTTGGTCGGGATATACGCAGAGACGTCGCCGGCCTGGGTCTCGATGATCGGCAGGGCCGTCAGGGAGCCGCCGCCGTATTCCGGGGCCATCCGGGCCGCGCGCTCCAGCAGACGGGAGTGCAGATAGAAGACGTCGCCGGGGTAGGCCTCGCGTCCGGGCGGACGGCGGATCAGCAGGGAGATGGCGCGGTAGGCCACTGCGTGCTTGCTGAGGTCGTCGTAGACCACTAAGACATCCTTGCCCTGGGCCATGAAGTATTCGCCCATCGTGCAGCCCGCGTAGGGTGCGATGTACTGCATGGGAGCCAGCTCCGAGGCCGTGGCGGAGACGACGATGGTGTAGTCCATCGCGCCGTTCAGGGTCAGGGTGTTGACGATCTGCGCGACCGTGGAGCGCTTCTGGCCGATGGAGACGTAGATACAGATGACGTCCTTGCCCTTCTGGTTGATGATGGTATCGGTGGCGATGGTCGTTTTGCCGGTCTGGCGGTCGCCGATGATGAGCTCGCGCTGGCCGCGGCCGATCGGGATCATGGCGTCGATGGCCTTGATCCCGGTCTGCAGGGGCACAGAGACGCTGCGGCGCTCGATGACGCCGGGCGCGGGCATTTCAATGGGCCGGTACTGCTGCGCGGTCAGCTTGCCCTTGCCGTCGATCGGCTCGCCGAGGGCGTTCACCACGCGGCCGATCAGATTCTCGCCGACCGGGACGGAGACGACCTTGCCGGTCCTGCGGACCGTGTCGCCCTCGCGGATCCCGGCGTCGGAGCCGAGAATGACCAGGGAGACCGAATGCTCCTCCAGATTCTGGGCCATGCCGAAGGCGCCGTTGGGGAACTCCACCAGCTCGTTGACCATGCACTTTTCCAGGCCGGCGGCCCGGGCAATGCCGTCGCCGACGGTGATGACGGTGCCGACCTCGTTCTGTTCGATTTTGGTTTCGTAGTTTTTGATCTGAGATCGAATGATCTTCGTAATTTCGTCCGGTCTAAATTCCATGGCTTACCTGCTTTCTGCTTTCAAAGTACGGTGTCGGAAAGCGTCTTTTTCAGCCCGTCCAGGCGGGCTCGAACCGTGCCGTCCAATTCCATGCCCTCATATTCGAGCCGGATGCCGCCCAGAACCGTCGGGTCCACGCGGTTTTCCAGATCCACGCGCTTGCCGGTCAGTCCGGCCAGGCGGGCGGTCAGCTTCTCGCGCTGGGCGTCCGTGAGCGGCCTTGCGGTGACGGCGGAGGCCTCCAGAATGCCGTGGTCGGCGTTAAAGCGCTGGCGGAAGCGGCGCGCGCAGTTGGGCAGCTCCCGGATGTGGTGCCGCTCGCAGAGCAGCTTGAGGAAGCTGCACACGTAGGTGTGGACCCGGCCCGAAAAGGCCTCGTCCAGAGCGGCAAGCTGCTCCTCCCGGCGGACGTTGCTGGCGCTGAGCAGGCGAACGTAATCCGGGTTGGCGGCAAACAGGGCGTTGACGCCGGTCAGCTCCTGCATCACCCGCTCGTCCAGGCCCTCGTCGCGGGCAAGCTCATAGAGCGCGTCAGCGTAGTTCTTGGCGGTCTGCGTCATACCGAGTCCCCCATGTCGCGGAGGAAGTCCTCGATCAGCCGATCGTGATCGGCTCCGTTGAGCTCCTTGCCCACCACCTTCTCGGCAATGTCCAGAGCGATCTTCGAGATGTCGTCCTTCGCGTCATTGACGGCCTTTTTCTTTTCCAGGGCGGCGTCGCTTACTGCCTTCGCGCGCAGCGCGTCGGCGTCGGCCTTGGCCTGACGCACGATTTCGTCGCCGCGGCGGGTCGCCTCCTGCTTGGCGGAGGAGATCAGCTCTGCGGAGGTCTGCTCGGCCTGGGCAATCCGCTGGTCATAGTCCGCCTGGATGCGTTTGGCCTCGGCTTGGGCCTGTTCGGCGCCGGCATAGAGGTCGTCGATCTCCTTCTGGCGGTCGTCGATCATCTTGTTCACGGGCTTGAACAGGAATTTTTTCAGGATCAGAAACGTGAGCACCATGTTCAGCAGCGTGAACAGGGCAGTCCAGGGATTAAAACCGATAAAGCTTTCAAACCCCGACATGGGCGAATTCCTCCCTTCCTATTGCGGATCTTGCGGCTTCGGAAGGCTCCATCAGAACACGAACAGGAGCAGCAGCGCAATGACCAGGGAGTAGATGCCGGTGGTCTCGGCAACGGCGCAGCCGACGAGCATGTTGGTACGCAGGTTGCTGGTGGATTCCGGCTGACGGGCCATGCCCTCGAGGGCCTTGCCGACGGCGTTGCCTTCGCCGATGGCGGGGCCGATCGCGCCGATGCCCATGCAGAGGCCGGCGCCGAGCGCGCAGGCTGCCTTGACGATCGCTTGAGTGAGTTCCATTGTGTTTTCCTCCTAATTGTGTGATTGGGTGGTTGTTTCTATCGTTACGGTTGTTACCAAAGCGTCACGGGGTTCATGCCTCCGGCTTGGCGGCCTCCTCGGGCGGCGGGCAGTTGCCGGAGATGTAGATCATGGTGAGCAGGCTGAAGACGAAGGCCTGGATCACGCCGGAGAAGACGTCGAAGTAAAGGGACAGAACGGCGGGAAGACCAAGGGTCAGCAGAGGTACGCCGAGCGGGCCGTCCGAGATCAGGACCAGAGCAACGAAGCTCAGTCCGGCCAGCAGCCAGCCGAGGGTCTTCCGGCCCCTGCCTCCCCTGCCCAGACCCAGGATCAGGCCGGCGACCAGGAGGATCAGACAGACGAAGAAGAGGACGCCGTAGACGCCGGCAGGGAGCGCGGGGTAGGCTTTTCCGGTCAGACCCCAGAGGAAGCCGACTCCGCTCAGCCCGGCGAGGCCCAGGCAGAGCGCGCCGACAAGAACGGGGAGTTTGCGGCGCTTGCCGCCGTCCTTCCGCCTGGAGAGGACCAGAATCAGGACCAGACCGGCAGCCAGCAGGGCAAGCGTCACGGCGATATGGCTCGATGCGACCAGCTTGACGAGGGCCGCAGACGCGCCGCCCAGCGCCCAATAGATCAGGGCCGTGATGACGCTGCCGCCCGCAATATTGCCGAAGTGACGGAAGGCCAGGGAGACCGGCTGCGCGATCTCGGAGATGAGGTTCATCGGCGTCATGACGGCGATGGGCTCGGTGAAGCCCTTGAGCCAGGCCTTGAAGCCGTTGTTCTTGATCGCCTGATACCAGCAGATGAAGCTGACCGCGACGGCCCAGGTCATCGTCGTGCTGATATCCGCGGTGGAGGAGCGGAGAATGCCCGTCATGCCCAGGAAGGTGCCGAGCAGAGACGAGAGAAAGATCGTGGCGATGAAGGGCGTCCAGTGGGCGTTATGCTCCCCCATGGCCTCGGAGACCATGCCGGTGATGACCGTGACGGCCTTTTCCGTCAGTACCTGCCGCTTGCCGGGGCGCTTTTTCAGGTTGCGGCCCAGCAGGACGGCCCCGACGCAGAGGATGACCGTCACCAGGAAGGAGGTCAGAAGGGTCTGCGTGACGGCGATGCCGCCAAACAACGGGATCGTAAAGAATATTTTCGGGCCGTTAATTTCCATGCGCTCAACCTTCCTTTCTGCGGAACAGCTCGCCGGCGTAGATCAAAATACGGGACAAAAGCAGGGGGACCAGCATGGCGATCACGTCGCAGTACCCGCTCTTGGCGCCGATCACCAGAATGGCGATCATGCCGAGATAGCGAAGCGTCTGCGAGGTCGTGATGACCCGCCGGGCGCCGGCGACGTCCCCGGCTTCCGCCTTGTCCGCCGCGCGGAAGACGCCGACGGCTGTCATGGCGTAGTTTCCGACAGCCGTCAGACAGCCCACGGCCCCGCCCAGCAGGACCTTGCCGGTCAGCTTATGCAAGAGGGCGAAGACGCCGAAGGTCAGCCCCAGGCAGACAAGCTGCATGGCGGCATAGATCAGAAGCTCCCTGCGCGTCTGCCGGATATCGTTGGATTTGGATGGTTCCATATCGTTCCTCGTCGGCTCAGTCGTGGTCGTTGTAGCCCGTTGATGCGGGCGGTTCATCCTCCCCGGAGAGACGGTGGAGGGTCTTGAAGCCGGAATACAGGCCGCCGACCGCTCCCATCAGACCCAGAAGGATTCCGAGCGGAATCACCCAGCCGCCCCAGCCCCGGCTTCGGTGGAGCCAGACGGCAAGCAGGATGAAGCCCACGAGCGGGCCGGCGACGGTCAGCCCGAGCTGCGTCAGCCAGGCCAGATAGCTCATCACCTTGACAAATCCGCGCATGGCAGCCTCCCGCTGAAAGCCGATTATTTTGTAAGCTCTGATCCCGCAACGGAATCAGGCCCAAATTACCACCAATATATTATATCTGCCTCGCGACAAAAAAGCAAGGGTTTCATGGAAAAAAGGGTAAAAATCGCGCCGGGGGACGGCGCAGAAAAAAAAACGCTTCTTCTGCCCGATGACAAAAGAAGCGTTTTGCATGGAGCGGGTGACGAGGCTCGAACTCGCTACCTCGACCTTGGCAAGGTCGCGCTCTACCAGATGAGCTACACCCGCGGAACGTTTGTAATTATAGCATAGAATTTGAATTTGTCAACAGTTATTTTTGTTTTTTGCGAAAACAGCCGGGTCGATCTGCTCCGGCGCGTCTATTGCGCCGGAGAAGATCGACCCAAAAGGCTCAGGGATGGCCGCGGCCGCCGCCCATGTTGCCGCCGAAGCCGCCTCTGCTGCCCATCCCGGCGGCGGAGCCGTAGAGCAGCTCGCTCAGGGTGAGCGTTTCGCTGTAAGTGCCCGCCGTGACGGTATAGGTCCCGCCCTGGAGCAGCGCGGGGCTGGTCAGGTTGACCGCGTTGAAGGCCTTTTCCGCCGTGTAAGTCAGGATCACGCTCCCGCTTTCATCGGTCAGGGTCACGGTGCTGCCGGCGGCCTGCGTGCCGACGGAAAGCAGGATCGCGCCCTGCGTGGCGGAGTTGAAGTTCAGCGCCATGCCGCCGGAGCCGGTGGCGACCAGGCTGCCGCCGGTGACGGTTCCGCTGCTGTAGTCCAGCGCGCCGTTGCCGTCGTTGGTCGGACCGGAGACGTAAACCTCGCCGCCCGAGAGGGTGAAGCTGCCGTTGGAGTCGAGGCCGTCGCCGTCCGCGTTGACGCGGAGCACGCCGCCGGAGATCTCAAGGCTGGCGCTGCTGTTCTCGCCGAAGCGGTCGCCGCCCGCGTTCAGACCGTCGTCGCTGGCGGTCAGGTCGATCTCGCCGCCGGAAATGCGGATGACCAGGCCCTCGATGCCCTCATAGCTCTTGTTGATGACGATGCTGCTGCCGGAGATCGTCACAGTCTCGTCGGCGTGGATGCCGTCGTCGCCGGAGGAGAGGTTCAGGGTTCCATCAGTAATCGTAACGCTGCTGTCGCTGTGGATCGCGTCGTCCGTGCTGACGACCCAGATCGTGCCGTCCGAGACCGTCAGCGTTCCGCCGGACTTGAGGCCCTTCTGGCTTGCAGAGGAATCGCTGCCGGAGGCGCCGGAGATCACGGTGAACGAGCCGCCCGCCACAGTCAGCGTGCCGGTGGCAGAGATTCCGTCGCCGTCGGCTGTCACCTTGAAGGAACCGCCTGCCAGATAGATATTGCCGAGGCCGGCGTCGTCGTTCTTCGCCCGCATGCCGTTGGTCCCTGCGGTGAGCTGGAAGGCTCCGTCCGCCACGGCGAGGACGTCGTTGGCGGAGATCGCGGTCTTGGCTGCGGTGATCTCGTAGCTGCCGCCGGTGATCGTGACCTCGTCCTTGCCGACGACACCGTGACCGGCGGGCGAATTGACGATCAGGCTGCCCGTTCCGTTGAGGGTCAGATCGTCCTTGGAGAAGATCACCGCGTCCACGTCGTTTTCGTCAATAGCGGTGAAGCTCCCGCCGTTGGTCAGGGTATTGAGCGAGCCGTCTGCGAGGGTGACGAAGACCTTATCCGCCTGCTTAACGTAGATCGGCGCAAAGCCGGAGGAGGTGATCGTCACGCCGTCCAGGACGAGCTGAACCTTCTCGTCCTTGGTCGCGTTGACGACGATGCAGCCGTCGTCCAGCGTGCCGGACAGAACGTAGACGCCCTCGGCGGTGATGGTGACGACGGAGCCGTCGATCTCGACTCCGCTGCCGTCGCAGGCGGCGGAATTGCCGTTGAGGGTGATCGAAACGGCCTTGCTCTCGTCCCAGGCGCCGGAACGATCCCGGTCGGAGAAATAGTCGGCCTCATTGACGGTGACAGCAACGGAGCCGTCCGCGTCGGCGGAGGAAGCCGTGCTCCCGGTTCCCTGCGTGCAGGCGGAGAAGGTCAGCAGCACCGCCAGAAGCAGGGCCAGAACCGTCAGAATCTTTTTCATGGAAATCATCTCCTTGCTTCAATTGAGGCCATCTTACCGGATGAACCTTATGCAAGACTTAATCCTGAAATCAAAACTGTTCAGTCGTATGCAAATTGGGATTTGTCGAGGAGCTGCAGCATTGCGGGGATCCGCCAAACCTCCCCTGCCAAGGGGAGGGGGACCGCCCTCAAGGGCGGTGGAGGGGTAGGCTCTCAGAAAGTGCCTGTTCTCGA
>JAEEGF011978571.1_pt1 | contig 10435 bp, 8 predicted proteins | sample 9134171 | NCBI WGS metagenome assembly JAEEGF01 (sample SAMN16246542, study PRJNA631951) | gut metagenome | biome: gut microbiome; feature: rumen; material: AP-attached | host: Bos | place: Iran: Karaj | collected 2018-10 | reverse complement strand
AGTTCTAGACCGTCCGCGAAAACCGCAAAAAACAGAGCCCCGGCGATCCGTCCGGGGCTTTTCCATCGCAAAAAACCCCTTGACTCTTACGTAACGTCATAGTTTATGATGTGATCAGGAGGGAACGCTCATGGAAAAAACGATGACGGTGCATGACGTGAGCCGGCTGACCGGGATCAGCATCCGGACGCTGCAGTACTACGACAGGATCGGCCTGTTTCCGCCTTCGCGCTACTCCGGGGCGGGGTACCGGCTGTACGATGAGGACTGCCTCGCGAGGCTCCAGCTGATCCTGCTCTTCCGGGAGCTGGAGTTCCCGCTGAAGGACATCAAGGGCATTCTCGACAGCCCGGATTTCGACCGGAACAGGGCGCTGGAACAGCAGATCCGACTGCTGGAAATGAAGAAGGAGCACACGGAGAACCTGATCCTCCTTGCGCGCGGGATGAAACTGATGGGGGTGGACTATATGAAAAACAAACAGAAGGCGGACTTCAAAGCGTTCGATACGGCAAAGATCGACGAATACGCCGCGCAGGCGAAAGCGTTCTGGGGCAATACGCCGCAGTGGAAGGAATACGAGCAGAAGCGGAAGGAAGCGAAAGAAGACCTCAACGCGGCCGGCGAACGGATGATGACGGAGATCTTCGGCGAATTCGGCAGGATCAAAGAGAAGGACCCCGCTTCCGAAGAAGCGCAGGACCTCGTAAAGAAGCTGCAGGCGTTCATCACGGAACACTTCTATACGTGCACGAAGGAGGTCCTGAGCGGTCTCGGAAAGATGTACGCGGGAGGCGGCGAGTTCACGGCCAACATCGACGCCGCGGGCGGCGAAGGCACCGCCGTATTCGCGCACCGCGCGATCGAAGTCTACTGCAACGGCTGAGGCGGCCGCTTTTCGCCGAACAAGAGCGGAAGCCGTTGAAATCCGCAAATAACTGTTGCCAAGCGGCTCGCGCAAGTGTTACAATAAACATTGCGTGTGAGCCGCTTTTTTACGGCTTGCGAACGTCTCGCGATTTCAAAAAATCAAATAAAATCTAATCAAACAGGAGGATCTGGGTATGAAAGGCTATACCGGAGACAAAATCAGAAACGTTGCGCTTGTAGGTCACGGAGGCGTCGGCAAGACGACAATTCTCGAAGCCGCGCTGCTCGCCACGGGCGTCATCAGCCGTCTCGGTAGAGTCGAGGACGGCAACACCGTCTCGGACTACGACCCGATGGAAATCGAGAAGAAGTATTCGATCAATACCTCGATCGTCCCCGTCGAATACAACAAAACGAAGATCAACTTCCTCGACACGCCGGGCTACTTCGACTTCGTCGGCGAAGTCTTCTCCGCTCTGCGCGCCGCCGAAGCGGCCGTGATCGTCGTCGACGCCTCCGCCGGTGTTCAGGTCGGCACCGAAAAGGCCTGGGGCGCCTGCAAACACGACGACATCCCGACGATGTTCCTGATCAACAAGACCGACAAGGAAAACGTCGACACCTCCGCCGTCTACGAAGCGATGAAGGCGAAATTCGGCCCCGCGCTCGTCGAGATGGAAGAGCCGATGTCCGATGAGATGAAGGAAGCGCTGAACGAAGCGATCGCGGAATCCGACGAAGAGCTGATGGAGAAATACTTCAGCGGCGAGCCGTTCACCCCGGAAGAATTCAACAACGGCATCATGAAGGGCATCCAGACCCGCTCCCTCGTTCCCGTCTTCACCTGCTCCGCGACGACCGGCAAGGGCGTCAAGGAATTCCTCGAAGCCATCATCAAATACGTCCCGACCCCGAAGCACCATCCCGCGTACGCCGCGAAGGACGCTTCCGGCAAGGACATCGAAGTCGCTCCCGACGCGTCGAAGCCGACGTCCGCGTTCGTGTTCAAGACGATCGCCGACGCCTTCCTCGGCAAGATCTCGCTCCTCAAGGTCGTGACCGGCAAGATCACCCCCGGCATGGAACTCTACAACGCCCGCGCGGAAAAGGCCGAAAAGCTCGGCTCCGTCTTCTTCCTCCGCGGCAAGACCCAGGGCGACTGCCCGGCGGCCGAATGCGGCGACATCGTCGCGGCGGCGAAGCTCCAGTTCACCCAGACCGGCGACACGCTCTGCACGAAAGACAACTACGTCGCGTATCCGCCCGTTTCCTTCCCCGAACCGTCGCTCTACATGGCGGTCGAGCCGAAGGCGAAGGGCGATGAAGACAAGATCAACTCCGGCCTCCAGAAACTCGCCGAGGAAGACCCGTCCTTCGTCGTGACGCGCAACGCCGAGACCCACCAGACTCTGATCGGCGGCCAGGGCGACATCCAGATCGGCGTCATCACCTCCAAACTGCTCAACAAATACGGCGCCTCCGTCAACCTCGTCGACCAGAAGATCCCGTATCGCGAAACGATCAAGGGCAACTCCGACGTCCAGGGCAAACACAAGAAGCAGACCGGCGGTTCCGGCCAGTACGGCGACGTCCACATCCGCTTCAGCCCCTCCCAGGAAGACTTCGAGTTCACCGAAGAGCTGTTCGGCGGATCCGTTCCGAAGAACTACATTCCGGCCGTTGAAAAAGGCCTCCGCGAATGCATGGAAAAGGGACCGCTCGCCGGCTATCCCTGCGTCAACATCAAAGCCTGCCTCTACGACGGCTCCTACCACCCGGTCGACTCCTCCGAAATCGCCTTCAAGATCGCCGCTTCCCTGGCGTTCAAGAAAGGCATCGAAGAGGCCAAGCCGTGCCTGCTCGAGCCGGTGATGCACGTCGAGATCGAAGTTCCCGACGAGTACATGGGCGACGTCATGGGCGACATGAACAAGCGCCGCGGCAAGATCCTCGGCATGGAACCGATCTCCGGCGGCGGCCAGAAGCTCATCGCCGAAGCGCCCCAGGCCGAGATGAACAAGTACGCGATCACCCTCCGCGCGATGACCCAGGCCCGCGGCTCCTTCAAGATGCACTTCGAGCGCTACGAAGAAGTTCCCGCGATGCTTGCCGACAAGATCATCGCCGACGCGAAGGCCGCGAACGAAGAATAAGCCTCTGAACCGAGAACTCCCCGCCGCGCGCGGGGAGTTTTTTCTTGAAGGGGACCGTGAAGTTCGGTACAATAAGACTGTTATGAAGGAAACCGTTCCGGAGCCCGCCGGAAGGCGCGCGGAAAGACAACCGAACAAGAACGGACGAAGCGAGAGGGAGCCCTCCGAACAACGCAAAAAACGGAGAAAGACCTTCCGCTCGAAGCGGGAAGCGAACGACTGGATGAACCGGGAAGCCGTCGTCACGCTCTCTGTTTGCGTGCTCTTTTACCTGTGGTGGGTCCTCGCGCTGTACCGCGACAGGGGCCCGAAGCGCTATATCCTCGGCATGCCCGAATGGTTCTTCTACGGCGCGTTCGTCGGAACGATCGTCTTTATCGTCGCGGTCTGGCTCGTCGTCGCGCTGTTCTTCCGTGAGACGGAAGCCCACACCCGGACGGCGGCCCAGAAGAAAAAGCAGGCCGCCGCGAAGGCGAAATACGACGCGGAGAAGACGCTCGCCGGCCCCGAAGGGCCGGTCGACTGGCAGGCCGCCGCGGCCGAAGCGCTCGCGGTGAAGCGCGCCACGCTCGTTCTCGAGGCGATCGAGAAGGAAACGGAGGACGAGCCATGACGTTTGCCCAGATCGCAATGACGGCAGTCGTCGGCGTCGTGATCGTCCTGACCCTTCTGATCGCGGTCGTCGCGGCGGCGATCCGGAAACAGAAGGCTGCGGAGCGGAACGAAAACCAGCTCGCGGACTATTACCACGGCGGCCGCAGGACCGGCGCCTTCGCGCTCGCGATGACGATCGTCACGACGTACCTGTCGGCGAGCTCGTTCCTCGGCGGCCCCGGCTTTGCCTATGAGAAGGGCATCGCGTGGGCGTACCTTTCCGCCGTCCAGATCCCGGTCATCTTCCTCACGTTCGGCGTGATCGCGAAGAAGCTCGGAACGGTCAGCCGCTCCGTCGGCGCCGTCACGATCAACGACGTCCTTCGCGCGCGCTATTCCAGCCCTGTTCCGGCGATCCTCTGCTCGGTCGCGATGATCGCGTGCTACGTCATCCAGATGACGGCCCAGATCAAGGGAGGCGCGATCCTCTTCCAGACGATCACCGGCCTCAATTACGAGCGCGGCCTGCTCCTGTTCGGCATCCTGGTCGTGCTCTTTACGGCCGTCGGCGGCTTCGCGGGCCAGTCGGTCGCGAACACGCTCTTCGGCGTCCTGATGGTCATCGGGTGCGTGAGCCTCGCGATGATCCTTTCGCGCGCGAGCTCGAACGGCAGCGTCGCCGAAACGATGCAGATCCTCCACCCCGGCTGGGATTCCGTCGCGGGCACGGACGGGTCTCTGACGCCCGCGTATATGATGTCGTTCATGATCCTGACGGGGATCGGCGTCCTCGGCCTTCCGATGACCGCGTCGTGCGGAACGGCGTACCGCGACACGAAAGCCCTGAACAAGGCCATCCCGATCGGGACGCTCGTGCTGGCGTTCATCGTCCTGTCGATCCACATCGTCGGCGCGTACGCGCCGCTTCTGATCTCGATGTCCGAGATCCGCGTCATGCTCGGCGAATCGGCGGGCACGGACTACGTCCTCCCGGGCATCGTCCTGAAATACATGAGCCCGCTCGCGGCGGGGTTCTTCTTCGTGGCGCCGCTCGCCGCGATCCTGTCCTCCGTGAACGCGCTGCTCCTCTCGAGCTCCGCGACGCTCGTCCGCGATCTGTACGTCAACCACATCCTGCGCGACAAGGAACGCGCCGAGACGGAGCCGTTCCGGAAGCGCGCGGCGTTCGTGTCGCTCTTCCTCGCCGCGCTGCTCGTCCTCGCCGCGTGGGCGATCGTCCGTCTTCCGCGCTTCGCCTCGATGTCGATCGTCCGGCTGAACCTGATCGCGCTCGGCGGACTCGAATGCGCCTTCTTCTTCCCGCTCGTCGGCGGGCTGTTCTCCCGGAAGGCGACGGCGGCGGGAGCCGCGGCCGGATCGGTCTCCGGCTTCCTGCTCTACGCGATCCTGATCTGGAAGGACGTCCGCCCCGGCGGATTCCTTCCCGTCGTCCCGGCTCTTCTCCTGTCCGGTATCGTCTTTGCTGCGGTCTCGTGCTTCACGCGAAGAAACGCGCCGGAGCCGTCCGACAGCTTTTTCCCGAGGAGGTAATCATGGACCGACTGATCGTTGTACATCATGAATTCTTTGAACCGGAGCTCATCGGCCGGATCACGGAACGCGCGGCGGAGCTCGGCTTCCGCGTTCTCGCGTTCGACGGGCGCGTTCCCGGCGAAAAGGAAAAAGGGCGCGATGCCGTGAAGGACGCGGAGATCCTGTACGCGTTCTCGCCGCGGATGCTCCGGGCGGGAAGCGAAAAACTGAAGTGGTTCTGCTGCATGAGCGCCGGCGTCGACCTGTTCACGGATCCGTCCGTCTTTCCGAATCCCGGCGTCATGCTGACGAATTCGAACGTCTACGGACCCGCGATCGCCGAACACGTCGTCATGGCGCTTCTGATGATGATGCGGAAGATGAACGCCTACGGCGAGATCGTCCGCGAACGGAAATGGACGCGGAACCTGCCGATCGACGGCATTATCGAGAACTCCTTCCTGATCGTCGGCACGGGCAACCTCGGAACGAACATCGCCTCCCGCCTGAAGGGGATGCGCGCCGGCCGCGTGATCGGCGTGAACCGCTCGGGCGTATTCCGCGGCGAAGAGGACCCGTTCGACGAGATCCGCCCGATCGGCGAGCTCGACGGGCTGCTCAGCGAAGCGGGCGCGGTCATCCTCGCCGTTCCGAAGCTCGGCGATACGACGCGCATCATCAACGCCGACACGATCGCGAGGATGCGGGACGGCGCGTATCTTGTCAACGTCGGCCGCGGAAACGCCGTCGACCAGGCCGCCCTGATCGAAGCGCTGAACGGCGGAAAGCTGGCCGGGGCGGCGCTCGACGTGTTCGAGACGGAGCCGGTCCCGCCGGACGATCCGATCTGGGACGCGAAGAACATCCTGATCACGCCCCACGTCTCGGGTGACACGAGCCTGCCGTACACGCGCCGCGCGAACGTCGAACGGTTCCTGGCCGATCTTGAGCGGTACGCGAAAGGCGAACCGCTGCTCGGTTTGGTCGATCCGAAAAGAGGGTATTGATACGGTACACACGGAATCAACGATAAGCGAAAGGAGAGAACACCATGCCCCTTCATGTCAATCAATCGAATTTTGAACAGGAAGTTCTGCAGAGCACGAAGCCGGTTCTCGTCGACTTTTTCGCGACCTGGTGCGGCCCCTGCAAGATGCTCGGACCGACGATCGAGGAGGTCGAAGCGGAACGGAGCGACATCAAAGTCGTGAAGATCGATATCGACGAATGCCCGCGGATCGCGAACCAGTACCGCATCTCGGCCGTGCCGTCCGTATTCGTCTTCCGCAACGGCCAGGTCGCCGCGAAGACGATGGGCGTCCGCCCGAAGGAACAGATCTACCAGCTCATCGACATCGCGATGACGAGGGAACTGTAGGATGGATTACAGGAGATTCGGCGATACGATCCTTGTCCGCATCGACAAGGACGAAGAGATCCTGACCGAGATGAAGAAGGTCGCGCTCCGGGAGAACGTGAAGCTCGCGGAGGTCAACGCCCTCGCCGCGCTCTCGGAGATGACCGTCGCGCTGTACGACGTCCCGAACCGCAAGTTCATCCCGAACCACGTCGACGGGCCGCTTGAGGTGACGTCGCTCCACGGCAACATCAACACGATGAACGGCGAATACTACACCCACATCCACTGCTCCGCCGGAAACGCGGAGGGGACCGTCTTCGGCGGCCACCTCGTCAGCGCCGTCGTCAGCGGCACGTGCGAGATGTTCATCCGCGTGATCGACGGCACGGTCGACCGCTTCCGCGACGAGGAGGTCACCGGGCTGAACCTGTGGAAGTTCGAATAGGGCGTCCGGAACGGAACCCGCGGTTCGGCCTGCCGGGCCGGACAAACCGGATATAACGGATAAAACAGACAAAACAAAACCGCCTCCCGAGGGAGACGGTTTTACTTTGGAGCGGAAGACGAGATTCGAACTCGCGACCCTCGCCTTGGCAAGGCGATGTACTACCCCTGTACCACTTCCGCACGCTCTCAAAGCGAGCAGTGTTATTGTAGCAAGCCGCGAAACGCTTGTCAAGAAGAATACGGAAGGTTTTTCGCAGCGCCCGGCGGAGACGGAGGAGAACGCCGCCCGCGGGAGGGGACGGCACGTCGCAGTTGAAATCCGGCGAAATCTGATGTATAATAAACCCGATCCGTTGTTGTTTTGGTACAAGCCATCAAATCGTTTGCATCTTTCTTTTTGACAACATCAAGGAGGCTAACAACAAATGAAGAAAACGAAAGTACTCATTCTTCTGCTCTGCGTCGCGATGATCGCAACTCTCGCGCTCACGGGCTGCACGCCGAAGACGCCGGACAATCCGGAACCGGTCAAGGAAAAGACCGTCCTTAACGCGGCTGTTACCTACGACTTCGACTCGCTCGACCCGGGTCTCTACATTGCGTCCGACACCGATCGCATCATGCTGAACGTCTATGAAGGCCTCGGCAAGGTCACCGACAAGGGCGTTATCGGCCCCGGACTTGCGGAAAGCTGGGACTTCGACGGCCAGACCTTCGTCTTCCATCTCCGCAAGGGCGTCAAGTTCCACGACGGAACTGAAATGACGGCCAAGGACGTCGTCTACACCGTCAAGCGCGTCGCCGGTCTTCTCGACGACAAGAGCGCCGTCAAGGAAGTATGGCAGGCCGTTGAAAGCGTCGAAGCGAACGACGACTACACCGTCACGATGAAGCTCGCGAAACCGAACGCCGCGTTCGTCGGCTCTCTCCAGCTCGGCATCATCCCCGAGAACTCCGCTTCGACGATCATCGCCCAGCCGAACGGCACCGGCCCCTATAAGCTGACCTCTTACGAAGCCGGCGTCGGCTGCACGCTTGAAGCTCACGAAGATTACTGGGGCGGCAAGCCGCCGATCGACACCGTCAACGTCAAGTTCTACGCCGACACGACGGCCGCGATGCTCGCGCTCCAGAACCACGAAATCAACATGATGCAGGTCACCGAGGACAACCTCGAACTCGTACCGTCCGATTTCGACAAGATCTTCCTCTCCAACAACACGACGATCCTCATCCAGGTCAACTGCAAGGAAGGCGTCTTCTCCGACGTCCGTGTCCGCCAGGCCCTGAACTACGCGACAGACCAGCAGGCGCTGATCGACGCGGTCTGCCCGGGCGCCGAACCGATTCACGGCTTCGTCACCCAGCTCCAGAAATTCTGGCAGGCTCCGAACCTCGACCTCTATCCGTACAACCCGGAAAAGGCGAAACAGCTCCTTGCCGAAGCCGGCTATCCGAACGGCCTCGACTTCGAGCTCCAGTGGTTCTCGAACCTCTCCAACTGGTATGAGAACGTCGCTCTGATCCTCCAGAACCAGTGGAAGGCCTCGAACATCAACTGCACGCTCGTCGACACCGACTGGTCGACGTTCCTCTCCACGGTCTACTCGAACCCGGATCGTCAGTACACCGCTGCGATGTTCGGCTACACCGGCAAGCTCGACCCGAACAACTCCTTCCAGAGACTTCTCTCCACGACGAAATCCAACGTCATGATGTTCGCTGATGAAGAGTACGACAAGATCGTCAAGGAAGCCCAGAACGAGCTCGACCAGAACAAGCGCCAGCAGCTCTACTTCAGAGCTCAGGAGATCATCGCGGAACAGGCCGTCGGCGTCTGGCTCCTCGACAACTGCTCGTACATCGCTCTCAGCAAGGAATTCACCGGTTATACCCAGTACGTCACGACCTTCTGGGATTTCACGAAGATCCACAAAAAATAAGGCGTCGAACGAAACGCCGGTTCGATCCGATCTGACGTAACAACGAAAAGGGCCCCCGCGATCCGCGGGGGCCCTTTGTATCCGGAAACGGCCGCCCGCCTTGCCTGAAAAGCGCGTGAAAAACGAGAAAAAACTCCCAGCGGGGGCGCCTCTTATGGTAGGATAATGGTACAGGCCGTTCGGCCGGAAAAGAGGAGATGAAATGAGTCTATCAAACGGGATCGTTCTTCTGGGAGGCGTTGCGCTGTTCCTGTTCGGAATGGGCCTTATGGGGGACGGACTTAAGAAGATAGCGGGGGATAAGCTCGAACTCGTGCTGTACAAACTGACCGGGACGCCGTTGAAAGGCGTTCTGCTCGGGACGGGCGTGACCGCCGCGATCCAGTCTTCGTCCGCCACTTCGATCATGACCGTCGGCTTCGTCAATTCGGAAATGATGAAGGTCCGCCAGGCCATCAGCGTCATCATGGGGGCGGTCGTCGGCACGTCCGTCACGGGCTGGATCATCTCCCTCTCCGCGATCGGGGAGGGCTCCGGCGGCGTCGCGAAGCTCCTTTCCACCGAAACGATCAGCGCTTTCGCGGCGCTGGTCGGGATCGTTCTCCGCATGGTCGGCAAGAAAAAGTCGACGCGGATCCTCGGCGACATCCTGCTGGGGTTCGCCGTTCTGATGTTCGGTATGAAATCGATGAGCTCCGCGGTGTCGGATCTGAAGAATTCCGAACGGTTCCTCGCGATCCTGACCGGTTTCCGCCATCCGCTCATGGGCCTTTTGATCGGCTTTGCGGCGACGGCCGTCCTTCAAAGCGCGTCCGCCACCGTCGGTATCCTCCAGGCCCTTTCCGCGACCGGCGTCATCACGTTTTCGATGGCGCTTCCGATGCTGCTCGGCATCGCGATCGGCGCCGGGATACCGGTCATCGTCGCCTCGGTCGGATCGACGACCCAGGGCAAGCGCGCGGCCTTTTCCTATCCGGTGATCGAACTGCTCTGCGTCATCGTATTTGCGGCGGTCTTCGCCGTTCTGAACGCGGTGATCGGGTTCTCCTTTGTGGACGACACGATCAATATGGTCGGCATCGCTCTTCTGAACACGGTGTTCCGCGCCGCGGGTGTCCTCGTCCTCTTTCCCTTCATAAACGCGATCGAGCGGCTCCTGACGGCGCTGATCCCGGAAAAGCCGGAGGAAACGGCCGCGCTTGACACGATCCGCCGTCTGGAACCGAAGTTCCTCACCTATCCGCCGCTCGCGCTCGAACAGAGCCGTCTCGCGCTGGAATCGATGGCGTCGATCGCCGAAACGGGCATCGATCTTTCGGGGCGGATCCTCCTTGCGTTTTCCGAAACGGATCTCAAGGAGGCAGTCCGGTTGGAGGAGATGAGCGATAAATACGAGGATAAGATCGGAACGTATCTGACAAGCCTGTCCGGAAAGGATCTTTCGCCGGCCCAGGGCGCCCAGCTGACGACGTATCTCCGGGTCCTTACGGATTTCGAGCGCATGTGCGACCATGCGCTGAATATGGCGGAAGCGG
>JAEEGF011674397.1_pt1 | contig 10435 bp, 8 predicted proteins | sample 9134171 | NCBI WGS metagenome assembly JAEEGF01 (sample SAMN16246542, study PRJNA631951) | gut metagenome | biome: gut microbiome; feature: rumen; material: AP-attached | host: Bos | place: Iran: Karaj | collected 2018-10 | reverse complement strand
CTCGGACCAGCTTCTTGCCATGTATCTTTATGACAATGACTCATATCTTATCAGTTCCTGGAGAAAACAGCCCTACAATTATCCACAGGATTTATACAAGACGGATCAGTATGTGAATGTTGCCCATTTAAAGAGCTACATCGAATCCGGTGATTATTCCGTGCTCTTATCCGGATATCACAACGAGGAAGCGGATCAGGATGTTATCCGCTTTGTTCTGAAGCTCCACACCTACGACGATGAGAGATCAAGGTTCGGATATCTGGTGTGCGACTACAGTACCCAGAATATTTCCGACATCATGAGTAAATACATCTCCTCAAGAGATGTGTGCGTCTGGCTTCAGCCCCAGGGGGATTCCCCCATTTCCAAGGTGGGTAACACCACCAAGGAGGAGAGCAAGATCTACACTGAGCTCACAAGGCTTGTGGCCACATCGCCCACTGAGTTTCCGGAGTTTGAAAATGAGTATGGCTCCTTCTACCTGAACAGCAGGGGCTCTCAGGATTACAACCTCCATCTCATAATGCTGACACCGCAGTCACTGATGCTTCACACCCAGAGCGCTCTTGCCAGGACACTGATCGTCATTGCGGTGTTCATCATTCTGGTGACACTTCTGCTGGGTTCAGGCTTTTCAGGCTATATCTACAGGCCTGTGGAGCAGCTCAGTAAGACCATCATAAAGATCAAGAACGGCGACACGGAGCTCAGGGCCAAGACCGACGGCTGGAGCAAAGAGCTCAGGGTCATGGGAGAAGAGTTTAACGAGATGCTTGACCAGATCCAGAAGATGGTTGAGGAGGAGTATGAGGCCAAGGTGCTGATGGAGAGAACCCAGTACAAGGTCCTTCAGGCCCAGGTCAATCCGCACTTTTTGTACAACACTCTGGATACCATGAGCGGAATTGCCGCCTCACAGGACTGCACCATGGTCAGCGGCCTGTGCCAGTCCCTGTCGGCAATCTTCAGATACAGTCTTGATATCTCCGACACTCAGTCCACCATCCAGCAGGAGATGGCTCACGTCAGGAACTACCTGTACGTCATGGATGTACGAAACGGCCACACCATCAAGTACAACTACAGGATTGATTCGGATACCCTGGACGACAACATTCCCAGGATCACCCTCCAGCCAATCGTGGAGAATGCCCTCCAGCACGGGCTTCGCAACACCAGGAGGAAGGATAAAGAGCTGACTATCACCACTGCTCATAAGGATGGCAAGCTGGTCATTACCATAGAGGACAACGGAGCCGGCATGGATGCCGAAGCCATGAACGAGCAGCTCAAAAAAGCTGATCTCAGCCGCATAGAGCTTGGCCGCTCCATCGGCGTTATGAATGTAAATGCCCGCGTCAAAAATGTATATGGGGACGATTGCGGGATCCATTACGAGAGCAATCCCCGGGAAGGAACCAGAGCAGTGATAGTGCTGCCAATCGTAAGAGAGGAGGCTTCAAATGGGAGTGAAGTACAAAGTGCTGTCGGCTGACGATGAATTATGGAGCCGCGAAAATATCAAGAGAATGCTATCCTGGGAGGATTATTCCATAGATTTCCTTGAGCCTGCCTGTGACGGTGAGGAGGTCCTTGAGAGGATTCCCAAGGAAAAGCCTGACATAGTGATAACCGATATCAACATGCCATTTTTAAGCGGCCTTGAGCTTCTTGACAAGATCCACGAGGACTATCCCGACATCATAACCCTGGCAGTCAGCGGCTACGACGACTTTCAGAAGGTAAAGGGAGTCTTCATGGCGGGAGGAATCGATTATCTCCTTAAGCCCGTTGGCAAGGAGCAGCTGGTGGATTCCCTCAGTAAAGCCCTTAAGACTCTGGAGGAGAGAGAATCGGAGAAGGCGGTCAACCAGGACAGGATCCTTAGGGAGAACTATGTATCCTCTTTCCTGGAAGATGACGAATTCTCATCTCTTTTGAACGGAAAGCTCTTCAGGCCAGGCAAGGAGTCCCATGTTCCCAGCACCAAGGTCTTTTCCGAGATTTCAACGATCCTGGTGAAATTCCACGATGTGGAGATCTTAAAGCACAACTCCAACAAGGATGTTTTGAGGATGTCCTATGACATGAAGAGGCGCCTCAGGGAGCTGATAGATGCTGAGAAAGTTATAGTATTTAACTATACGGATAAGGTAAACGAATTCATAATAGAGCTAAACGCCACACCTGCCAAATTAAGGCTCATTGCGGACAGGATACTGGAGGCCTTCCCTGTTCACAAGCAGGGCCCCGTCACAGTTGTGATACACGATCAGGCAAGCTCACTTGACGACATTGCAACGGTATACAGGGAGATGATAGCAGAGCTGGTTTCAAGACCCTTTGGAGAGAAACACAGCGTGGTCATCTGCTCGGGAGAGCGCACGACGCCCAAGATCCATCAGCACTACAACGACAGGATAGAAGCCCAGATTGCAGCGTGCCTTGGAAGCCATGACATCAGGCAGGCCAGGGAGCTCATACTGGAAAAAGCGGGCCTTGAAAACTGCGATACTGCCGGCTGGAGTTTATTTGAAGTTACACAGTTCACCACAAGAGCTCTTAACACCATTGCGGAGGCAGATAAGGTTAACGACGGCAGAGCCTACGAGGAAGTGCAGGATGCCCTGAATTACGGCCTCAAGACCCTGAACAAGCAGACAATCCTTGATAACATCGGCCTTGCACTGGAGATCGCAGGAGGAGACGACGGCGCGGAGAACAGCTCCATAAGCCGCCAGGTGGAGAGCGTCCATCGCCACATAACCGAGCACTACATGGAACACCTGTCCCTCGCTGACCTTGCAGAGCAGTTCTTTGTGGAGCCCAGCTATCTGTCCCGCAAGTTTTCCCAGAGCTACAACGAGACCATAACCGCATTCATCACCAGGTGCCGCATGGACAAGGCAAAAGAGCTGATGAAGGATGAGCAGAACAAACTGGAGGTCATTTCCTTTAAAGTCGGGTACGATGACTATAACTATTTCAGCCGCGTATTCAGGCGCTTTGAGGGTAAGAGCCCCAGCGAATACAGAAAGAATATCCTCGGAATAGAAAACTGATTTTGTACTTTCATCTTCACTTTTTCAAAAATGTGATAGTCAGTTTTTCTAAATCGTGCTAATTGTTCCAAAAACCAATTGTTAAAATAGCTTCGTAAACAGGAAGTGATTCACAGACTTCCGTTTACGAAGCTTTTTTGTTTTGGGAGGGGTAGTGTATTGATTAAGTATAGTAAGATCATACCTTTGTTTTTAGCGCTGGTTCTGGCTCTTTCTGCAATGACAGGGTGTGGTGCCATGGGGAAGCCGCATATCGACACAGCGGACGGCATCACCAACATTCTCGACTATGTCTCTGTTGACTTTAACGGAAAAAACGGAGAGGGCACAGCCTATGTAAATGTTGATTACAACGGTCTTGAAACCGAGATGGTAGGCGGGGAAGAGAAGATCAAGTCCCTGGATGATATCGAAGATCTCTCAGAGCTTACCAAGTACATCAACGCAGTCTCATCTATTTCACTTAGTATCGACAAGAATACAGGTCTTTCAAACGGTGACAGTGTCATCGTATCAGTGTCCTATGATGCCTCGGCAGCCCAGTCTGCGGGAGTGGTATTTGGCGAGCTGAAGAGCAAAACCTACGAGGTTAAGGGACTCAAGAAATAATTTCGGTACCAAATCCGGTTCGAGGATGGCCCGGACCGGTAAAAATATTCATATTTCTTTTTCCAAAGGAGGGTTACGGTTATATGAAAAAGAGTTTCAAAAAGCTTGGCTCCATGCTTATGGCAGGAGTTCTGGCTGCATCTTTGCTGGCAGGCTGTGGTGAGGCAGCAGGCTCAGCTTCAACAGGAGCAGCATCAAATTCGGGTTCAGACAAGATAAAGATCGGCGTATCTATCTGGAGCTCAACAGACGTTTTAGGCAGCCAGTGCAAGAAGATCGTTGACAAGGCAGCCAAGGCTACAGGCGTTGAAGTCCAGTACGTTGACCAGGCACACGTTTCAGAGCAGGTTACAGCATCCGTTGAGCAGCTTTGCGCAGCAGGCTGCCAGGGTATCATCATCTGTAACTCAGCTGATTCCGAGATGACATCAGCTATCAACACATGTACAGAGCACGGCGTTTACATCGCTCAGTTCTTCCGTATCATCTCTCAGGAGAACAGCCCTGAGGTTTACAAGACAGCTTGCAATTCCAAGTACTATGTTGGCGCAGTTCATGAGGACGAGGTAACTAACGGATATACACTGGTTAATCTCCTTCTTGAAAACGGTGACAGAAACATCGGTCTTGAGGCATGGACAGTTGGTGACGCTACATTCCAGCTCAGGTGGCAGGGATATCAGCAGGCTATCGACGAGTGGAATTCAACCCACGCAGACGATCCCGCAACTATGACTGAGCCTGTATATGCCAACACTTCTTCAGAAGAAGGTGCTGCAGCAGCTATGTCACTTTACAACTCAAATCCCGGCATGGACGCTCTTATCGTTGCCGGCGGCGGCGGAGATCCCCTTGTTGGTTCAATCGGCGCTTATGCTAACGAAGGCCTCACAGGCAAGATCGACGTTGTATCAACTGACTTCCTTGATGACCTTGCAGATCAGCTTAAGTCAGGCGGAATGTTTGCTGAGTCAGGCGGACACTTCTGCGATCCTCTGTTCGCATTCTACCTTGTTCTTAACGCAGTTAAGGGCAACTACGTAAAGGAAGAAGGAACCTTCGGATATGAGATCCTGTTCCCTTACCTATATGTATCATCACCTGATGACTACGCTAACTACGAGAAGTACTTTGTAAATGACGATCCTTATACAGACGAAGAGCTTGCAACCATGGCCGGTTACAGCTTCGAGGAGCTGAATAAGGCAGCTTCAAATCTTTCAATTGATGATGTTATTTCACGTCACAGCAATTGATAATCTTTAGGATAATGCCGGATTTCCTGCCATCCAGGGAATCCGGCTTATGTAAGGAAACAGCTCCGGTAAAATAGCTTCTTTGGGAGGAATGTATGGGTAAGCTACAGAAACTGAGACAGAGCCACTGGTATGGACTTGTGATACTGGCTCTGCTGACTTTTTTATTCTGGGGGATTTTCAAGATTCTGGCACCCCAGACCTTCGGTGATTTCGGCAAGTTACAGACCTATTTAAAAACAGCGCTTTATTACGCGGTTGGCGGCTGCGGCCTCTATTTCATCTGCGTAATGGGTCCTTTTGATATGAGTGTCGGCGCAAACATCGTGTTGTCATCGGTGCTTGCAGTAAATATGAGCGAACGTTTCGGATACGCAGGACTTCTCATTGCGCCCCTTATCAGCGGCGTTTTGGTGGGACTGTTAAACGGACTTGTATATATTAAGCTTAGAATCTCATCTCTTATCGTTACAGCGGGATTATCCCTTGTCTATGAGGCACTTTCGATTTTTGCCACCAACGGAAAAGAGGCAATTCTGGCTCCACAGTACAGGGCATTCGGCGACTATCCGGGAAACCTGATCCTGGCTCTTGTAGCCTTCTTCCTGTGCGGCTTTATCCTTAAGTACACCAAGATCGGAACCTATACCTATGCCATCGGCTCCAACGAAGTTGTGGCCAAGAACATGGGCGTAAACGTAGATAAGTACAAGGTCGTGGCCTTCGTGCTCTGCGGATTCTTTGTGGGAGTTGAGGCGATCCTGACAATTTCCTACGGAACCTCCATGACAAGTGCATCCAATCTTGCATCCATGAGCCGAAACTTCCCGCCTCTTATGGGAACCTTCTTTGGCCTTGCCTTCAAGAAATACGGACATCCCGTAATTGCCATCGTGGTGGGAGAGTTCATTATCCAGCTTCTGTTCCAGGGCTTTGTTGCACTGGGCGCCCCCACAACGGTACAGAACATCGTAACCGGTATTGTGCTTCTTGCAATCGTAACCATGACCATCAAGCCCATCAAGGGCGCAGTTGTAAAGTAAGGGGGAGGAGACATGAGCGAAGTATTACTTCATGCCGAGAAGATCGACAAGAGTTTCGGCGTAACACATGCTATTGATCAGGTCACCCTGGACTTTTACAAGGGAGAGGTCCATGCTCTTATCGGTGAGAACGGCTCCGGTAAATCCACATTTACCTCCTGCCTCACAGGAATCTACCACAAGGACTCCGGCTCTTTTACCCTTCAGGGAAAAGAGATAAATGCCAAGAACCAGGTTGACGGCAATTATCAGGGTGTTGCCATCATCGTGCAGGAGATAGGTACACTTTCAGGCCTGACCGTTGCCGAGAATATCTTTCTCGGAAAAGAAAAGGAATTTACAAAGTTCCAGGTAAAAAATACCAAGGCAATGAACAGGAGAGCCCAGGAGCTCCTTGATTCCTACGGCTTTAACTACATCAAGGCAACAGACATAATTGACAAATATAACTTTGAGGACAGAAAGCTCATAGAGATCGTAAAGGCTACGCACTTTAAGCCCCAGGTCCTGGTGGTGGACGAGACCACAACGGCCCTCGGAGAAAAGGGCAGAAAAGAGCTCTTTAAAGTGATGAGACAGACCAAGGAAGATGGAAGATGCGTAATCTTTATCTCCCATGATCTTGATGAAGTCCTGGAGCAGTCAGACAGCGTCAGCATACTGAGAGACGGCGTCCTTGTAAGCTCTGTTAAGAGCTCCGATGTCACAACAGATGATCTTAAAAAGCTCATGGTAGGCCGAGTTCTCAGTAACAACTATTACCGCTCCGACTATGATGAAGAAGTTTCTGACGAGGTGGTCCTTAAGGGCGAGCACCTGACGGTTCCCGGCGAGATAGAGGACTTTAACGTGGAACTTCACAGAGGCGAGATCATCGGTATCGGAGGACTGTCCGAGTGCGGAATGCATGAGGTCGGAAAGGCGCTCTTTGGAGCTTCCTATGACAGGAAGGGCAGTGTGACTCTATCTGACGGAACCTCCATCAACGATATCAAGACTGCCATAGACCACAGCATTGCCTATGCTTCCAAGGACAGAGATAACGAATCCCTTGTTATCAACGATACAATACAGGACAATATCTGCCTGCCGTCCCTTGAAAACCTTAAGAGAAATCATATCCTTCACGCCAAGGACGAGAAGGCCTTTGCAGAGAAGTTTGCCAAGCAGATGAGTACCAAGATGGAGGGCGTTCATCAGTTTATGTCGGCCCTCTCCGGAGGCAACAAGCAGAAGGTGGTTCTGGCCAGATGGATCGGCAAGGATTCAGACATAATCATCCTGGATTCACCCACCCGAGGTATCGATGTCATGGTAAAGGCTGATATCTACCAGATGATGAATAACATGAGAAAGAACGGAAAGTCCATCATCATGATTTCCGAGGAAATATCGGAGCTTCTTGGAATGGCGGACCGCATCATCATCATGAAGAACGGTCGTCAGAACGGGGAATTCAAGAGGTCAATGAGCCTTAAGGATACAGATCTCATTGCAAAGATGGTTTAAGAGGAGGCCGGGTATGGAAAACGAAAATAAAGTAAAGATTTCTGTAATGGAACGGCCGATAGTCAGAACGCTGATGCCCTTTGCAGGATTCATATTCATTGTGGTTTTGTTCGCGGTTCTAACCGCAGGACAGCTTTTTACATTAGGTAACCTTAAGCTTCTGCTGAGTCAGTCCTATGTTCTCATAATAGCCTGTGTCGGTGTGTTCATGGTAATGACCATGGGCGGACTGGACTTCTCCCAGGGCTCTATGCTGGGCCTGTGCTCCGTAGTCATATGTTTTTTGTCCAATTATAATATTGTGCTGGCCATAATCTGCGGCGTTCTTACAGGCGGAATAATTGGTCTGGTTAACGGATTCTTTAATGTAAAGCGCAAGATAACATCCTTTATTGTTACCATCTGTAACATGTACCTGCTGCGCGGAATGGTGGCCTATGCAACCACCAAGAGCCCTGTGTACGGTGTATCAAATATTACAGATTACAACTCCCTTGGGTTTAACCTTACCTTTACCATCATCATCCTGCTGGTAGCCTTTGCAACCTTCCAGTACACAGGTCTGGGAAACAGGCTAAAGGCCATAGGTGCGGGAGAGACCGCAGCAAGATTTGCGGGAGTCAGAGTTGAAAGGACCAAGATACTGGTATACATGGCAGCAGGCATGATCACAGGACTTGCAGCTTTCATCAACAGTATCAAGGTTGGCTCTGTTACCTCCACAGCCGGCAATCAGCTGGAGACACAGATCATGATCGCGCTGGTACTTGGCGGTATGCCCGTTAACGGCGGTGCCAAGGTTAAGTTCTACAATATCATTCTGGGAGCTCTGACCTACAAGATCCTCACTGCAGGCCTTGTAATGCTCGGTATTGAGCCCAAGACGCAGCAGCTTATCATGGGTATCGTATTCCTTGTGATGGTTGCGGTATTTGCTGACAGGGAAACAGGAATGATCGTTAAGTGATGAAAAATATCATATAAACCACATTTGTTTTAAACAAGGAGAAACCGTAGATGAGCTTTTACTCATCTACGGTCTCTTCTTTTATGACATCTCCGCGGAGATCTTCAAATCTCTTATTTAGCTTCTCAATGAGCTTGTAGTCGTCATCCGAGTACTCCAGGTAATCGTCAAAGGTGTAATATTTGCTACCCTCATCGGCTGAGCCCTTGATCCTGATGGTGTAGGTCCAGGGAGAGTAGTCCGTCATGAAATTGGAACCCTGGGCGCGATCTGCCATGGATACAATATCATTTTCCATTATGAACTTATCAAACTGAAGGAGCCTTTTGGGTGATACCTCATAGGTTGTAACGGAGGTGGGCTGGCCGATCATTTCGCGGTTATAGCTTATGATAATCCATCCCTCCTGCGGATCCTTCATCAGCATATCCATGTGGTATGAGCCGCTCATATCGCTGTATCCGGGAGAGTGGGAGACGCTTATGATGGAGAGGGATTCAAGATCAACCTCTTCCTTGGAAGTGTCGGATTTTCTTCTGCCCGCTTTTACCCCGGCCTCTGAGGTTTTATCGGTATCTTTTTTGCCGGAGTCATTACTGCTCAGCCCGCAGGCTGCAAGGCTTCCGGAAAGTGCTGTTATTATCAGGAAACTGAGAAATAGCTTCGTAACGTTTCTGTTCATAAAGTATACCTCCCATTTTCTGAGACAAAAATGTACATTTCTATTGTACGTTATTACGTTAACAATGTAAAATACTTGTGCGAGCGCCTATCTTGCAAAACAAGCAGATATAGGTATACTTAAAGTACTTTGAGATGTTTTGAGTGATTTAAAAATGAAAAGGAGACTAGTAATGCGTAGATTTGAAGGCTATCAGAAGGGAATCAACCTGGGTGGTTGGCTTTCGCAGGCAGATGAGAAGACCAAAGAGCACTACGATACTTTCATTACCAAGGAAGACATCGAGAGAATTGCAGGCTTTGGCTGCGACCACGTACGTGTGCCCGTAGATTATATCGTTATCGAGGGCGAGGACGGCTCCATGCTGGAGGACGGCTACAAGTACATCGACAATTGCATCAGCTGGTGCCGTGAATACGGACTTAACGTGCTGATCGATATGCACAACACATTTGGATACACTTTTGATCCCCTGGAGGTAAACGGAGACAAGGAGATCTTTTTCCATAACGCTGAGCTTCAGGAGCGTTTCTATACCATGTGGGACCGCATTTCCAAGAGATATGCGGGGCAGAAGGATGTGGCTTTTGAGCTGCTGAACGAGGTTATTTCACCTGATATCAAGGATGAGTGGAATGCCATTGCAGACAAGGCTATAGATGTTATCCGCAAGAATGCGCCTGATACCTATGTTGTGGTTGGCGGCGTTTGCTACAACAACGTCAGAAGCGTACCGCTTCTCAATCCTCCCAAGGATGATCACGTGGTTTACAACTTCCACTGCTATGAGCCCATGATCTTCACACACCAGAGAGCATGGTGGATGGACAATATGCCCAAGGACATCACGGTTGAATACCCCGCATCAACAGCGGTGTACTCCGAAAAGTCCAAGACTCTTGATCCCGACTGGGCAGGAGCAATCCTTAAGATGAAGGCCAAGGAGGTTGGCACCGATTATTTTGCAGAGCTCTTTGAGCCCGCTGTAGAGGCAGCTACCAGGAACAATGCACCTCTTTACTGCGGTGAGTACGGTGTCATCGATCAGGCTCCCGCCAATCCTTCAACCATCAACTGGATCAGGGATATCCATGAGGCTTTCGAGAGATACGGAATCGGAAGAGCACTCTGGGTATACAAGGAGAAGGACTTTGGTCTTGTGGGACCTCACTATGACGAAGTCAGAGATGAAATGGTTAAGTGCCTGTAATATGTAAAAAAGTAAAAGCATGTCGGCTATGCGCCGGCATGCTTTTTTGTTGCACAAGGCCGGCAAGCGAATGGATGCTTGCATACAAATTCAT
>JAEEGF011998657.1_pt1 | contig 10436 bp, 11 predicted proteins | sample 9134171 | NCBI WGS metagenome assembly JAEEGF01 (sample SAMN16246542, study PRJNA631951) | gut metagenome | biome: gut microbiome; feature: rumen; material: AP-attached | host: Bos | place: Iran: Karaj | collected 2018-10 | reverse complement strand
GATCGGATCGGAGGCGGTCGGTATGCTGCAGAGAACGAGTACGGCGATCGCGCTCCTGAATCTGATCCCCGCGTTTCCGCTGGACGGGGGAAGGGTCGTCAAAACGCTGCTGTGCCGTATTCTGAAGGAAAGAACGGCGAAGCGGATCGCGCTTGGCTTTACGTGCCTTTGCGCCTGCACGTTTGCGGCGATCGGAATCGTTTTGCTCACAAAGGGGATTCTGACGGCATGGACGCTGGTCGCGCTTCCCGTTTTTCTTCTGTCGGCTGCGGCGCAGGAGTGGAAAACGCCGGATCCGGGCGTGATCGGCGACGTACTGGACCGTACCCGCGCGATCCGAAGCGGCGGTTCGCGAAAAGCGGAATTTGTCGTGCTGTCATCCGAAGCGACCGTCGGCGACGCGGTGTCGGCGATATCGTCGTCGAAGATCACGTTTCTTCGGATCGTGGACGAAAACGCGATCTATGAGATCAGCGAAACGGATCTGCTCCGCGCGGCAGGGAGGATCGGCTATGAAGGTACGCTGAAATCGCTGATTTCGTCATTGACCTTGCGGAAACCTTGTGTTATAATTCATTAGTTATAATATGCGGTACGTATCGGATGAGGAAAGAAACGTTGGATCCTGTCGTTCTGGACAAGCTGCTGAGCCGTGTCGAAAAGCCCGCGCGGTACATCGGCAACGAGTGGAATATGATCAGCAAGAAGTCGTTTGACTTCCGCTTTGCGCTGTGCTTTCCCGACGTGTACGAGATCGGCATGTCGCATCAGGGAAGCCGGATCCTGTATCACGTTCTGAACGCGATGGAAGGCGTTTACTGCGAACGCTGCTATGCGCCCTGGACCGATATGGAGCGCGCGCTCACGGAAGCGGGGGAACGGCTCTTTACGCTCGAAACCAAATCGCCGCTTGCGGACTTTGACGTCGTCGGATTCTCGCTTCTGTATGAAATGTGCTACACGAACGTGCTGACGATGCTGAAGCTTTCGGGTATTCCGTTTCTTGCCGCCGATCGCGATGAATCGTACCCGCTGATCGTGGCGGGCGGTCCTTGCACCTGCAACCCGGAACCGATCGCCGACCTGTTCGACGCGATCCTTCTGGGCGACGGGGAAGAAATGGACTGCGAACTCGTCGAGACCGTCCGCGCCGCAAAGCGCGAGGGCCTGGACAAACCGTCGCTTCTGAAGCGGCTTTCGGAGATCGAGGGCGTCTACGTTCCTTCTTTCTATCGCCCCATGTATGAAGACGGGCGATACGTTCGCACGGAACGCCTTTGGGAGGGCGCGCCCGCGCATCCGAAACGCCGGATCGTCCGCGATCTCGATGCGACTCCGTACGTCGGCAATCAGCTTGTGCCGCACATTCAGATCGTGCATGACCGCGTCGCGGTCGAGGTCATGCGCGGCTGCTCGCGCGGCTGCCGGTTCTGCCAGGCGGGATACATCTATCGACCCGTGCGTGAACGCAGAAAAGAAACGCTTCTTTCGCAGGCGCGCGAACTGGTCCGCTGCACGGGATACGACGAGGTCTCGCTGCTGTCGCTTTCGACGGGCGATTATTCCGAGTTGCACGAACTGCTCCCGCGTATTATCGACGATATGTCCGAACAGAAAGTATCCGTTTCGCTTCCCTCGCTTCGGATCGACTCTCTGCTCAAAGACGATCTCGAAAAGATGCAGACGGTTCGCAAGGGCGGGCTGACGTTCGCGCCGGAAGCCGGCACGCAGCGCATGCGCGACGTGATCAACAAGAACGTCACCGAAGAGGACCTTCTTCGCGCCGTGACCGACGCGTTCACGGCCGGATGGTGCGGCGTCAAGCTGTACTTTATGATCGGGCTTCCCACGGAGACCGACGAGGACATCGTCGGGATCGCCGAGCTTGCCCGAAAGGTCAGCGGCTGTTTCTACAGGCTCCCGAAGGAAAAACGCGGCGCGGGATTCCGCGTGACGGTGAGCGTTTCGACGTTCGTTCCGAAGCCCTGGACCGCGTTCCAGTGGTGCCCGCAGAACACGCAGGAGGAGATCCGCCGCAAACAGCAGCTTCTGAAAACGGCGCTGAAAGGCGTACGCGGCGCGGAACTGCATTGTCATCCTTCCGTGCTTTCGGTTCTGGAAGCCGTCTTTTCGCGCGGAGACAGAAGGCTGACGAACGTTCTGATCAACGCGTTTGAACGCGGCTGCCGGTTCGATTCGTGGGCGGAGCATTTCAAACCGGACGAGTGGGCGGAAGCGTTCGCCGCGAACGGGCTCACGATGGACGAGTACGCGTACCGCGAACGCGATCTTGACGAACCGCTCCCGTGGGAGACGGTCGACGTATTGACGACGGTCGCGTATCTGAAGCGGGAATGGAAGCGCGCAACGGAAGCGCGCACGACGAAGGACTGCAGAGAAGGCTGCAACGGATGTTTCGGAGAACGCTGTGAGGATTATTGCCGCATTTGAAAAAACCAAAGAGCTGTCTTATACGTCGCATCTGGACGTACAGAGAACGCTGCAGCGCACGTTCCGGCGCGCAGCGCTGCCGCTCGCGTATTCGAAGGGCTTTAACCCGCATCCGAAACTGTCGTTTGCCACGGCGCTCGCAACCGGCTATACGAGCGCGGGAGAATGGTTCGAGGTGGAACTGGATCAGGACCTCGAGCCGACGGCGTTCAAAGACCGCGTGAACGCCGCGCTGCCGAACGGCATGCGCATCGTCGAGTCGTTTGAAGCGGATGACGGCATCGACACGCTGTCCAAACTGATTCGGGCGGCGCACTATGAACTTACCGTACACTTCGACACGCCCGTTTCGCCGGACGCCGTTTTCGAAGCGGTGCGGTCGATCATGGGACCGGATCCCGTGATCGTTGAAAAAAAGACGAAGAGCGGCGTGAGACCCGCCGACATTCGTCCCGACATTTTGGAGGCCTCCGTCAAGGAGTGTTCGGATTCCACTGCGATCATTGACGTCGTGGGCTCGCTGACGGCAGCTGGCGGGCTGCGTGCGGAAACGTTTGTACGCGCGCTGCTCGACCGATTGCACCTGAACGGCTATTTCACGGCGCATCGCATTTCCCTCGGCTTCGAGGGGTCCGACCGCCTGCCGCGCCTCTCGTAAAGAAAGGGTATTATGAATAAAGAAATCTTGGTTGACGCAAACGCGTTCAATACGCGTGTTGCGGTCGTCGAGGACGGCACGCCCGTCGAGCTCTACGTGGAGCAGGAGGGCAGCGAACGCCTCGTCGGCAACATTTACCTCGGAAAGGTGCAGAACGTCCTGCCCGGCATGCAGGCGGCGTTCGTGGACATCGGGCTCGAAAAGAACGCGTTCCTGTACGCGGGCGACGTGTTCACGCCCGGCGACGCCTACGACGAGCTCGAAAAGATCCCCGAATCGCGCAAGATCGGCGATATGCTGAAGCCGGGGCAGAACGTGGTCGTGCAGGTCGCGAAGGACCCGATCGGCACCAAGGGCGCGCGCGTCACCACGCATCTGACGCTCGCGGGCCGTTCGCTCGTGCTGATGCCGACTGTCGAGTATATCGGCGTGAGCCGCCGCATAGAGAAGGAAGAGGAGCGCACAAGGCTTCGGAAGCTTATCAAGGAGGTCAAGCCCGACGGCATGGGCGTGATCGTGCGCACCGCGTCCGAGGGGAGGACCAAGGACGCGTTCAAGGAGGAGCTGGACAGCCTGAAGCTCCTGTATGCGGAGATCCAGAAGAAAGCCAAGACGCAGAAGGCGCCGAAGCTTCTGCACGAGGAGCAGAGCCTTCTCTACCGCACCGTGCGCGATCTTCTGATGCGCGACGTGGACCGGCTGTTCGTCAACGACCGGAACGCGTACAACGAGCTGTGCAGCATCGCGTCCGTCATGGCACCGAAGCTCAAGGCCCGCATCCTCTTCAAAGACAGCGAGGCGCTGTTCGAGCGCTGCGAGGCGGAGAGCAAGATCGACAAGGCGCTTGCCCGCAAGGTCTGGCTGAAGAGCGGCGGATACCTGATCATCGACCGCGCGGAGGCGCTGACCGTCATCGACGTCAACACCGGCAAGTTTGTCGGCAAAGACAACCTCGAAAAGACGATCACCGCGACCAACTGCGAGGCGGCGACGGAGATTGCGCTGCAGCTGCGGCTGCGCGACATCGGCGGCATTGTCATCATCGACTTCATCGACATGGAGAAGGAGTCGAACCGCCAGCTTGTGCTGCAGACGCTGAAAAACGCCATGCACGACGATCATACGCGCTCGCACGTGTTCGGCTTTACGCGGCTCGGGCTCGTCGAGCTTACGCGTAAAAAGACCGGCAGAAGCATCGGCGACACGCTGAAGGTCACATGTCCCTGCTGCGAGGGCGAGGGAAAGGTGCTTGCGCCGCATACGGTATTCAATAAGCTCCGCAAGCAGACGCTGCAGATCCTGAAGAGCTCGAACATCCGCCGCATGTATATCGAAGTGCATCCGGACGTCAAGGCGGCGATGGAATCGCTCTGCAAGAAGAACGGCACGCTGTTCCCCGAGGTCGAAAACGTTTCGTTCTTCGTCCGCGCAAACGAGAATATGCATCCCGAAAAGTACACCGTACGCCCGCTGCCGGACAAGAAGGTCGCCGAAGCGAAGCGCCTTTGCACGGTGCTGCATTAAAGCCGAAAAAAGCTGATAAAATCTTGAAAAAAGTCGTTGACAACGGCTTTTTTCTGTGTTATAGTCATGCGGTGAGCCGCTTCGGAGCGGTATTTAAGTGCGCCTGTGGGCGCCTCCGTATTTGAGCGAGTCTGGGAAGAAGGAGGAAGCACAAATGTACGCAATCATTCAGACCGGTGGTAAACAGTACAAGGTTCAGGTCGGCGACGAAGTTCTCGTTGAGAAGCTCGATGCCGAAGTCGGTACCGAAGTCACTCTGGATGTTCTGCTCGTCGCAGACGGCGAAACCGTCACGGTCGGCAAGCCCGTGGTGGAAGGCGTCAAGGCAACCGCAAAGGTTCTCGAGCACGGCAAGGGCAAGAAGGTCATCGTCTTCAAGTACAAGCCCAAGAAGAACATCCGCAAGAAGCGCGGCCATCGTCAACCGTTCACCAAGGTTGAGATCACCGCGATCGGCTGATCCATGATCACCGTGACCGTCACCCGCGAAAACGGCAGCCCCGTCGGGTTTCACGTTTCCGGGCACGCGAATATGGGTGAGTACGGGGAAGACCTCGTGTGCGCGGCGGTTTCCGCCGTTGTGCAGACGGCGATCCTCGGGATCACGGAAGTATGTCACATTCAGGCAGGCGTTTCCGTCGAAGAAGGAAACACGACCTGTATTCTCGAAAAGGATGCGAATCCGGATGAGATCCAAAGGGCGGGCATCGTCTTTGACACGATGATCGCGGGTTTAAGGAGCATTCAGGCGTCGTATCCCGGAACCCTCAAATTTCGGAACAAGGAGGTTTAGATCATGTTTCAGATGAATCTGCAGCTTTTTGCACATAAAAAGGGCGTCGGTTCCTCCCGTAACGGCAGAGACAGCGAATCGAAGCGTCTCGGACCGAAGCGTGCGGACGGTCAGTTCGTTCTCGCAGGCAACATCCTCGTTCGCCAGCGCGGCACGCACTTCCATCCCGGCACCAACGTCGGCATCGGCAAGGATGATACGCTGTTCGCGAAGATCGACGGCATCGTCCGTTTCGAGGTTCGCCACGCGGGCAAGAAGGCCGTGAGCGTGTACGCCGAAGAGCAGGCCGAAGCGTAATTCAATTAAAACAACCTGAAAGAGCGTTTTATACGCTCTTTTTTTATGGATTTCGGGCGACGGATATGGTATCATATGATGCAGAAAAAAGCGGAGGAAACGGTTCCCATGATCGGATTGCGGCATTTTTGCAGAGAGGACGCGGAAACCGTCCGGTCGAAGACGGTTCCCGAAATGCATCCGGACGAGGTCGAAGGCATGATCGCGGACTGGAACGCGGGCGTGTTTGAGGGACGGTATTTTGAGATGTTCGCCGTCACGAAGGACGGGCGGATCGTCGGCAGCGCGTCCGTTGCGGAACGCAGTCAGAGCGCCGTGTCGTTCGGGATCGAGATTTTCCCGGAGGAGCAGGGAAAAGGGATCGCCCCGGAAGCGATGCGCCTTCTCTCGGAACAGGCGAAGGAGAAAGGGTACCGCGCCGTTCTCGATCAGGTGCGGACGGACAACGCGGCAAGCATCCGGCTGCATGAAAAGGCCGGCTTCGAATCCGACGGATACGCGTACCGCAACCGGCGCGGGCATGAAGTCGTCCTGTATCTGAAATTGCTGTACTGATCGGAGGGAGCGCAAATGGACGCGGAGATCATAAGGATATTCGGTCTGTTTTTCGACGACGTGCCGAAGGACGTGCGTTCGATCGACACCAGCCACGGCGAGGAGGATTTCCGCGCCGCCTTTATCATTGAAACGGACGAGGGAAACAAATATGTATTGAAGCTCGCGGACAATGATTTCACGTTTCCGGAGAAGATCGCAGTGTGGAAGCGGACGGTCGAAGAATACCGAAAGCTCGGATATTACTGCCCGACGATCTTTACGGACCGGACAGACGGTTTTCCGTATGTCGCATATCAAGGGCACAGATGCGCCGCCTATGTTGAGGAATTCGCGCCGTACCGTCCCGTTTCGGACCGGCTTTCCGGCGAAGAATGTGATGAAGAGGCGCTTTATGAAACCTATAAGGGTGATATCTGGCGGATGACCGCGCGGGTTGCGGCACAGCACTTCGATTATACGGATGATCCTTCGGCGTACTGCCTGTTCGAAACGTTCTGCCCGAGTGACGAGACCGACGAAGTGCTTGATAACGCGCTTGAATGGAAGAAATACGCGGACACGCTGCCCGAACAATTCCGGGAACAGACGGAACGGATCTGGACGCTCTGGACGGAGAACCGCGCCGCGCTCGAGCCGGTCTACCGGACGCTTCCGACCTCCGTGTTTCAGGCGGACCTCAATCCGACAAACATTCTGCTCGATGAAAACGGGCGGTTTGTCGGCGTGTATGACTTCAACCTCTGCGGAAAAGACGTGTTTCTGAACTACCTGATGCGCGAGAACTACGCGGGATTCGAGAAAGAGATCGACATGATCCGCGACGCGCTGAAGATCTCGACCGCGTATTACCGCTTCTCGGAAGCGGAAAAGGATGCCGCATTGATGCTGTACCGCTGCCTGAAACCGCTCTGGTACAGCAGGACGGAGGACCTCAAGGCGATCGGCGGCGACGAAAAAGCGGTCGGAGAATTCCTCGATAAAACGGAATTCTATCTGACCGCGGAGATCGATTTCAGATCTGCTATGGAATGACGTGCGTTACCGGTGGATATACATGCGCGTCAGGTCCGGCTCGCCGTCGCCCTGCACCATGCAAAGAAACTCCCAGTCGTAGCGCTCGTAGAAGCCGGTGTGATCGGTGACAAGATAGACGGGGGAAATGCCGTGACGGCGCAGGTCCTCGACCGCTTTATCGAGGAGCGCGCCCGCGATCCCGCGGCTGCGGTACGCTTCGTCCGTATAGACCGCGCAGACGTTCGGCGCGAGGTCCTTCCGGTCGTGAAAATCGTTTTCGATCACGCCGAGCCCGCCGACGATCGTTTCACCGTCGAGGCACAGATACCAGCCGTACTCGGTTTTGCCGGAAAGATACTCGTCCATGCAGGCAAGGTATGCCTCTTTCGGCACGCCCCATTTTGAATGGAACCATTCCGCGGCGCGGTCCATAAGATCGGGTTCCTCGCGCAGGGTGATGAAACGGAGCGCGGAGGAAAGATCGAGACGATAGATCCGGTGCGGAGCAATGCCGTCGTAATAGAACACATAATCCTTCGGCGGCTCGACGGTTTCCAGAAGACGCGCGCCGAGATGCTCGATCGTGCGGATCGAAGCGGCGTTGTCGAAATCGCAGGAGAAGATCAGATGATCCATACCGTGCGCTGCCGCGACGGGTTCGAGCATGCGGCAGGCATCGTATGCGTAATGATGCCCGCGGTGCATTTCGTCGATCTCATAGCCGACGTTTCCGTTGTAGCGGGAGTGATAATTGTGCCCGAGACGCAGCGAAATTGCGCCGACGGTTTCGCCGGTCGCTTTCAGGACGATGTTCCAGTAATAGAACGGCAGGATTCTGTCGTCGCCCGCGTCGGTTTCGATGAGATCAAGGTCCAGAATCGGACCGGAAATGTGAAAGAACTCTTTGCGGAACGGTGCTTCGGACATGGGGCGCCTCCTGTAAATCGATATAAAAACAGGGTTGCAACAGAAATTGCAACCCTTTTGGTGGAGCATAGGAGATTCGAACTCCTGACCTCAACATTGCGAACGTTGCGCGCTACCAACTGTGCTAATGCCCCGCGAACAGAAAACATTATACACGGTTTCCGAAAAAATGCAAGGGGTTTTTCAAAATTATTTTTCGGGATCGGAAAATATATCTTGCTTTTTTTGACGGTATGTTGTAAGATAGCAAAGGTGTCCAAACGCCGTGCAGAGATGGCTGAGCTTGGTCTAAGGCGCACGACTGGAAATCGTGTATACGGGGAACCGTATCGAGGGTTCGAATCCCTCTCTCTGCGCCATCGAAAAACCTCCGATAATATCGGGGGTTTTTCATTTATCGAATCGCCTGCGGCGTTTTTGCACTTTTGTCCGCCCTTGAAGAAAAGAAAACAAGGTGCTATAATACTCCCCGTGGAACGGAAGAAGCCCGGATTCAAAACAGCAGAGCTTGCATATATCGCCCTCGGCGCCGCGATGATCACCGTGTGCGCATGGATCACTGTGCCGTTTACGGTGCCGTTTACGATGCAGATCTTTGCCGTGTTCTTTTCGCTGATCCTGCTGGGCGGACGGAACGGCACGATCGCCGTCGCGGTGTATCTGCTGCTCGGCGCGATCGGGATCCCGGTGTTTTCGGGCGGAAAGGGCGGCTTTTCCGTGCTGATCGGACCGACGGGCGGCTACCTTTGGGGCATGCTTCTGATCGGTGCGGTATATTGGATCGCAGCACGTTTCTTCGGAAAAAAACTGTGGATCGAAATCGGCGCGCTGCTTGCGGGGCTTGCGCTTTGCTATCTGTTCGGCACGGTCTGGTTTTCCGTGCTGAATCCCGGGCGCGGCTTTTTCGGATCGCTGCTCGTCTGCGTTGTGCCGTTTCTTTTGCCGGACGCCGTGAAGCTTGCGCTTGCGGTGCTGCTCGGACGAAAGCTGCGGAAACGCATTCCTGCGTAAGAGAGGCGAACGCCTCTTTTTTTATACTTTGTTCATTTGCTTTTCGTTCGCATGGGGAATAAAATATGGACAGGGGAGGGATGGTTATGCAGATCGTGATCCTGGACGGATATTGCGTGAATCCGGGCGATACGGACTGGTCGCCTTTGAAGAAGCTCGGCACCCTTTCGGTCTATGACCGCACGCATCCCGATATGGTCGCGCAGCGGCTTCGCGGCGCGGGCGCGGTATTTGTCAACAAAGTGAAGCTCCCGCGGGAGATCCTGTTCAACGCGCGGCAGCTGAAATTCATCGGCGTGCTTGCGACCGGTTACGATGTCGTCGACGTTGCGGCGGCGAGGGAGCGCGGGATCGTTGTGACGAATGTTCCGGCATACGCCGCCGAGGCGGTTGCACAGCACGCGTTTGCGCTGCTTTTAGGGCTTTGCTCGCATGCGGAATACCATTCTTCACGCGTAAAACAGGGCGCATGGACGGCATGTCCCGATTTCTCGTGGTGGGAGATCGCGCCGACGCTGCTCTTCGGCAAAACAATGGGCGTCGTCGGCTGCGGACGGATCGGCTCGCGCGTTGCGAAGATCGCCGACGCGTTCGGTATGCGCGTACTCGGCGCGGACCCGTTCGAACATCCCGGCTTTCCGGGCGCATACGTGCCGCTCGAAACGCTGCTTCGCGAATCGGACGTGATTTCACTGCATTGTCCCGCGAAGGCGGACACGGTCGGCATGATCCGCAAAGAAACGATCGAAAAGATGAAGGACGGCGCGATCCTGCTCAACACGTCCCGCGGCAGTCTTGTCTGCGAGGCGGACGTATGCGAAGCGCTGGCGTGCGGTAAGCTCGCCGGTTACGGTACGGACGTCGTCAGCGAAGAACCGATCAAGCTCAAAAATCCATTGATAAAGGCGAAAAACTGCATCATCACGGCGCACTATGCGTGGTCGCCGAAGCCGATGCGTCAGAAGATCATCGATGTTTCCGCGGCGAACCTCGAAGCGTTCCTCGCGGGGAATCCGGTCAACACAGTCAGCTGAACAAGATCTCTTTTTGCCCCCTTTCGGGGTTTTTTTCATTTGATTTACGGATTTGCCATCTCGAATTCACAATTCCCACTTGCAAAAATCGGATTTTCGGGGTAAACTGAATGCATCTATTCTCGGAGTTGTGTATCATGTTGCTGTGGACCGATTCGACATGGACCGC